>Ga0055584_100007058_pt1 | contig 11019 bp, 10 predicted proteins | sample OSDHelmetaG_FD_58716 | JGI IMG/M metagenome (GOLD analysis project Ga0055584, IMG submission 58716) | Pelagic marine sediment microbial communities from the LTER site Helgoland, North Sea, for post-phytoplankton bloom and carbon turnover... | ecosystem: Environmental > Aquatic > Marine >...
GGCGCCAAGACCGACGAACTCGACGCGGTCCGAGCAGCACGCGAAGCCCTCGGCAGACGCCAGCTTCATTCTCCGCGGACCCATGACGGCCATCGAGAAGCCCTGCGTGTGCACACCGTGACCCGCGCCGGAGTCGTCAGGGCGCGCACGGCTGCGATCAATGAACTCAAGGCTCTGGTGTTGACATCCCCAGACGAACTCCGCAGCAACTTGCGCGGTCTCACCACCCTGGCGTTGATCAAGCGTTGCGCCGCGTTCAGAACCACGACGAAGCGGCCGATCGCCGAGCAATGTGTCCGCAACACGATGCGCGTCATCGCACGACGTGTTCGACAGTTCAACGACGAGATCGAGGTCCACGACGCGGCGATGAAACAACTCGTCGACGAAACTGAATCCCCCCCGGGGTGGTCTATCTGGTTGTCAATGCCGACTACCAAACGGTCAAGGTCGGCGTCACCACGACGCTGGCACGGAAGAACCGAATCGCCACGCATCATCGCGAGAGTTGGCAGCTTGTTCAAACCTGGGATGTCTCGACCGGAGGGGATGCCTACGACATCGAGCAGACCATTCTGCGCTGGTGGCGCGACGGCCTCGGCGCGCCACCAGCAATGCAGAAGGCCGACATGCCGCAGGGTGGTTGGACTGAGACGGCTTCGTTGCTGTGGGTCGATGTTGATGACACGGTGGCCCGCATTCAGGCCGAGGTCGACCGGCTTCGTTCAGAGCCGCTCTGATCGCCGTTCCCGCGCCAACGCCTGCCAGGGTTGCGCCCGGCGAGCTGACGTCCCGGCTCGAACTGCTACCGGACTGCTACCTGCCCCTGAAACGACGAAGACCCAGACCAGAGGAAATGTCCTCTGACCTGGGTCTTTGTGGTCGGGCTGAGAGGATTCGAACCTCCGACCCCTTGTCCCCCAGACAAGTGCGCTAACCAAACTGCGCCACAGCCCGTACGACATCGCTGTCGCGTACGTGGTGGGCGAGCCTATCGACCGGCGGCGCGAGTCAGACGAGCAACTCGACGAATCGCCAGCCGAGATACGCCACGGTCGCGCCGACCAGCAACTTGAAGTGCCATGGTGCCGACTCATCGCGGGCGACCTCGGCCGCACGGACCTCACTCTCCCCCATCGGATCCCCGCACACCGGGCAGGTGCCGTCGTCGTTCATCGCCGACGGTGTGTGGTACCTCGCGCACTGTTCGCACCAGGGCATCAATCGACCTTCTTGCGAATCCGCAGCTTGATCGGCGTCGCGCCGAAGCCGAACGCATCCTTGATCCGCCGCTCGAGATAGCGGACGTGGTGCCGGGGCAGTTCACGATTCACGAACAACGTGAACGTCGGCGGGTCGGTGGCGCCCTGTACGGCGTAGAGCACCCGCGCTCCCCCGCCGGCCGGCGACTCCTGCTGGGCCTGGATCACGACCCGGTTCACGTCCCGCGTCGGAACCCGCCGGTGGTACTGCTCGATCGCGTCCTGGAGGCGGGGGCGGAGTTTGTGCACGTTCTTCCCGCTGAGCGCCGAGATCTTGATCACCGGGGCGTCGCCGAGAAAGGCGAGCTTCCGACGCACTTCGGACTCGACCTCGTGACGTCGTTCGGGATCGTCGACGAGATCCCACTTGTTGAGGAGGATCACGATCGGGCACCCCGATGCGTCGACCCGTTCGGCGAGGCGCTGATCCTGGCCCGTGACGCCCTCGCTCGCGTCGACGATGAGGAGTGCGATGTCGGCGTCGTCGATCGCCCGGAGCGCTCGCACCAGCGAGTAGTACTCCGCCGAGTCGTCGATCCTGCCCCGTTTGCGCATCCCGGCGGTGTCGATGAACACGATCGGGCCGTCCTCGGTTTCGACCAGGGTGTCGATCGCGTCACGGGTGGTGCCGGCCATGTCGTGCACGACCGAACGGTCGGAACCGACGAGTCTGTTGAACAGCGTGCTCTTGCCGACGTTCGGTCGCCCCACCACGGCCACTCGCGGCGGGCGCTGCTCCTCTGCGGTCCACGGCTCCGCGTCGTCGTCGGACACCCAGGGGTCGTCATCGATCGGCTCGACGTACGTCGCCTTGTCGCCGAGCCGTTCGAGCACGACGTCGAGGAGGTCGCCCGCCCGACGGCCGTGCAGCGCGCTGATCGGGACGGCGTCGCCGAGGCCGAGTGAGAGGAACTGCCACATCTCGTCCTCGCGGCGGTTGTTGTCGGCCTTGTTGCCCACGACGAGCACGTCGTGTTTCCCGCGGCGGAGCCAGTCGGCAACCGCCTCGTCGTCCTCGAGGGCGCCGACACCGGCATCGACGACGAACAGCACGAGGTCGGCCTGATCGACGGCGGCTTCGACCTGCCGCGAGACCTTGTCGTCGAGATCGGACCCCTTCGGCATCCAGCCTCCGGTGTCGATCACCCGGAACGGCACTCCGAGCCACTCCGCCTCGAGCTCCTTGCGGTCTCGGGTCACGCCGGGCTGGTTCTCGACGATCGCCGCCTGTTCGCCGATGATCCGGTTGAACAGCGTGCTCTTGCCGACGTTCGGGCGACCGACGATCACGACGGTCGGCAGCTCGGCGGCATCCATGGTGTTCATGCTGCCCGCTCGAGCGCGTTCCGCAACGCGATGCCGTCGGTGGGCACGACCTCGACCGGGCGCGGCAGGTCGTCGGTCGAGAGCCCGTCGAGGAAGCGGCCGGCGTCGGAGAGGCAGACGTCGGGCAGTAGGTAGCGATCCCCCTCGGGTTCGGCAGCGAGCACCCGCGTGAGGTCGGCGCCGGTCATGAGCCCCGTCACTCCGGTGTTCCCACCGAAGAAGTCGTTCTCGACGGGGAGCACCCTGATGTCGGTGCGATCGAGTTCGTCGAGGAGCGGCCTGATGACCTGTGCTCCGAAGACGCCGGTGAGCACGCCGATGCGGGCATCCCGTCGTGGCCGCATCGAGACGGGTTGTACGACGTCTGCGGAGCGGGCTCGTAGACCGGTGTACGCCGCCGGGTTCTCGGGGAGGTCGACGGCGGCGAAGAAGCCGGCGCGAACGCCGGTGGCGTCGTCGGTCTCGCCGTGGAACTCGCGCTCGAACGTGCTGGCCATGCCGATGCCGTCCTCGTGCATCGGGAACCCCTCGTAGGTCTCCGCAGGTGGGAATGGTCGCCCGGTCATCAGGTAGTACTCGTCCGCGGCGAAGACCATCCGCCGCCCGAGCAGGTCGAGGAACGTCGTCTGCCACGCTTCGACGACATCGATCACCCGTTCGGCCTCGGCGGGCGTGTGCAGGCGCATCGCCGGCTCCTTGTTGAACTTCGACAAGCCGAGCGGCACGACGGCGACCGACTCGAGTTCGGGGAACCGGTCGAGCACTCCGGCGAGTGTGTCGTCGAGCACGCCACCGTCGTTCACACCGGGACACACGACGACCTGTCCTCGCACCTCGATGCCGTGGTCGAGCAGCGCGCGCAGCCAACGCAGGCTCATGCCTCCTCGGTCGTTCTTGAGCATTCGGTTGCGGACGTGGTGGTCGGTGGCGTGGATCGAGACGTGCAGCGGCGACAACCGCTCGGTGACCACGCGCTCGAGATCGGCCTCCGTGAAACGGGTCAGGGTGGTGAAGTTGCCGTAGAGAAAGCTCAGCCGGTAGTCGTCGTCCTTGAGGTACAGGCTGCGGCGCATGCCCTTCGGCAGCTGGTAGATGAAGCAGAATTCGCAGTGATTGTCGCAGGTGCGTACCCGGTCGAAGACCGCCGACTGGACCTCGACGCCGAGCGATTCGCCGGGTCGCTTGGAGACCTCGACGTCGAGCGCGAGGCCGTTACGGAGCACGTCGAGCACGATGTCGCCCTCGTCGGTGAACATCTGCCACTCGATCACGTCGCGCGGCACCTGACCGTCGACGCGCGCGATCTCGTCGCCGGGCGCGAGCCCGGCGTGTTCAGCCGGCGAATCCGGCGCGACGGCGACGACGAGAGGTGCGGACATGGACGGGCCAGGCTATCGGTGTGCCCGCCGGTACTCTGTCGAGCAGATGAACGTCGACCGTGTGCTCCTGGCCGAACCGCGGGGTTTCTGCGCCGGCGTCGAGATGGCGATCAAGGCGCTCGCCTGGATGGTTCGCTCGTTCGAGCCGCCGGTGTACTGCTACCACGAGATCGTGCACAACAAGGTCGTCGTCGAGCGCTTCGAGCGGCAAGGTGTGGTCTTCGTCGACGATGTCGCTGACGTGCCCGAGGGTCGCCCGATCATGCTGTCCGCGCACGGATCGGCCCCTGAGGTGGTCGCTGCGGCGCAGCAGCGAGGCAGCTTCGTCGTCGACTCGGTGTGCCCCCTCGTCACCAAGGTCCACCACGAGGTCAAGGTGCGCGCAGGCAAGGGGTTCCGCATCGTGTACGTCGGTCACCTCGGCCACGAGGAGGCCGTCGGCACGATGGCGGTAGCCCCCGACGCGATCAGCCGGGTCGAGTCGGTGGCGGAGGTCGACGCCCTCCCCGACTTCGACGAGCCCGTGGCGCTGCTCGCGCAGACCACACTGTCCCACCGTGACTGGGAAGGCGTCGCCGTTCGCGTACGGGAGCGGTTCCCCGACGTGTGGACGCCCGGTCGCAGTGACTTGTGCTTTGCCACGACCAATCGCCAGTCGTCCCTGTTGGCCATCGCCGAGCACTGCGATGCGATCGTGGTGATCGGTTCGTCGAACTCGTCGAACACGCGGGCGCTCGAGCAACTCGCGCGCGAAGGCGGTTGCGAACGTGTGTATCGAGTCAACGTTGCCGATCAACTCCCCGACGACCTCGTGGGCACTGTCGGAGTGACGGCCGGAGCTTCGGCCCCAGAAGAACTCGTCGAGTCCGTGCTCGACCGGCTGGCGCCGGTGACGGGCGTCGAAGTGGTGCGGATCACCGACGAGGACGAGTACTTCCCGCCCCCGCGCATGATTCGTGAGCTCCAGTCGTCCATCGAGACGGCCAGCACCGCGCTCCTGGGCGGATCGCTCATGAGCCGACCGGTCATGGACGACCGGAGCCTGCCCGCCAGCGACGTGCTCGCCGCCCTCGCGGACTGACGGCCATGCTCTCCCCCACCGTCGACACCGTTCGCCTCTTCCTCCACGTGTTGGCCGCATCTGTGTGGGTCGGCGGCCAGATCGCGCTCGCCGGGCTCGTGCCGAACCTGAGACGGTCGTTCCCGGACGCGACCAAGATCGTTGCTCGATCGTTCGCCCGCGTCGCGTGGCCGGCGTTCGCCGTCGTCGTGCTCACCGGCATCTGGAACCTCGCCGACATCGACGTGACCGACACCACCACCACGTATCAGGTCACGCTCTTCGTGAAGATCATGCTCGCGATGGCGAGCGGTGCCGCCGCCGTGATCCACCAGGTCGGCCGATCCCGGCTCGCCCTCGCGCTCGGTGGTGCCGTCGGGCTGCTTGCCGCGCTCGGTGCCATGTTCTGCGGCTACCTGCTCACCACCGGCACCTGACCGACCGCCTCACGTCGGTCGCGTCGATATGGCCACGATGCGGACTCGACACGATCGGCTCGATCCGTCGTCGGTCGACGACCTCGTGCCGAGCCGGCGTCGTGACCTTCATCGCTCAGCCGAGAACGATGGTGATCCGCGCTCGCGCCCCACGCTTCCCGCCTCGGTGAGCGAGGCCGTCGAACGACGGCGACGGAGCGTCAGTTGCGCGGGACCTGGCTCCAGGGGACGTCGCGGTCGACGCGCACGTCTCCGGGCAGGCCGAGCACACGCTCGCCGAGGATGTTCAACATGACCTCGGTCGTACCACCTTCGATCGAGTTGGCACGCGATCGAAGGAACGCCTTCTGGTGCGAGTCCGACGACATCGCCGTCGCCGGCTGGTCCATCGCGTAGCTCCCGTAGAGCATCCCGTCGGCACCCATCAGCCCGATCAGCTCTTCGTGGACCGCCTTGTTGAGGTTGGCGGACTCCATCTTGCCGATCGAGCCCTCGGGACCGGGATCGCCGAGGCGACGGTTCTGATTGGCGCGGATGTTGGTGAGGCGGTGCACCTCGGCTCGGATCCACAGTCGCATCACGCGATCACGGGCTTCGTCGTCCTTGCGGTCGTCGGGCAGTCCGTCCCACACCTTCATCAGCTCGCCGATCGACCCCGAACCGCGCGGCGGAATCCCACCGCCGATGGAGGTGCGCTCGTTCATCAGCGTCGTCAGCGAGACCCGCCAACCGTCGCCGGAGCTCCCGAGGATCTCGCTGTCCGGGATGCGGGTGTCGGTGAAGTAGACCTCGTTGAACTCGGCCTCGCCGGTCATCTGACGCAGCGGCCGCGTCCGGACGGTGTCGGCGTGCATGTCGACTACGAACGCCGTCAGCCCCGCGTGCTTGACCGCCTCAGGATCGGTGCGAACGACGAGAAGGCCCCACCGCGAAACATGCGCCAGTGTGGTCCAGACCTTCTGCCCGTTGACCACCCACTCGTCACCGTCACGGATGCCACGCGACGACAATCCGGCGAAGTCGGAGCCCGAGCCGGGTTCACTGAAGAGCTGGCACCAGATCTCCTCACACGTGTAGAGCGGTCGGAGATATCGCTGCTTCTGCTCCTCGCTGCCCCAGGCGTGCACCGTCGGGCCGCACATGCCGTACCCGATCGGATTCCGGGCCATCGAGAACGGACCACCGGCAGCGCGGACGCGCTCGTTGACGATCCGCTGCAATTTGGGGTTGAGGCCGAGGCCACCGAGGCCCTCGTCGAAGTGCACCCAGGCCAGGCCCAGGTCGAATTGCGTCCCGAGGAAGTCCACCGGGCTCGTCGTCGCCGGCGGGTGCGACTCGACCAGGTGCTCGGCGAGGTCTGCGACCCGCCGCTCGTCGGCCGTCAAGGTGCTCTCGATCAGCGTCATGTTCGTCAACGTATCCGTGCGGACGGTTGCCCGCCGAAGCCGTGGTGTCGGAACTCCGGCCGCACCTGCCACACTTCCGCGATGTCGATGCGGAGGAACGCTGCGCTCGTGGCGCTCTGCGGTGCCATCGTCGTGACGGCATGTGTGCCCGACGGCCGGAATGACGAGGCCGCTGACGAGGACACCGCCGACGAACCCACGATCTCGGTCACGGTGCCCGAGGTGCGGCTCACTCCCTTCTGCGAGGCGATGATCGATCTCTCCGATGAGCTGCGGTCGGGCCGGGTGGACGATGTCGAAGGCCTGATTATCGACGCGTATCGGTCGATCCGGGAGGACGTCCCGCTCGAGCTCGCCCGTGACTTCGACCTCGTCCTCGGGGCACTCGAGGCCGGCGAGCCCTCGCCGACCGACCCACCTGCCGAATTGCCGGCGGTCACGGCAGTGACCCTCGTGACGGGGTCCGACCCGATGGCGACCGTCGTCGGGTCGGTCGACGAGGGATTCGATCCCGACACGTCGCCGTCGGAACGCATCAACAGCTACGTGGCGTTCTCGTGTCGAGGGACCGGCAACAACCCGGGGCCGCCACCGACCCAACCGGGCGATCTCCCCGTCGGCGTCGAGGCCGACGGGGAGATCGGCGACGACGGCGGCTGAGCCGATCAGCGGGCGGCCCGCGACCTCAGTTCAGCGGGGCCAGGGCTTCCACGGCTGCGTCGTGCTCGGCGGCGAACTCGGGCAAGGCCTGACGGGCCTGCATGACGATCGCCAGTCGCAGCCCATCGCCGCGCCGCTCGCACGATGCCCGAAGGTTGTTGAGGATGCGCGCCACCACCAGGCGGGGCGGCACGGCCTCCAGGTACGAGTTCGACCACCGCTGCACACCGAGCCGCACGAGCAGGTTCCGACAGTCGTCCCGGCGGAGATCGGTTCGGCCGTGGAACGGGTCGGCGAACCAGCCCGGGTCGTCCGGGTCGCCGACGAGGAAGTGTCCGGGCAGGCCGACGCCGGCGAGCCTCACACCCACCCGTCGGGCCACCTCGATCGCGACGACGGCGAGCGTGATCGGCATGCCTTCGCGTCGGGCGATCACGCGGTCGAGGCAGGAGTTCTCCCAACGGTGGTATTCGACGGCGTCGCCCGCGAAGCCGGCGTCATCACGCAGGAATCGCATGACGCCGTCACGTGTCGGTGTCGGGCAGTCGGCCGCGAGCACGTCGAGCTCCGTCATCACGCCCAGGACGTCGAGGTCGGGCTGCAGCGCCTTCGACAGCAACAACGTCATCTCGTCGAGGGTGGCGTCGGGCCGGATGACGGCGTCGGCGAACGGGGCGATTCGCTGGTGCATCTCCGACCGTTGCGCTCGACCCACGCCCCGACCGTATCGTCGGCTACCGTCCGCGCTCATGTATCCCGGAGCCCACCTCGAGACGAGCGCCGACCGTCCCGCTGTGATCATGGCCGAGAGCGGTCACGTGCAGACGTTTGCCGAACTCGACGCCGCTGCGAATCGGCTGAGCCGACTGCTGCGATCAGCAGGTCTCGAACCCGGCGATCACATCGCCGTCTGCATGGAGAACCACCCGCTGTACCTGTCGATCCTGTGGGGGTGCGACTACGCAGGGTTGATCTACACGGCGGCGTCGACGCGGCTCACCACCGACGAACTCTCCTACATCGTGAACGACTGCGGGGCGAAGGCGTTCATCGCCTCGAAGCACATCGCCGATCAAGCCGCCGACCTGCTCGACGTGACGCCGAACCTCGAACTCCGGCTGATGCTCGACGGCACCATCGACGGGTACGAGTCGTACGAGTCTGCGGTCGACGCGCAGGCGCCCGAGCCGCTCGACAACCGGCTCGCCGGCACCGACATGCTCTATTCGTCGGGCACGACGGGCCGGCCGAAAGGTGTGCTCCCCACGTTCGAGCCCGAGCCGCTCGAGACCCGAGCCACGGGCGTGGCCGGCATGCTCGTCGTGCTGTTCGGGATGGACGACACCAAGGTATACCTCTCCCCTGCGCCGCTCTACCACGCGGCGCCCTTGCGGTTCTGCATGTCGACCCTCGCGATCGGTGCGACGGTGGTGGTGATGGAGCGCTTCGACGCGGAGTCGTACCTGCGGTACCTCGACGAGTACTCGGCGACCCACAGCCAGGTCGTGCCCACGATGTTCGTGCGCATGCTCAAGCTGCCGGAGGAGGCCCGCGTACGGTACGACGTGTCGTCGATGGAGTGCGTGGTCCACGCAGCGGCTCCGTGCCCGATCCCGGTGAAGAAGCAGATGATCGAGTGGTGGGGACCGGTGATCCACGAGTACTACGCGGGGACCGAGAGCAACGGGTTCGTGTACTGCGACAGCGACATGTGGCTCGCCCACGAGGGTACCGTCGGCACGCCGATCAACTGCGTGGTGCGCATCGTCGGTGAGGACGGCGAGGAGGTTCCGGCGGGCGCGTCGGGCACCATCTACTTCGAAGGTGGCACGACCTTCGAGTACCACAACGACGCGGAGAAGACCGCCGGCTCGCGCCACCCGAAGGGGTGGTCGACGCTCGGCGACGTCGGCTACCTCGACGACGACAACTTCCTGTACCTCACCGACCGCAAGGCGCACATGATCATCACCGGTGGTGTGAACGTGTACCCACAGGAGGCCGAGAACGTGCTCACGATGCACGAGGACGTGATCGACGTCGCGGTGTTCGGTATCCCGGACGAGGACTTCGGTGAAGAGGTCAAGGCTGTCGTGCAGCCGCGCGAGATGCCCTCCGACGACGAAGCGGCTGCGAAGTTCGCCGGCGAGCTGATCACCTACTGCCGCTCTCATCTCGCCGGTGTCAAGTGTCCGAGGTCGATCGACTTCCGTGAGGAACTCCCCCGCCATCCGACCGGCAAGCTCTACAAGAGACTGTTGAAAGACGAGTATGCCGCCGCGGTGGGCCGGGATTCCTTCGGGAGAACGGTGCAGACGATTCCCGAGCACGAATCGACCGAGAAGTCAGCCGCCGAGTGATCGGTCGAGTGGCAGGAGCGATACCTCGTTCCGGTGCTGCTCATCGTCGCCGTGGTCGTCGTCGGCGTGGTCGTCGTCGCCGTGGTCGTCGTCGCGGTGTGGGCCGGCGGCATCGCGTGGTGGATCGGGGTACCGGTGCTGATTCTGAGGGTCGTCGCAGTCGCCGAACGCATCCGTTCGCGCAGCGCGACCACGGCGTGCCCATCGAGGCTGTGGCCGACATGTCGTCGGCAACCGTCGTCGCCGACGAATCGGGTCGGGTGTTCGCCCGATGCCGCCGGACGCATCTCGCTGACCGAGGCTTCGGATCTGCCACGACGGCCGTTCTATGATCGCAGGCGATGTCAGCTCATGAAGCAGCGACATGTGACAGCACATGGGTCATGGCCGCCGACCTCCGACCCCGCTGGAAGTACAACGCCCTGACGGCCCGGCTCGCGAAGGCTCACTACGGTCGAAGGTGCACGGACCTGGAGAAGGTCGTGTTCGTCGCCACCACCGGTCGATCCGGCACCCTGACGTTGGCGGGGATTTGCGCCGAACTCGACGATGTCGTCGGTCTCCACGAACCGCACCCGATCATGAATCGAGAGCTGCTGGAACTCGCGAACGCCGGTGACTGGAGCCCGATCGGGCGTTACTACGACAGGATCAAGGCGATCAACATCCGTCGCGACGCCGCCGGAGCCCGCTATTACGTCGAGGCGAATCACCTCTTCATCAAAACGTTCGCCGATCTCGCGCTCGCTGATTTCGGGCCGACGATGGCAGTGCTCCACCTGGTTCGCCCGCCCGAGGAGGTTGCTCGAAGCATGTACCAGATCGAGCGCTCGGAGATCGGCACGCAGGAGGGAAATGGTTGGTGGCTCGACTTCCGGGCGTCGACGAACGTGATCGATCTGCGGACGGAGCTCGCCGACGGCGGCGAGTTCGACCACCCGTATTTCCGGTCGCTCTGGTACTGGTACGAGGTCGAGGCGCGGATCGACGCCTGGCGCGTTCGGAACCCGGCGGTCCCTTTCGCGTCGCTCCGAACGGACGACTTGTCGGATCCGGAGGTGGTGGGTGCCGCGCTGACGCAACTGGGCGTCGTTCACGACCGGGCCCAGTTGGCAGGCGCGTGTGGCAG
>Ga0055584_100007059_pt1 | contig 11018 bp, 9 predicted proteins | sample OSDHelmetaG_FD_58716 | JGI IMG/M metagenome (GOLD analysis project Ga0055584, IMG submission 58716) | Pelagic marine sediment microbial communities from the LTER site Helgoland, North Sea, for post-phytoplankton bloom and carbon turnover... | ecosystem: Environmental > Aquatic > Marine >...
CAGAAGCGATATCAAGCCTTGGTGCTCGGCCGTCTGGAGGGAGAGGGCATCGTCGAGCTGTCCATCGAAGGCCGCCCCGCCAAGACGCACTATCGGGTGCTCTCCCACTGCCGCAGCCTATTCTCCAGCTGGCTGACCTGGGTAGAGCTGAGTCCGCACACTGGCCGCACCCATCAGCTTCGCCGCCACATGGCACACCTGGGTCACCCCATTCTTGGAGATGGCGTGTACGGGGGCCCGCGTCCTCTGCGCGGCAAGGGGCTCTTTCTCTGCGCCTCGGCTTTAGAGTTTGCGCACCCTGTCACCGGTGAGTCGCAGCGACTAAGCCGCGCTGCACCCGAAAAGTTCAACATCACCTTCGCCCGCGAGACCAGACGCTGGGTCCGCTACGAGGAACTCCACATGGACCGTCTGATGAACCTGCGCGCCTTGCTTGACGCGCACATCCCAGCCGACGAGGTAGAGGCCTCGCACCTGGACAAGATGCGACGCTTGGCTAGAGCAGAGACAGGCGACCCATGCGCCCGGGACCACTTTGAGCCAGGCCACTTCACCGCTTCGAGTTTTGTGCTCTCTCCCGATGGCACCTCGGTGCTCCTGATTCTTCACGGAAAGCTTCACCGGTGGCTGCAGCCTGGGGGGCACATCGACCCGGAAGATATCGACGTGCTCGCAGCCGCCAAGCGCGAAGTGGCTGAAGAGGTCGGCATCACCGAACTGGAGCAAGTGGGTTCGGGACTCTTCGACGTAGACGTCCACCGCATTCCTGCGCGCAAAGAGGACCCTGAGCACGAGCACCACGACCTGCGCTTCCTATTTCAGGCCTCCTCTCTCACGGCCGTAGCTGGCTCTGACGCCAAAGCAGCCAAGTGGGTGTCCCTTGCTGGCGTGGCCCACATCGAGAGTGATCAGTCGGTGATGCGAGCCATCGCAAAGGTCAGGTGATGGCATGGGGCACGGGCTGCCCCTGGACGTGAGCGGCCACAGCATGGGCCAGCTCTCGAGCTACCGCTTCCCCAAGACCCACGTGATACCCCGCCGCGTGCGGCAAAAGCAACGTTCCAGGGCGCTGAGCCAAAGCCTGGAGCTCCGGCCATGGCTCTTGGGAAAACACGTCCAACCCGGCCAGCACATGCGGCCGATCCATCAAGGCTTGTAGGTCCACGCACCCGCCGCGAGCGGTGTTCAGGAGAATGGTTCCCGGAGCCATCGCATCGAGCCGTGCGGCGGAGATGAGCCCGCTGCTGGAGGGCGTCAGTGAACAGTGCAGGCTGAGCAGTGCACACCGTTCAATAAGTTCATCCACACTGGTTTCGTGCCCGGAACATGCATCGGATGTCAACACTTCTGCACCCAGCGCACGCCAGAGGTCCGCGGCTCGGGCACCGATGACACCGTGCCCCACAATGCCAACCCGAAGACCACGAACCAAGCGCATAGGCAGCTGTGGCAGCTCACTGCGTGCCCACACACCCTGTTCCGCACGCCCTTGGAGCACAGGCACCTGGCGAAGCAAGCTCAAGCCCATCGCTAAGGCGGTGTCAACCACCGCATCTCGCCTGGCCAGGGGCGACCTGGAGACCACCACCCCGGCGCGCTCACAGGCGGGAACATCGATGTGGTCGTAGCCACTGGTCGTGGTCACCACAAGCTGGAGCTCGGGTGCCGCGAGGAGCAGTGCCTCGTCCACCCGCACTTTGGACGTCACCGCAAGGCAGTGCACGTCTTGCATCGGCGGCTGAGGGCCAGTGTGCCGATGTACCCGGACACCGTGCTCTCCCAACAGGCGCGCCTCCATGTCCAAAGAGGCATCCGTCTCGTAGGCCGACTGTCCCCAGCGTAGGAGTTTCATGCGGGCACGACCACGATCTGGCGTGCCAACGCCTCGCAGGCAGTCTCATCCAGAGCCGCAACACCGTCGCTCATAGCGGACTGCGCACCACAGGCCATCGCAAATGCCACCGCCTCTCGGGCGGGCCTGCTGGAGGCGTGAATCAGTCCCGCACAGAGTGCATCGCCGCAGCCGATGGTGTGAACGACATCCACCTTTGGAGGCATGACTCTAAAAGTCTTGCCTTGCCATCTGAACCAGGCCTCGCCCCCACCATCCGTCACCACAGCGTTCCGCGCTTTGCGGCGGGTGAGTTCCAAGAGCGCGCGCTGCCCATCCAGGGCGCCCAGAGTCTCTGCTACCTCCCGCATGTTGGGCTTGGCCAGGAACACATCTCCGCTCAGCGCCAACTCCAGCCCCTCTCCATCAGCATCGACCACAATCGGGACTCCCAAGTGGGCCAAGCGTTCGTAGAGCTCTGGTCGAGAACAGCTGCCCCCAAAGACAATCAGCTCCGCTGGAAGCAAACAGCTTACCGTGGACACGATGGCGTCCAACTCGGCATCGCGTAGGGATACCCGTGGCCCATACACCGTGGTGTCCTGGCCCTCGTTGTCGTAGAGGGCAAAGCCACGCCGGCTCTCCTCTCGGATGGGCACCATGCGGGCATCTATTCCTTCGCGTTCGACCAGCTCCTCGATCTCTCGCCCAGTGGCCCCGCCCACAGCGCATACGGCCGTGACCTTGGCTCCAAGCGAGGTGAGTGCACGGGCCACATTGAGCGGCTTTCCAGTCGCCACGACCTTTGCTTTGCGCTCAGGTCGCCATTCAAGACCCGCTGCAAAGCCAGGGATGTGGAAAAAGTGCTCGACCATCGGATTGGCGGTGACGGTGATGATCATGGAGTTGGCTCCGGTTCAGCCTGCATATCCCGCCACATGTCCTGATACCCCAGGGCCTGGAGCTGTTGCTCCAGATCTCCTAACTCCTGCTCCGGAAGCACCCAGCTCTCAGCGAGGTCCAGGGGCCGATAGCCCGACGGCGTGCGCAGCGCGGCCTGCTCGGGGTCTTCGCGCAGACCGGTGACCGGCACCTGCAGAACCGGTGAGAGCACCTCTCCGCCAAAGGCCACTTCCGGCAGGTCCCAAGCAAAGAAAGTCCCTTCACGGCTCGGTAGGCTGACACCCATGATCCAGGCTGGGACAAGCAGCTGGGGGTCTGAGAGTTCAGTGCCATGTCCCCAGCGTCCCCCCTCTCCCAGTGATTCTCCGTGGTCGCTGATGATCAACACCCGAGTCCCCGCCGGAATGGCCTGGAGAAGTGGCGCCAAATCCTGGGCTGTGCGCTCGACTGCCAAGGCATATAAATCCGCTGGGTCGCTGATGACCTGGGAAGCTGGGTCCCTCAGATATTCATGTGGACCGAGTATGTGCAGCCAGACGAAGCGACCATTCAGTCCCTGACTTACATCCTGTGTCGCCAGAGCAATCAGGGCCCTGTCACGCGCACGCCAAAGACGGGGAATACGACCCGTCCACCGCTGAATCCGGTCATCGACCAACACGCGCAAGAGCACCGGATCACGCCAGTCGTCCGTATGCATATAGGAATCAAAACCCTGGTCAAAGCCCAGTTCCCTACGGAGATGAGGGTTGCAGACCCAGGCCGAACTTACATATCCCTGCCGGGAGAGGCGCTCGGCCAGAAGCTCCCCCTTCGGACGCGTGATGCCCCTCTCTCCTCGCCTTCCGCCCCCATGCTCCACGGCGCTGAGTCCCAACATCAAGCTGTCCATGGCGGGCAGCGTCCAAGGCGCAGCACTGACCGCTTGCAAGGGTTGCTCGGCAAGCAGCTGTCCAGCATGATCGAAACGAAGGGTATCGACCGTAATCAAGACCAAACCGGGGAGCTCTGGACTGCCAGCCTGCACCGGCTTCGCACTTGGGTGTTGCCAAGCAGACAGCAGACCCAAGAGCGCAAAGACCCCAAGCCCGATCCTTGGCAGGCCGGCGGCCAACACCCCAGCGAGCGACCACCAGGGGGATCCGAGGAGGACCGGCAGAACCAGAGCCAAGAGCACCCCTGCGGCGATGCGTTCCCCATACTTGGCCAGGGACAAAACCAGCCCCAGTAGACACCATCCCATCAGAGATATCGGCAGATCAAGCCATTCATACGCAAGCCCCTGGGCTGGTATGAGCAGACCCAGAGCGGCTTCGAGCAGGCTGAAGAGCCCGGCGCTGACCACAGCCCACAATACGCGCTCACTGAGCTTCACGGCTGACCCTGTTGAACCTTCCTAGGCTAACGAGGCCACTTTGATCGGGGCTGCCAATTTCTGTCCGCCCCCTCGGTTAGCTTGGTGCATCGGAGGGCGAGATGGCCAAGGCCAAGACCATTTATGTATGCAAGGAGTGCGGTGCCCGCGACCCCAAGGGCGGCGGACGCTGCATGCGGTGTGGCACATGGGGCAGCTTCGAGGCCCAGGTCACCGGAGGACCCAAGCCGACCCTGAACAGCAAGGGACCCATTCCCACGCCCCGCCCTCTCTCAGAAGTGCCCATGAACGAGGGGGAGGTCCGCCTCCGTGTAGGCATCGGGGAGCTGGACCGGGTGCTGGGTGGTGGCTTGGTGACCGGCTCCTTGACGCTCATCGGCGGCGACCCTGGGGTGGGCAAGTCCACCCTCCTCCTGATGGTTCTGGCGGCATTCGCAGACCGGGGCATTCCAGTGCTCTACGTCTCCGGGGAAGAGTCCGCACGACAGATCCGACTGCGCGCAGAGCGACTGGGAATCAGTGGAGAGTGCCTGTACTTACTCCCTGAGACCAACCTTGATGTAGCCCTGGCCGCCGCTGAAAAAATGGAACCGGCCGTGCTTGTCCTGGACTCGGTTCAGACCCTGTATACGGGACGACTAGAAGGTGTTCCCGGGTCGGTCTCCCAAGTCCGAGAGGTGGCCTCTCGGGCAATGACCTTAGCGAAGACTCGCGATATTCCTACATTTCTGGTCGGACACGTCACCAAGCAAGGCGGTATCGCTGGCCCAAAGGTACTCGAGCACTTGGTGGACACCGTGATCTACTTCGAGGGCGATGGACGCTCTCACCTTCGTGTACTGCGGGCAACCAAGAACCGCTTTGGAAGTACCGGAGAGCTTGGCTTTTTTGAGATGGTCGCGGAGGGCCTGAAAGAGGTCCCAGATGCAAGCGCGCGCCTGCTCAAAGAGCGCGTCGTGGGCGCCTCTGGAACCTCAGTTCTTGGGGCTTTGGAAGGCAGTCGCCCTCTGCTCGCGGAGATCCAAGCCTTGGTAGGCAGGCCGACGCCGGCAACACCTGGCCGAACCGTCCTTGGCTTGGACAAAGCCCGCCTCAATATGCTCCTGGCGGTGCTGGGCAAACTGGGCCATCCGCTTCACGATCGGGACGTCTTTGTTTCCGCTGCGGGCGGACTCCGCCTGCAGGAGCCAGCCGCCGACTTGGCGATCGCAGGGGCCCTCTTCTCCTCCCTACTCGACAAGCCCATCCGACCCAAGACCTTGGTATTCGGTGAGGTCGGATTGGTCGGCGAGCTCCGTGCAGTACCCCACCCAGGTCCACGTCTCATGGAAGCCATGCGTCACGGCTTTGATCGAGTGGTGTGCCCGAAGGGAGCAACCGCCGATGCACCAGAAGGGCTTGAAATTGTGGCCGTATCGTCTCTTCGAGAGGGCTTGGACGAACTCTTCGGGTCCTGAAAGCCAATCCAGGTACCCACAAAGATGCGCAGTCCCTTGACCACAATAGGTTCCGCGAGTAGAAACTGAATCACCATTCAGTGAATGACGCTTCATTCAGGAGAACGAAATGGACGGCAGTACCGGCTACAACATCGACACCCGTGACATAAAATTCGTGCTCTTCGAGCAGCTCAAGGTGCAGGACGCCCTGGAAGGAATCGAGCGATTCGCCGACTTCGACGAGGAGATCTACACAGCGATGATCGACGAGACCCTCCGGCTCTCGCAGGAGGTCTTCTGGCCGGTGAACCGTGATGGCGATGCATCCGGCGGCTGCGTCTTCCACGGAAATGGAAAAGTGACCACCCCCAAGGGCTACCCCGAGGCCTACAAGCTGATGGCTGAGAGCGGCTTGGTTGGCCTCTCCGGCGACCCAGAGTGGGGTGCGACCGGCCTTCCGGAGCCCGTCGCTATGGGAATAGGCGAGGTCCTGACCGGCGCCGCACCCGCACTGAGCACATACGGCGGACTGACCCGTGGCGTAGCCAATCTCTTGGCCCACCATGGCGCTGAGTGGATGAAAGAGAAGTGCCTGGAAAAACTGAATACCGGGGTTTGGGGTGGCACGATGTGCCTGACTGAGCCCGGCGCCGGCTCCAGCGTCGGCGACTCCTTGACCAAGGCGATGCCATCGGGAGAGGAAGGCGTCTACCACTTGGAAGGCGAGAAGATCTTCATCACCGGCGGTGATCAGGATTTGACCGAAAACATCCTGCACCTTGTCTTGGCCAAGCTGCCTGACGCTCCTGCAGGCTCCAAAGGGATTTCCATCTTCTTGGTGTCCAAGTACAATTTCGACGACGGTTCCCGCAACGGCGTGTACGTCGCAGGTATCGAGCACAAGATGGGCCTGAAGGCGTCTGCCACCTGCGCTTTGGCGCTGGGCGCCGACGAACCCTGCAAGGGCTTCCTCATCGGCAACCCCGGTGACGGCATGCGCATCATGTTCCACATGATGAACGAAGCCCGCATTGCGGTAGGTATCCAGGGCCTGAGCAGCGCCGCGGCCGCCTACGAGAACGCCAAGGCCTATGCGAAAGAACGCATCCAAGGCACCTCCATCAAGGAGTTCAAGAACCCCAACGCCAAGCGCGTGGCCATCATCGAGCACCCCGATGTCCGAAGAATGCTCATGAACATGAAGGTGACCATCGAAGCCCTCCGCTCGATGAACTACACGACCGCCCTGCGCCTCGTGCAGGCCGAGTCCACTCAGGACGAGGCTGAGCGCAAGCAGAAGATGGCCCTGGTGGAGCTACTCACCCCCATCTGCAAGTCCTTCTCCTCTGACAAGGGCTACGAGATCGCAACGGAAGCCATGCAGATCTTCGGCGGCTACGGCTACACCAGCGAGTACCCCGCCGAGCAGCATGTGCGTGACGTGAAGATCGCCTCTATTTACGAAGGCACCAACGGCATCCAAGCCATGGACCTGCTCGGCCGCAAGATGCGGGCACAAGGCGGCATGGTCTTCATGATGTGGATGCAAACGGCTCAGAAAGACATCGCTGCCGCGAAGAGCACTGGCCAACTGGATGCAGAGGCCGATGCCACCAACAAGGCCGTGGGCTTTTTGGGTGCAGCAGCAATGCACCTGGGCAAGCTCGGTTCTGAAGGCAACTTAGAAGGCGCCATGCTCCAGGCCACTCCCTTCCTAAACCTCTTCGGGACTGTGGTCTTGGCCGTGCACACCCTGGACCAAGCCACCATCGCCATACAGGCGCTCAAAGGCGATAGCGTGAGCGAAAGCGACCGCAAGTTCTACAAGGGCAAGGTTCTCAACGCCAAGTGGTACGCGGCCAACAACCTACCTGCTGCCGTGGCCATGTCAAAGGCCATCCAAGCTGGCGAATATGCCTGTATGGATCCTGACCTGTTCTCCTGAATCGACCGCCCATGAACCACGGGGATTCACCAGCTGGTGAATCCCCGTGCTTGCTTTCGGCGCAGAAGCTCGCTCAGTAGAGCAGACAGCGCTCCCTGGCCTCGTCCCAGTCCGATCGCTGGGAATCCCATGCGCGCACCCAGTCACCGGGCGGAAGCCCCGCTTCGATGGCCAAGCGTCCCTCTGCGCTCCCACAGAGCAGATCGATGGCAATTGGGTTGTCGACGAACTCGTAGGTCTCCGTCCGCCAAGCAAAGTTCTTGGGGTCGCAACGCCGAGCAGCCTCGATAATCACCCAGCCCAGAAGAAGGGCGTGAAGCGCGTGACGATTGGTGAGGTGGATCTCTACGCCGCCACAAAGCCGGCCTGCATGCTTCTGAAACTGAGGTAAGAAGCTGGCCGACCTGAAGGCCACACCCTCAAGTCCAGCATCCTGAGCACCCTTTTGACAGAGGGAGGCGAACTTACGCGGGTCCAACCAGGGTGCGCCCACCAGATGGAAGGGACGCGTTGTCCCGCGGCCTTCAGACAGGTTCGTGCCTTCGATGAGGCACAGTCCTGGGTAGATGATGGCCGTCTCCACGGTCGGCATGTTTGGACTGGGCAGGACCCAAGAAGTGTTGAGCTCATCTATGTACTGATCCCGGCGCCACCCTGTGCACCGAATCACGTCCAGGGTGCAGTCCACCCCGAGCTCCTTTTGGAAGTACCGGCCGAGCTCACCCATGGTCATGCCGTGGCGGCTGGCCAAGGGATACGCGGAGACGAAGCTTTCAAAGCCCTTCTCCACCACATTGCCTTCCACGCTCAGACCATCGAGGGGGTTGGGTCGGTCCAGAACGACCACCTTGGTGTCGGTGGTCGCAGCGACCTCCATCATAAAGCCCAAGGTGGCCTGGTAGGTGTAGTAGCGACTGCCGATGTCCTGGATATCGAAGAGCAGCACGTCCAAGTCCCGCAGAGTGGCTGGATCCGGACGCAGGGTTTCCTCGGAGTCACCGTAGAGCGATACAACAGGGACAAGCTCTTTTTCCTCGCTCACGCCAATCATATCCTGTGCGGTAGCTGCGACCCCATGCTCTGGCCCGAATAGACGAACCAGGTCCACACCGGCCGCAGGCAGCAGGTCAGTGGCGTGCCTAAAGTCAGCGTCAACCGCTGTGGGGTTGCAACACAGTCCCACCCGAGCCCCCTTGAGAGAAGTGACATCGTCGAGCAGGACTTCCAGACCGCTGCGCATGAGAGGCTCCAAGCTTTGCCTGGGCTATAACACCCGTGGCGGGCGTGCGATGAGCGCCCAAGCAACGCCTGTTTACGGTCTTTCAGAGACTCAAGGTGTATTCTCATAGTGGATGGAGGCTCCCCAATGATCCCGCTGATCGCCCTGCTCGCCGGCTGCCCCGGACCCGTTGAAATTCTCGAAGGCCCCCACGCCCTCGCCTTTGATGGAAACAGCTGCGTAGAGGTCCAGATGGACAGCGCAGCGGTCAGCGATGAGATGAGTATTGAGCTCACCCTCCGTGCGTCTGCAGATGCTTCCACCTCGGACCATCAGCCCCTTCTGACTTGGCCGGGCGTGGTGGGCATGGTCGAGCTGGATGACGGCCGTGTTGCAGCAGGCCCCGAAGACGACCCAGGTAGCGGTATCTACAGCACCCAAAGTTTCTTAGACGGCGCTATCCATCACTTGGCCATCACCTGGGATGGCCAGGGCAGGACGCAGCTCTTCACCGACGGTGAGCGGGTTGGATTTGGTAGCTACGAGGACCTTCAGGGGAACACCACGCTAAGCATCGGCTGCTGGGAGCGTGAAGACGCAGGTTTTGAAGGTTTGATCGACAACGTCCGCATCAGCTCCGTGGTCCGCTACGAGGACAACTTCAACCCAGACTTTGCTCCCTTCATCATCGACGAGGACACCACGGCGCTGTGGGCCTTTGACGAAGGTGGAGGCGAGGTGGCCGCGGACAGCGCAGGCCAATACGATGGGACGCTGATTGGGGCCGAGTGGGTTCCCTTTGGCGCACGCACTGACCCGGACGACTGATGCTGATCTTCCTGCTGAACTTCCTGGCCTGCCCTAAGCCGGCCGAGCTCCCCGAGACCCCTCAGGTGGAGCTGGAGAGTCCCGCGACTCCCGAGACACCCGTGACGCCACAGGCTCCTGAGGACCCACATGCAGGGTTCTTCGGGACACACAGCTCACCAGAGTGCGGCGACGAACGCAAGTACCCTCGCCACGTCGTGCTCTCCGAAGACATGAGCTACACCTTGACCGACTTGGTCAGCCCCTGCCCTCCCGGCGGCATGTGTGCATGGTCGGGCGTGGTCACGGCCAAAGGCACCTGGGCAGTCGAAGGTCCGATGGTGGTCTTCACGGAGGGCAAGGTAGACAACTCCGACAAGGGTGCCCCGCGACCAGACCAGCTGACGCTGGGACAGACCGGCCAGCTGATGGAGTCACGTTGCCTGTACGTTCAGAGCAGCGGCCCTGCGGATGCAGGTGCCCCTCCCGCACCGTGAACTGAGCCAGCCGACACCTGGCCCGTTTAGGAACTCCGCGAAGAATCCAGAACGGCCATGAGTCCGGCTCCAAGCTTGCCTTGCTGTAGGAACGACCCGTTGAGCTCCCGCACGGGAGCCAACCCCTTCAAAGAGGAAGAGACCCAGAGGGCCTGCGCCTGGTCGAGTGTCACAGGCGAGACCCGCACCGGCAGACCTGCAGCTTTTCCCAAGGCCAACAGGGTGCTCCGGGTCACACCCGCCAAGATCCGCCCGTCCAGCGGCGGGGTCAGCAGCTCTCCCTGCACCTCCGCAAAAACATTGCCCTGGTGGGTCTCCATCAGCTGCCCTTTGGAGTCCACCCAGAGAAGCTCGTCCACGCCGCGCGCGGCTGCGCCCCGCTCCCAGTGGCCTCGACTGCAGTGCTTGGCCTGGGCCAGCTCCAAGTCCAATTCGCTCGGCGCGACCGAGGCCAATGTCAGCGGTCTAAACCAGCGTTCTTGATCCCAAGGCGACACCCGAACCAGCTCCAGCTCCTGCCCGAGTTGAACCCGCAGTACCCCCAAGCCGGCGCAGTGAGACGCTGCATAGAGCAAGCGCTGCCGCAGAGCCTCTAAATCGGGCGATGAAATGCCAAGGAGCCGGCAGGATCCCTGCAAGCGATCTAAGTGCGCCGTGAGGTGGACCGGGATCCTTGACCGGATGCGCATGGTCTCAAAACAGCCCAATCCACGTTCAATGGCTGGAGATGACGGCCCTTGTTGTTGGACCAAGCTACCGTTTCGCCAGATGATATGCAGTGACTGATCCTTCCTACAGGGGTGAATGAAAAAGACTGACAAATCTTAGACTGTTCAGCCTTGAGTTCCGATGATTCAATTCGAGAAGAACAAACCGGCCCAGCTATGCCTTGGCGTTGCCCTATGCAAGTTTAGCTGCCGGAGTTCCTCTCGGAGATCCTATGTTCCTTCTCGCAATCGCCTGCAGCTCCACCACCCAACAGATCGGAGAGCCTCCAGTCTT
>Ga0055584_100007060_pt1 | contig 11016 bp, 8 predicted proteins | sample OSDHelmetaG_FD_58716 | JGI IMG/M metagenome (GOLD analysis project Ga0055584, IMG submission 58716) | Pelagic marine sediment microbial communities from the LTER site Helgoland, North Sea, for post-phytoplankton bloom and carbon turnover... | ecosystem: Environmental > Aquatic > Marine >...
CGGCTTCAAAGGCGACCTCTTCCGCTTCGTCCCAGGGAAGAAGCTCCTTCATGTTGTCGGTCAACTCCTTGAGTTGGTTGACTGAAAGGTAACTCGGAGTCCCGCCGCCAAAGTAGATGAAATTCGGTTTGCGACCACCGATGAACGGCTTGCTGGCATAGAATTCAAGCTCCTTGCGAACCGCGTCGGTATAGGCGCGAATCTCGGAGGAATCCTTGTCGGTGTAGACCTTGAAGTAGCAAAAGTGACAACGCTTGCGGCAAAACGGTATGTGCACGTAGACACCCAGCGGAGTGTCCGGTGCCGGTGGGCGCTCGATCGCCTCGCGCAGTTCACCGACGTCCTCCGGTTTCCAAAATGAGAACGGCGGATAGTTGGAGACAAAGTAATTCCCGGCGGTGGTTTGCTTCTCCATTACCGGTTTCGCGGGCGGTGTATCCGCAGTAGTGCTCATAAAAGTCTTTCAGTTATTTGGGGCCAAAGCAGTAGATCTTGCCGTCGTCGGCACCGATGATGATATGCCCGTCCACGACTGCCGGTGAACTGGTGATGCTTTCGCCGATTTCAAAATTCCAAAGTTCCTCCCCGTCCTTCAGAGACGCGAGATAGATCCGGCCATCCTCACTCGCGAACACGACCTTGCCGTCGCAGACCACCGGGGAGCTATCGATCCGGCCCCGCGTACTGAAGGTCCAAAGCTTTTCACCCTTGTCACGGCTGACGCAATGCAGTCGCTTGTCCCGCCCGCCAAAGATGACCTTGTCTTTGGTGACCGCAGGCGAAGAGAAGAACGCAAAGTTGCGATCCCGGTACGTCCAGATGTTGGTGCCCTTCACCAGATCGATACGCTGATACTCGTTTTCGTAATGACCGAAGAAGGCCTGGCCGCCGGTCAACGCCGCGGAACCGGCCACGTAGGCGCCCGCCTCGATCTCTTTCACCTTCTCACCGGTCTCGACATTGATGACATGCAGGATGGCATCGCATCCGCCAAACGCGGTGACCGCCAGCTCCGGATCAACCGCGGGCGACCCGTTGATGTAGTTGCCGGTTTCGTAGGTCCAATTCGTCTTGCCGGTCTTCGAGTCGAAGCAATAGATGAAGTAGTCATGGCTCCCAACCAGGATCCAAGGATCTCCGCCGTCGGGGTTCTTCACCCAGTTGGGCGCGCCGATCACCTTGTCTTCCGTCTGGTAGTCCCAGACCTTCTTGCCTGACTTCGCGTCGAGCGCATAAACCTTCCCGTCTTCCGATCCGGTGTAGACCAACCCGTTCAGTACCAAGGGCGCCGACTCGATGGTGCCATCCGTCTTGAACCGCCAAAGCTCCTTGCCGGTCTTGAAATCGATCGCATGCAGGTGCTCATCGAAGGAACCGACAAACACCCGCCCATTGGCCATGATCGGCGAAGATTTCACTTCGTCACCCGTCTTGTAGATCCACTTTAGCTTGAGTTTGGAACCAAGCTTCCCATGGGAAATGCCGGTCAAACTGGGTTGTCCACGAAACATTGGCCAGCTCCCAACACCGGGCTTGGTAGCGGCCGAAGAGTGGTTAACGGCCGAAAAAACGAGAAAACCCGCCAGCAAGGCGGTCAAAATATCTGAGCGGCTATGATTGATCATATCAGTTCTCGAACCGGGTTTACACTTGCGCCCGCTGTTTGCGGGATTCACAGGGTATCCCTGTACATGGGCTTTTCAATAAATTAATACCTATACGTATTAATTGCGTCAGACGGCCTTCTCCCGGCGGGCGTTCAAATAAAACGGGGGCTGGAGGCGGCCTTGATCCAAACCGCCGCGACTCGAGCCGAGTCAGGCGAAGACTTTGCGAGCGGACCGGACGTCCAAGTCGATCTGCTCACGAAGAGCCTCCATCGATTCGAAGCGTTGCTCGTCCCGAAGTTTGCGGACGAAGACCAGACCCAATTGCCGACCGTATAGATCGTCATTGTAGTCGAGGATGTGAGCTTCCACTCGGAGTTCACGTTCACCAGTCACCGTGGGACGGTAGCCGATGTTCACCGCCGCGCGGAGCGATTCGCCATCAACCTGGACATGGGCCGCATAGACTCCGGTAGCCGGCGTGACCAGCTCGGACACATCAAGATTTGCGGTTGGGAAACCCAGTTGCCGCCCCACTTGATCGCCCTGAATGATTCGCCCCTCCAACACATATTCCCGACCGAGCATCTGGCTGGCGGCGTCGAGCTCACCCTTGCCGATCGCGGAGCGGATGCGGGTACTGCTCACCGGTTCGCCGTCGAGTGCGACCGCGGCAAGACCATGCACAGTGAAGTCCAACCGCTCGCCGAGTTCCTTCAGCAATTTCACATTGCCACCGCGTCGATGCCCGAAGGTGAAAGCGCTGCCCACGCAAATGCTGCCCAGCTTTTCAAAATCGACGGCCAGACCATTGATGAAATTCTCCGCCGGCAGTTTGCAGAATTCCGGCGTGAAATTGATGACCAGAATGTTCTCGAACCCCAGCTTCGCAATCGTTTCCACCTTCCGATCCAGTGAATGAATCATCTTGGGCGAGCGATCCGGAGCAATGACCCGGCTTGGATGTTGATCAAAGGTGATCGCCAAGGGAAGTCCCTCCAGCCGTCCCGCATCGCTCAAAGTTTGTCGCAAAACCTGCTGATGGCCGAGATGCACACCGTCAAACACCCCGATGGCGGCGCATACACGCCGGCCTTTCGTATCCAGTTCGTTGGCGGTGTGGATGATTTTCATACTGCCGGTTCGGCGGGGACGTTAGCCCGCGTGAGCATTTTGGCAAGCGAGCCGATCAACAGAATGCCAAGTGTGTTCGCCAGGAAATCAAAAAGATCAAAGGTCCGGGAAGGAATCCAGATCTGCGAAATCTCCTCCGCGGTAAACAGCGCAAAACAGATGATCGAACCCAGAAACAATCGCCGCCCAGCCACCGAAATCGTGCGACAGGAGAGAATCCAATTGACGAGAAAGGCCAGCGTTCCGACCAACACGAAGTGCCCGAGCTTGTCCATGCCGGGTGTCGCGCGGACCCATTCCAGCAGCGTGGGATACAGCGAATTGCTGTTGGCCGCGTAGATGATCGATCCGATGAAGATCGTATACATTGCCACCACCGCCACTTTGCCGCGTGAGAACGTCATCGCCTAGTCATCGCAAATCTTCAGAAACGCCGCTTCATCAAGAATCTCAACTCCGAGTTTCTCCGCCTTCGCGAGCTTGGATCCGGCGTCTTCCCCGGCGACGACAAAGTCCGTCTTTTTGCTCACACTGGAACTGACTTTGCCATCCAAGGCTTCGATGCGCGCGGCAGCCTCACTGCGCTTCAATGTGGGAAGCGTTCCCGTCAGCACAAACGTCTTGCCGGCGAAGGCTCCGGCTTCGGCGGCAGGTTTGTAGAGTAAGCTTTCGAATTGCAGACCGGCCTTGCGGAGATGTTCGATCAGATCCCGATTCCGACCGTCGTCGAACCACGCAACCACGCTCTTGGCAATGATCGGACCGATGTCATCGAGTTCGGCAAGCTGTTCTTCGCTGGACTGCATGATCGCATCCAGATCCGGCAGGCTGCGGGTGAGCGCCTTGGCAACCCCGGCCCCCACATGGAGGATGCCGAGCCCAAAAATGAGTCGCCACAACTCGCGCTCCTTGCTGGCGGCGATTCCATCGATGAAATTTTTAGCCGACTTTTCACCCATGCGCTCCAGAGCAGTGACTTCCTCGACCTTCAGCCGATAAAGCTCCGCAACGTCCAGCGCCAGACCATTGCCAACCAACTGGCGAACCATGACCTCTCCACCGCCTTCTATGTCCATCGCGCCCCGCGCACAGAAGTGCTCCAAACGCCCACGCACCTGGGCCGGACAATCCGGATTCTGACAACGAATCACGACGTTGCCCCCACCCGTGGCCGTGTCGCGCGTCACCTCCGTTTCGCATTCCGGGCAAGCGGCGGGAAACTCAAATTCCTCTTCCTCGCCGGTGCGCTTGTTGTCCACCACCCGCACGACGGCGGGAATGATATCGCCAGCCTTTTCGATAATCACGCGGTCACCAATGCGGACGCCTTTGCGGCGCATATCTTCCTCGTTGTGCAACGTCGCACGCTTCACCGTGGTGCCGGCAAGAAAGACCGGTTCCAGTTCGGCGACCGGTGTCAACGCACCCGTACGGCCCACCTGAATGGTGATCGCATTGAGCGTCGTCTCCGCCTGTTCAGGAGCATACTTGTAAGCAATGGCCCAACGCGGCGCTTTGGAGGTCGATCCGCAGCGATCACGCAGCCCGACATCGTTCAGCTTGATGACCGCGCCGTCGGTCTCGAAATCAAATGCATCCCGGACATCGTCCAGTTCAGCGATCGCCTTCACCAGCTCATCGGCGGTCACACACTCCCAGACCCGTTTTGAAGCCGAGAGTCCCAGTTCCTTCAGCCACATGAGAAACGCCTGTTGGGTCGCTGGAATCTCTCCACCTTCGAATTGACCCAACCCGTAGAGAACCACGTGCAAAGGACGCTCGGCGCTGATCCTCGGGTCCAACTGCTTGAGCGTGCCCGCCGTTGCATTGCGCGGGTTGGCGAACCGCTCTTCACCATCGGCCACGCGTTTCTCATTGAGCTTGGCAAAGCCGGATTTGCTCAAGTAGACCTCTCCGCGCACCTCCAGCACCTCGGGGGGCGCGTCGCTGTTCAATCGCAATGGCAGGCCTCGGATGGTCTTGATGTTCGCCGAAACATCATCGCCGGTGGTCCCATCGCCGCGCGTGAGCGCCTGGGTTAGGACTCCATTCTCGTAGCGAATCGAAATCGCCACGCCGTCGACTTTGGGTTCCACGATCCATCCGAGCTTTTCCTCCGGCAGCAGTTTTTGCACACGCTCAACAAACTTCCCGACATCTTCAGGAGAATACGTGTTGTCCAGGCTCATCATCGGCACTGCGTGCCGGACGCTTTCGAAGCCCTCCAACGGCTCACCACCCACCCGCTGGCTCGGAGAATCAGGCGAGACCAGTTCCGGATGCTCTTTTTCCAGGTCCAGCAGCTCATGGTAAAGCCGGTCGTATTCGTGATCGGACACGACCGGATTGGCCTCGATATAGTACACACGGTCGTGGCCGCGGATTTCCTCGGCCAATCGGGTGTGGCGCGCTTGGGCGTCTTCCTTCGTCATCGCGCGCGGATTGTGCCCCAAGCGCCTGATGATTGGGAAACAGATTTGCAGATCAGGGTTGGAGATTCGGTGGTCTCTCGCTACTTTTCGCCGATGGATCAACCCGTGTTTCTTGGCCGTCGAGCAACGTTGGACGATTTGCCGGCGCTGCGTCAGCTGTGGGAACAGGAGCGCTACGATGCGGATGCCCTCGAGCGGCGCGTGACCGAATTCCAGGTCGCCCACGACGCCGAGGGAACGATCATCGGCGCGATCGGCATGAAACGGGAGGGCGAACAGGGCGTGGTCCACCACGAAGCCTTCGCCGACTTCGGGGTCGCTGATCAGCTTCGGACCATAATCTGGGAGCGATTCAAAACCCTCGCCAAGAACTTCGCCATGGCGCGCGTCTGGATGCAGGACTGCGTGCATTTCTGGAAGGAGCTGGGATTCGATGAGGCCGATGAAGAGGTTTTGGAACGACTGCCGCCGGAACTCGGGGAGCGGCAAGGCAACTGGTTCACCATTGTATTGCGCAATGACCCGTTCGCTGACGGTTCCGCTCTGGCCCGCCAGCAGGAGCTGCTTTTCCGGGCGGCACTGAAGGAAGAGACCGAAAAGACGATGCGTCAGGCCCAACTCGTCAAAGGACTGGCCCTGACGTTTGCCATCGGCCTGTTCATTATCATCTGTATCGCGGGTTTCTACCTCTACAAATATCAGCAGCGTCGCGGGCTGCGGCCCAGCAGCTCACTGCAAGTGATCCCGGTCAACGACCACTGCAGCCGAACCAGCAGGGAAGGTATTGCTGAAGGTCCTCTTGGATCTCGGCCTTGTTGATCACCCCATCGGCTCCCGAATCACGGGCATCCCCCTCCAACGAAGGGTCGGGATTGAAAGTCACCAACAACAGGCGGGTCCAGATGTGGGCTTCCCGCGCGCGCCGGGCAAATGTCAGACCGTTCAGACCTGGCATCTTGTAGTCCACAATCACCAGATCCACCTCGGTCGTTTTCAACTTTTCCAAGGCCTCCAGGCCGGTCTGTTCGGATGAGACTATCTCAATATCGAACAATCGCGGCAGGAGCAGTTCCATCGCGCTGAGGAAGGCGTCGTTGTCATCCACCAACATCACCCGCGGCCGCGTTTTACCGGAAGGACTAGACAGTCCCGGTGCCGGCCGGCTGCTGGCCGACACCAGGTCTGTCTTGCTCGATGATGTCTTATCAACGCTCATCGAAATGCTTGGCCAAGGTTTCTGTCAATTCCCGCATTGAAAACGGCTTTTGAATAAATTCCACATGCTCGGCACTTTCCAACCGGGCTGGCTTGGAGCGGTAACCGCTGATCAACAACACCGAAAGGTCGGGCGTATCGATCTGAAAATGTTCCACGAGTTCCTCGCCGCATTCGGCGTTGGGCAACACGATATCAACGATCGCCATCGAGATGGCGGCTTGATTCTCACGCCACACCTTCTCCGCCTCACACCGGTCGGCAGCCTGCCAGACTTTGAATCCGGCCTGCTCCAGAGTGACGACAATGCCGGTCAAAACATCGGTATCGTCCTCCACCACCAGAACTCCGCGTTCCCCGCCGCGCAGTTCCACTGCCTCATCCTCGCGAATCCCCAAGCATTGCTCGTCAGGAACAGCGGGAAGGAAAAAGCGGAATTCCGCGCCCTCGCCCGGCTCTGACTCCAGTTCAATCCAACCTTCGTGTTGACTGACAATGCCGTGCACGGTCGCCAAGCCCAGCCCCGTGCCTTTGCCGGTTTGCTTCGTCGTGAAGAACGGATCAAATATCTGATCCTGAATCTCAGCCGGAATACCACTGCCGGTGTCACTCACGCTCACTTTGACCCACGAGTTCGTATCCCGTGTGTCTTGGCCCACTGGCGATTCTGCCTGCACTGTTACGATCCGAACCGTGACCGTGCCGCCATCGGGCATGGCATCACGCGCGTTCACCGCGAGATTGATCAGCACCTGATCAATCATTGCGCTGTCACCCAAAGTGGCCGGCAGGGAATTTTGCGCGTCGCACTCGATCTTCACGCCTTCACCCAAGAGCCGCTTCAGCATACTCATCAGGTTGTGCACGGACTGCCCGAGATCAATCTCCGAAAGTTCCATCGGCTGCTGGCGGCTGAAGGCCAGCAACTGCCGCGTCAATTTACTGGCCCGCTCCGCCGCCGACTGGATGTCACGAATACATCGGCCGTGGACACCCGGATTGAATCCGGGTCGCGCGAGAATGTCGGCGTTGCAGCGAACAACTATGAGGAGATTGCTGAAATCGTGGGCCACCCCACCCGCCAGCTGCCCCAAGGCATCCATCTTCTGCGACTGCCGCAACTGATGCTCCAGATTGGTCTTTTCTGTGATGTCCATGTGCATCACAAGCGCCCCGTCGGCGTGCTCACCGTCCATGCGCTTGGCAGTGATCTGAAACCACTTCTGATCCCGCCCCTCACCGTGCGAATAATCTGCCTCGAATGTCGGCAACCGGCCGGCCAGAACGTCCTGCACACCAGCCACCAGTTTGCGACGACCACGGGTGACGGTGGAACCGACAGCAGTGCAGTAATCCAGGAAATTCCCGCCGGAGAACAACGACCGATTCATCAGCTGTCGACCCGTAAAGTGGTCGTCCCAAGTCTTGTTGGTGGCGACGATGCGACCGGATGAATCAAGCAGCGCGATGCTGGCCGGAATCGACTCCAGCATTGTCTCCTGCATGGCGCTCGCCTTCTTCTGCGGCGTGATGTCTTCAAAGAGGACGATGAGATGACCCACCTTGCCACTGCCATCCCGCTGCGGAAAAACCGTCAACCGGACCCAGAGCGCTTCGGCACCGGCCCGATCGAAACGGCATTCACCACGATGGACATGGTGTTCGCCAACCTCCATGCGGGAAATCGATTTCTCAATCGCGGCGCGATCCTTTTCGGAGGCAAGGTCGCCCAGGCGTCGCCCCGAAATCTGCCAGTTCTCCCGATCAAAAAGCTCCTGCAACGGATCATTGATCGCCTGCAGCCGACCATCCGGCGCGGCGTAAGCGACTCCGAAGTTGGAGTTATCAAAGAGATCTTCGTGAAACCGCGCGTTCGCTCGCAGCGCGGATTCAAGTCGGGCGATGCGCACGAGCGAATCCACCCGGGACAACAATTGGTCCTGTTGAAACGGCAGGGTAAAGTAGGCGTCCGCCCCTCCCTTCAGCCCCCGTTCCATGTCCGACTCCGAAGTGTGGGTCGCGGACAGATGCATCACCAACGTGTGCTTCAATTCGGGGTCCTTCTTGATCTCCCGACACACTTCGATACCGGATATGTCCGGCAGACCGATGTCGAGCAACACCAGCTCCGGCCGGTATTTGTGGACCATATCCAGTCCGGACCGGCCGTTACCGGCCTTGTGAATGCGGTAACCGGCGTTGGTCAGAAGAAAACTGACGAGTTCCTGGGTCACGAAATCGTCGTCGATCAGCACCACCGTGGCATCGTGATTCAGATTGCGAATCCGCTCGCCGAGATTGGCTGACAAGGTGCCGCGATTGCCCGTGGTTCCGCGGTAGAACATCGTGTCGATGATTCCGCCTACACCATCTATAAAATCGCTTTTCGGAATCAACGCATCCGCACCGGCTTCATTGGCCCGAGAGTGGATCACGGCGTCATCCTCACCGGTGATCACCACCACGCGCGGCGGCTTGGCGAGCTTCTTGAGCTCCGCAGTGGTTTCGATGCCATCCTTCTCCGGCATGGTATGATCCACAAAAACCAGATCGGGCTCCGTCTGCCGCGCCATGCGAATCGCCTCATCGCCATTGAGCACCACACCCACCGTTTCGAGCCGGGGATCGCCTTTCAATGCTTCCGACGCCGCAATGAGGAATTCGGGACTGTCATCCGCCAACAGCACCTTGACCCGCTGGCGTGCAGGATTAGGTGTGGCAGATTGATTGTCGGCTGCTTCGTCCATGATCAAACCGGGCGTCGCCGACGCGGTGGTACACACCCCGTCCATCTGCCCGTGAAAATTGTTAGGAAAAATGCCAAATCGGCATATCAGGATCCTCCTGAAAATCGATGGGGAAATACCCTACGTGCCCGAAGGTAGGCCGGATTGAGAAAACAACGCGATCAATTCAGACGGAAACGGACTTTTCAGCCGGATCGCCGAGCTGTTCCTGCAATTGCAGGACCTTCTCCTCCGCCGCTGACGGTGTCTTGGCGTAGGCATTGAAATCGTGGAACCAGAAGCGCTTGGCGAATTTGTACATCCAGTGTTTCTCCGGTACCTCCCGGCCGGGAAGCCACTGGCTGAAACGCGGCTCCATGGCATCGAGTTCCGCCATCGCGGTACGACGTGCGGTGGTATCCTTGGCCCCGTGTTTGTTCACCAGATCCTTCACCAAATCCGGACGTTCCAATACCACACAACCGCGCGTGGCTTCCGCACTCAGTTCACGAAAATCCTTCATGAACTGACTCGAACGCAAAGTCTCATAGATTCCCCGCTCATCATGAATCGTCTCCTTGCCAAACTGCAAAATCGGGCACGGCTCAATGTCGCCGTACGGACTGATGTGATGACTGATCCCGGTCGACATCGGGCACAGCGCCTTGCCGTCATGGTCATAATAGGCATCGATGATCGCAATCGGCATCTTCGCCCGCATCGAGGTCACAAACTCCCGAACCCGCACCAATTGATCCGGTCGCAAAGCCAGATCCTCGTTCATCTGCGGCCCCACCGGACGGTAAGTGTGAAACCAGCAATAGTGCGCACCCAGATCGATCAACTTGCGCAACCAGCTCTCCGATAAGAGATCATCGATGTTCGATTGGCAGACGCTCGTTGCCACGCCGGTCAAAATCTTCGCATCGATCGCGTTCTTCAACCCGCGCATGGTGCGGTTGTAGACTTCCTTCTTCCCCCGCCGCTCGTTGCTCACCACCTCGTTGCCTTCAATGCTGATCAACGGGGTCACGTTGCCCAATTGGCGCAATCGGTTGGCAACTTTCTCGGTGATGAACTGGCCATTCGTGAAAACCTGAAAATAGCAATCCGGATGGGCTTCCAGAATATCGAACAGCTCTGGATGCATGAACGGTTCTCCACCGAGGATGCCGAAGAACGAATTGCCATGCGCTTTCGCGTCATTGATCAGCTTGTTCATCGCTTCCAGATCGATCGCGCTACGCTCCGCCTCCACATCCACCCAACATCCTTGGCAACGCAGATTGCACGAATTGATGATCGAGATGTAGAGAAAGGCGGGAAAGTAGTCACCGCGCTTGATTCGGCGCTTGAAACGTTCCACCGACAACATGCCTTTGAGGCCGAAGTTCCAGATGAATTTCGCGACACAGCGCGAGTCGGCTGAACGGAGAGTACGGTAGGCAAGTTGGGGAAACATGAGGTCAGTGTGTGATTGTAATCAGGCCGCTTCGGATAGCTCTCTTCACAGAAATCCGGCAAATGCCACGCGCCAACTTCCGCACAAGCTTTTTCCACGCTCGCCGCTGCCAGCCCTTCGCTGCAATTTCAAAGTCAGCCTCGTTCATCTCGATAACTTGCGCTGGCGGTTCGACAACCGCAAGGGCCATTGCTTCCAGAATCTCGTGATACAAACAAAGAAATGGAAAATCTGTTCTTCACTCTGATCTTCTGAGATTTCAATTCTCAACCTTCTACCGGATATCAATGTCTTGTCAGCAGCCGTCCAGCCGAATGCGTCACGCAGATCGCTGCCCACCAACGACACCGAATGAAGAACTATCTCCTGCCGAAGCGTTATGTTTTGGAACGACTGAAGATCCATCTTTCTCAGACGCTATCCGACGGCGAAGCCACTAC
>Ga0055584_100007062_pt1 | contig 11014 bp, 9 predicted proteins | sample OSDHelmetaG_FD_58716 | JGI IMG/M metagenome (GOLD analysis project Ga0055584, IMG submission 58716) | Pelagic marine sediment microbial communities from the LTER site Helgoland, North Sea, for post-phytoplankton bloom and carbon turnover... | ecosystem: Environmental > Aquatic > Marine >...
GATCACGAACCATCCGAATGATGTCATAGCGCTCATCCATCCGGTCGCGAGCACCGTAGACGTAATCCCGTGGAGCCGGTGTGTTTGCCCCGAGGAATGGCTGTCCCTGCACATGCGCCGGAACATTCAATCCGGCCAGGTTCAAAACCGTCGGCCCGAAATCGATCGAGCTGATCATCTGTCTGGTAATCGCGCCGCGTTTGCCCTGTCCATCAACACGATACTTCTCCGGTATCCGGACGATCAGCGGAATGTGCGTACCGGAATCGTAGAGCCAACGTTTGCCGCGCGGCATGCCGATTCCGTGATCGCTCCAGAAGAAGATGATCGTGTCTTCATAGAGCCCGTCTTCCTTAAGCTGTTCAATCAGATCGCCAGCCCATGCATCCATCGCAGTGATGAGTTCATAGTTTCGCTTCCAGTCTTCCCGGGCAGCGGGAGTATTCGGATAGTAGGGAGGAAAAGTGGAAAGCTTATTCGCATCCTGCCGCTGCGACGGTTTCAACGCTTCGGTCACCTTCTTGTATTTCCCTTCGGAAGCGATCCCACTCTCGTGGCAACCACCGAAATTGAACACCGCGAAAAAGGGCTGTTTCTTGTTCTCACGTTCCCGCCAGTGAGCCTTGCGACCAGATTCATCCCACACATCCTTGGGAGTCTTGAACTGATAATCCTGCTTTGAATTGTTGGACGTAAAATATCCCGCTTCACGCAGATAAGCCGGGAAGGGGCGGATCTGCGACGGCAATTGGGCGGAGCAACGCATGTGGTGCGTGCCCAACGTGGTTTGATACATACCTGTAATGATTCCGCTACGACACGGTGCGCAAACACCGGCTGTCGTGAAGGTGCGGGTATAACGAACACCTTCGGTGGAAAGTTTATCCAGATGCGGAGTTATCGCATGGGGATCACCGAAGCAACCGATGTGCGGACTGATGTCCTCGGCGGACAACCAAAGGATGTTGGGCAGTTTCTTCGCCTCAACGGTGATGACGGACAGCGTGGTCGCGATTGCGACCGTCAACGAAAAACAGAATTTCATGACGGGAGATGACTATTTCTTAGCGGGGAGACGACGAATGCGAACCTTGCGATAGGCGGCGGTCGTCTGAAACGTGCAGAGGCCAAACGGCGCGGAAAGCTCGATCTCACCAAACCGCATGTGCACCCGGCGATTCTTGATGTCTTGATCGATCAGCTTGTCGTCGTTCAGCCAAGTTTCGATCTTCGTTGGGGTGACTCGGATGCGGACCTTGTACCACACTTTGTCCTCGAAGCGGATGAAGTCGGTGGTGTCATTTTCAGAAGCGTCACTGCCATCAAGCGATGAGATGCCGACAACCGCTCCGCCCCAGCCACCCATAATGAGTGACGCGTGAGTTTCACCGACCGGGAACGTGACCCCACACCAAAAGTCTCCGCCATCCACGCGCATCGCTTCCATGTCGATTTCGTAGTTGGTCTTGGGCACAGCATTCGTGGTAGTGACACCACTCAATGTCTCCCCCATCGGAATCAGCAAGGCAGGTTTGCCCATGAACTTCTTATCCACCTCGATCTCACCCATCCCCGCGAAGTCAGTGACCTTCCACCCTTTCAAAGACTTGCCGTCGAAATGGCTGATCCATTTTCCGGGCTTGTAGATCGCCGCGACCTTCGGGTCCTTTTTCAACGGCGTGTGGGTCAATTCCTTTACAACCTCCGGCGAAAGCTCGCGTTTGGCAGCTGTTGCGGAGAGGGAGGAAAACAGGAGCAAGGTGGCGGCCACCAGTGATCCGGAGAAAAGTGGAATGCGTTGCATGTGTAGGATTGACGAATTGTTTCACGAAACAATCAAGGTTTGTTTGTGGCGGCTTGCGTCGTGACGGGCTGACGTCCACATTTGCTCACAACCATGACGGCGCACATGCGAATTCTGGTCGGATGTTTGTGGCTACTGGCTCCCGCTTTTGTCCGTAGTGCCGATTTGTCATCGACGAACATCTGGCCGGACCGCGCAACTCCGACAAAAATAGAATTTGTCGATGTTGTCGGAGAAGCCCCCAAGGATATGGGTGCGTTCGGTCAGGCACGAATCGTCGAGTTGCCAGACGATGATGCACGCGAACTCACCTGCCTCGTCGTAATTCACCATGCCCAGCCCCGGAGCAACCCCCAGCGCGTGCGCGTCAGCCATGCCAACGGCAGCGTGCGTCTCCCCATGCGGGATTACAATGGATCGAAGGCCACGATTCGATTGAGCCGTTCGAAGCAACCCAGAGGAATGTTTATCTACCTTACCGGGATCGTCGGCCTCACGCCCCCGGAAAGGAAATTGGTCGATACGTTTCAGCATGCGGGATGGCATACGATTGCCTCCGAAACTTCGCACAATTTTTTTCGTCGCCGCCGCGTGACAGTAAACATGGAAAAATTCAATGCCCAAGCAGCGCAGCTGGGAGCGGATGTGAACGACCACCTGGCGGACAAGGCCTACACGGTGGAGGCGCTTATGGCCTATCTCCGGAAGCAACACCCAACCGCTGCTAACGGTCCAATTGTGATCGCCGGTGGCAGTGCCGGTGCCATCGCTGTACCCGCCGTCGCTACACGTATTGGCCGCGCGGACGCAATCGTATTGATCGGCAGCGGCGGCAATGCTTCACGAATTGTCACTGAATCGAGTCTGGCACCATTGACCCTTTACCATCAAACGTCGGATACCGGGGCGACAAATCCGTCAAAACTAAACGCGGACGAGCGCGTCCGCTTCGCCGCCGCAATGCATGAACAAGTTGATCTCGATGGCCTACGGTTGGCCCGACACTGGCTCAAGACTCCGATCCTGATGGTACGTGCAGAGCTCGATGAAATGGTTCCAGCTGTGACCAATGACGAGCTATACAAAGCACTTGCAAAACCGGAGAGATGGTCTATGCCGGTGAATCACATCATGCTTTTCGCTGCGCTCCACCTGCAGGCAGGCATGATTTATCAGTGGACTGACAAGGCAATTAGCGACGCGAAAACGCGCTGAAATGCGTATTGCCAAGCCGAATTTCGTCCCCTTTCATTGGGAATAACTTACCGAGGAATGGCTCAGACGAGTTGTTGCGGGCAATACACGGTGGGTTTACAATAAAGTGGATACGTAGAAATCATTCATGGGAGAGTCAAATGGCACGCACACACAGGGGAAAGAAGCGGAATCGGCTGACTGAATCTGCAATTCGACGACTGGATCGCGAGAGAAAGCGACCATTCAACCCACGCGCCGATCTATTCAAACGGATCGCGGCTGTTAGCTCGGCGATTCTTCTGGTGGTATTCGCGGCCATGATCGTGAAAGACGGCTGGTAAGTCAGCAAATTGGCTTGGCGAGGAAGCCATTCAAACTTCACAGTTCGTGGGACCCGTATTGGCGATCCCGCAATGTCCGGTAGCGTTTCCCATCTCAAAGACTTGGATTACTCAGTGGTGCAACAATGTATGCACTGCGGCCTTTGTCTCCCCACCTGCCCCACTTACGACGCCACCAAAATAGAGCGGCACAGTCCGCGCGGGCGCATTGCACTGATGCGCGCAATCGCCGACGGAGAAATGGAAGCGACCCAAGCATTCGGTGAGGAAATGTACTACTGTCTGGGTTGCCTCGCCTGTACGACTGCGTGCCCGGCCGGGGTCGACTACGCCGAACTTTTCGAACACGCGCGTGCGGAAGTGGAGGAGCAAGAGGTGCTGGCGAACCCGACGAGGTCGTTCATCCGCAATCTCACAATCGGTTGGTTGTTCATGGATTTGCGTCGCCTTGAGATACTCGGCGTCGGTTTACGGCTGTATCAGAAACTCGGCATTCAGAGATTGGTTCGGGCTTCCGGAATCTTGCGCCTGTTACCCTCGCGACTTCGCGGAATGGAATCGATGACTCCGGACGTTCGTGACCGATTCTCTGCCGAACTGATCCCCGAGCAAAGTCGACCGGCCAACAGTCCAAAGCATCGAGTGGCGATGCTGACCGGATGCGTGCAGGACCTGATCTACAGCGAGGTGAATCGCGATACCGTCGAGGTGCTGCTACGCAACGGTTGCGAAGTGCACACTCCGCCAGAACAGGACTGTTGCGGATCGCTCCACGCGCACAACGGCGAATGGTCTCTCGCTCAGGAAATGGCGCGGCGAAACATCGATCGGATTCCGCCTGAAAACTACGACGCGATCATCAGCAACGCCGGTGGGTGTGGCTCACACCTGAAGCACTACGCCAAACTGTTGAAAGATGATCCGCATTACGCGCCTCTGGCCAAGTTGTGGGATTCAAAGGTCAAGGACGTTCACGAGTGGCTGCTGGAGATTGGCATCGAACAACCGTCAGCCGGGCAACCCGATCGCAACGTCACCTATCACGAATCATGTCATCTCTCCCACGGTCAAAACATCGTCGGTGAACCAAGAGTGCTGTTGCGGACGATTCCAAATCTTCATCTGACCGAACTGCCTGAAGCGAACTGGTGCTGCGGAAGTGCCGGGGTTTACAACCTGACCCAACCCGAAACAGCGGATGACTTGCAGGCGCGCAAGATTCGCCATGTGCGATCCACTGGCGCTAAAATTGTGGCCACCGGCAATCCCGGTTGCATGCTGCAATTGGTGAACGGAGCTGGCAAAGAGAATCTGGATGTTCGTGTCGTCCACCCCGTGACCCTCCTCGCAGAGGCATACCGGATTTGATCCACCGCGAACTACGTCACCCTACGGAATACGGGCGCGATAGAACCGGAATGCAGAGGTCGCCCCGGAATCGACGTGTTGGAATTCTCCGTCACTGGGAGTGTTCGTCTTGAGCGGCATCCAGAAAGAGAAATTTGTCGAGTATTCAAGGACGTACGTTCGGAACGCATCGCCGTTCACTTGCAACAACGGTTGCCCGGTGGAAAGCATTGAAACCAAACTGATCCGCGGTGGATTCGGCGTCTCGTTCACACCGCTCAGGGTATAGTTGTCGAAAACCAGCGCGTTATCCCCTGCCCCGTCACCGATGAAATCCCACTCCGCGGATATCTGACCGATGTCCAATACGGCCGAACTGTTGGTTCCGGTGATAGGGGCATTGGTGATCACCATGTCCAGTCCCGCTTTGGCCGACCAGACATTGCTCGCGAAGTCCATCGTGATCTCCAGCGTAAACGGCGTATTGCGAGTGAACAAAAAACCGGTAGCCAGAAAGTTGGAAGGATCTTCATCGACGTAACAGATAAACTGATTGCGATTGTCGAAATCGATCGAGAAAAAGCGATGGCCCTCCGAGTTGATTACGCTCCACCGGAACGCGTCCTGATTGGATGACGTGGAATCAACGATCTCCATGTGGGTGCTGAACTTGACGATCGGCGTATTGTTCGTAAGCGGATCGTAGTTGATCGAACGGGTCAGCTTGAAGGAAGTCTCACTCGCATTTGTCGGACCAAAAAAACCGACATATGCCTGGGCGCCCTGACCGGTGAAGCGCTGTATAAAACCCGCAACCGCAGTGCCGGCCACCGACCAGCCATTCTGTCCATCAAGCAGTGCGTTGGAGGCATTGTCGTATCCTTCGGTTGTCTCAAAACCGGTGGAGTAGACGATGTTTGTCGTCGCACCGAACGACCTCGATGTCGCCGTCAACAAACACAATCCACCGATCAGGCCTATGGCAAGCAATACTTTCATGGAGCGGGATCCTAGTTGCCACCCGGCCGCCGGGTGGGACGCGCGCCGGGACGACTGCTGGTAGTCTCATCGGAGGAAGTTTTGCTGCCAGACGAAGTACTCGCCGGCTGCCGACTCGGAGACTTCGTTGGTGCCGGTGGAGCCGGCGGTGGTGTCACCCGAACAGGGCGACTGGTCGGCCGCGCCGCAGGTTTCGCCGGACTGGCTGTGGGCCTGGCAGTCGGGCGACTTCGCACTACCGGTGCGGCCACCACTTTGGGCGGGGTCGTACGTATCACCGTCCGACTTGGTGCGGACGGCGCGGACACTTCCGGACGTGCGGCCGTTGCCCGACTCACCGTCGGTGTCCGGGTGGGAGTCGGCGTTGGCGCGATACGAATCGCGGTTCGGCTGCCAGAACCGGAGCTTGTGCGGAAAGTAGCCCGACTTGGGGTTGACTGACTCCTACTCGAATTCCGGGAGGGCGAAGTGGTTGTAGGTGGCGGTGACGAAACAATCGTTCTGACCGGAGTGCGAGTCGTTGACAACGTCGATGTGGAACTTGAGCGCGTCGGCCGTGAGGTTGGCCGACGAACGAGGGGTACCGTCTCCACGAAAATCGTCCGGCTTTCCAGCTTGCGTTCCGGTCGGATCTCCCGCCTCACGCCACCGCTCGAAGCGGGCGTGGATGTACGTCTGACCGTTGAGTTGGAAGTCGAGACCGTCGCCCTGCTCGGGCTGGTGCTCACTCGGTTGGGTTGATTCATGCGCGTCACGGGTGAAGCTTGATTGGAGGTACGCACAGACTGGCGATTGCCAGCCGCCGGGCTGGGCGGACGATAGACCGTGAGCGATTGGCCGTTGCTCACCAACCGATCGGGACGAATCGCTGTGCGGTTACCCGCATTGCCGGACAGGACCTGCACGCGACGGACCTCCATCCCCGAAGCCTGTTGCACCGTCTGCACCGGAACACCCGTGTTGGCCGGAGTCGCAGCGGCCGTGGCGGCATTGAAATTGTTCACCACAGTCGTCTGATTGTAGATGTTCACATTTTGTCGACGTGAGGAGTAATGGCGATACGGAGTGCGATGGTAGAAATGCGCCGGAGCACAGAAGGTGTAGTCATCGTAACCCAGCCCCCATTCAAAGCGGACACTTACTCTCGAACCACGGAAGCGAAATCCGGCGTGGCGGTCGAAGTGCGCGTGCGGCGGCAGCGGAGCCCAACCGATATGGTCCCGACCACGCCGCCAACTCACCCAGGCAGGTCCCCAGTCATAGCCCGGAACCCAGACCCAGCCGTAACGAGAATCAGACCAACGCCCATAGTGGAACGCAGCCCATCCCCAGCTGTAATCGGACAACCAATACCAACCGTGATTGGTATGAAGCCACCGCCCCGAGGAATGATACGGGCGCCAACCATTGTCTCTGACCGCCACTGTAGGCTGCCAACACAACCCGTGATTGGGAACATCGATCCAACGGCCAAACGGATCAAGTGCCGACCGAAACTGAACCAGATCCGGTGCTTGAACCACGACGGGAATTGCGGTGCTCACCGTGGTTGTCGCCGGTTGCTGCACAACAACGGTGGGAGGGGCTGATTGAGCGACAATGACCGCGGTATTGGTGTCAACCGGTGCATTCGTTTCAACGACCTGCACCGCCTCCACCGGCTGAGCCTGATGTACATAGATCGGTTGCGCCGAAGGATGGCGGACGATCGCGGTGATAACGGTCTGGGGAACACCCGCGTCGCGCAGAGAAACGAGTTGATCCGCGGTCGCATGGTATGGCCCGACCGATTTGTCGACATAGGCGACCATCACAGAGTCGGACATTCCCGAGTGGGTCAAACGGACGACTTCGGAAAGTTGCGGCGAAAGATTCGAGGGTGATAGTTGCTCGAACAACGGATCAGGCAAAGGAGCCCGGGCAACGCTCCGACTGTTTGAGCGAGAGCTCGAAGATCGCTCATCGAGATTTGCACAGGCAGTCAGAAACACTGCCAAACTTGAAGTGATGAGCGCACAAAAGGCGACGGGACGGACATACGTCTTCATGATCAATCCTGGGGTTGAAGGTTGTTTTTCCCGGAGCGCTCCAGTCCTGCCAGCTGTCTCACCGGCACTGGTAAGTCCGACCATCTACGCACACGTAGTATTCAGTTGCGCTCAACATTTTTTGCTTTGTCGGTCGTAGGACCGACACGCCCGTCGGTCATCTTCCTATTTGGCCAGACGGCACAAACGGGCAACATTAGTCTCGAGCCACACGACTGCGACAGGTTCCGAAAACGCCTTCCGCTCGTCGCTCCAGTGCCCGGTCAAGCTCAACCCAAGCGCATCATGATCCTTCAATTGCAGGAATACGAAGAACAGAGAATATCGAATACCAAACGACGGCGGGTCTCCCGGTTTCTGCCGACGCTCGTTTCGCGAATCCGCGGTGCAGGCCGACTGGCCTTTGCCCCGTATTCGCGGCGCGGGCGCAAGCTCAACCGTTGGGACTTTGAGAACCCGCACTATTGAGCGCGGCTCGGTAAATCTCCGAAAGCCTCTGGGAAACGGTCCTTTGTTCACCTCTCCGAAAAAACGCTTCAGTAGGCGCATGTTGAATCCCGATCTGCAGCATGCGCAGTACATACCCACAGCCGGCGCAGTCGCTGCGGAATTGCTCCCCAAGCAAACCGACCACTCCGACACCGTTCGTTACCTCTCCGACCTTTGGAACAATCTGTGTGAACTCCAGGAGTTGATGGCGCAAGACAGCGACAAATAGCGGCACCACATTTTCACGTATCTATACGCTTGGCGGCAGGAGGTTTTGACCTATCCTGCCGCCAATTCCTTGTACCCATGAAACGTGTATTACTATTCACCCTGCTGTTCTCACTGGCTTCCGTGCTCCACACCGCGGCCGCTCCCAAAAAGCAACTCCGCATCATCGCTTTCGGCGCGCATCCCGATGACGCCGAATTCCAGATCGGCGGCACTGCCATCAAATACGCCAAGGCCGGGCACAAGGTGAAACTCGTCTCCGTCACCAATGGTGACATCGGGCATTGGCGCATGGCCGGCGGACCGCTGGCAATTCGCCGCACCAAGGAAGTCAAAGAAGCCGCCAGGCGCATGGGCATCGAAGTGGAGGTCCTGGACATCCACGACGGTGAACTCGAACCCACATTGGAGAATCGCAAGAAGATCACGCGCCTCATTCGTGAATGGCAGGCGGACATCGTATTCGCCCATCGCCCTTGGGATTACCATCCCGACCATCGCTACACGGGAGTGCTGGTTCAAGACGCAGCATTCATGGTAGCAGTTCCCTTCATCTGTCCGGACACTCCGCCGTTGAAAAAGAACGCGGCCTTCTTCTACTTCCCCGATCGCTTCACCAAGCCCTATCCCTTTGATCCCGATATCGCCATCTCCATCGACGACGTCTTCGAAGACAAACTGAACGCCGTGGATGCATTGGAATCACAGGTCTACGAAGGTGGAGCGCTCGCCAATCCCGCCGTCATGATCCAGCGCAAAGCCGCCGATCCGGAACAACGGAAAGAAATCCTCCGCCTTTCTTGGCAACGCCGCCAGGGAAGAATCGCCCAAAGATTCCGCGAGGATCTCATCGAATGGTATGGCGACAAGAAAGGTGCCGAAGTGAAATACGCCGAAGCGTTTGAACTCTGTGAATATGGCAAGCAACCCTCGAAGCAGGAACTCAAAGAACTGTTTCCGTTCTTCGATGGGAAATAACCGTGAATCAGCATCGAACGCATCAACGCAAGCGTCGCTGAGAGTTGGAGTTCACGCTTCAATCCTGATTCATGCGGGTGCACCGGCCGCCCTACTTCAACCCTTTGACCGCCTTGATTGCCACCGCCGCCTTTGAAGAGGTGAGCTGACGATACTTGTTATCCGTCCACGATCCGCCGGTCACCAGCAGTTTAGCCGAAAGGGCGGCCGCGATGAACTCGTTGTCACTGCGGTTGCCGGTGAATTCGCATTCTTCGAACTGGGCGTCGTAGGTGTTACGGAAATCAATGCCGTACAACCTGCCGTTTTTCAGGAACTGGCAGCGTTTGAACAACACGTTCAGGGAGTGCTGCACGCTCATGATGCCGATGGAACAATCCCGCACGACGGTGTCTCGCACTTCCAGCTTGGCCACCCGACTCAGGGTCATCCCTTCCGTTCCACACCCTGAGAGTTCAGACGAGCGAAGCAATATGTTGGTGCTGGAAACAAAACCCAGAATGGCACTTGTGCACTGACCACTTCGGCGATCGTGACGAATCGTTAGTCGGCGCAGATCAACGTTGAAACACTTTTCAAATGCGAGCACGAAGGTGTCTGCTCGAGTGACGATCTCCGCCTTGGCCTTCTCCGGGCCGAGAATCCGCAGATTCTTGACGCCGGATATGGTCAGACCGTGGCCGTCCTTCGCTTGGGACCAACGCACTTGCTTCGCCGGCTTCGGCTCTGCTTCTGACAGCACCAACCGATTGGTGGCAATCACAATGGTTCGGTCCGAGCCCAGGGCCTCGACAAACTGCTGCGCTGTCGAGACTTCGTAGGTGTCTTTGCCATAGAACTGTGCCTCTGCCGTGAACGGCAGAACCAACAAAGCGAGCAAGAATTCAGGGCGCAGGCAACGCAACATCGGGTACAAGGGAACCGGAACCGGCAACCGGATAAAACCCTTTTCTTGGAAAAACGGCCAGCCTTCGCCAACCTGCCGTAGTTCCAGATGAAAACTACCTTCCTAACCCTCCTCACCATCGCCACGGGCCTGAACACCGCAATGAGCGCTTCGAAACCTGAAATCAAACTGTGGCCCAACGGGCTTCCCAAAGGTTCCGTTCAATTCTCAGAGGAAAAGGCATCCGCCGCAAAAAACAAAACGACGGAGGAGCGCATCGCCTACGTGAATGATCCGACCATCACGCTCTATCGCGCTCCAAAATCGAAGGCGAACGGTGCCGCCTTGGTGATCTGCCCTGGTGGTGCCTACAACATTCTGGCCTGGCCGAAGGAGGGATTGGAAGTTGCCGAGTTCTTCAATCAACACGGCGTAACATGCGCGGTTCTCAAGTATCGCGTGCCCCGACGAAATCCGGACACGCCACACGCCGAACCGCTTCAGGACGCACAGCGGGCAATTCGATTGATGCGGCACAACGCAAAGGAATGGGGCATCGATCCGAAGCGGGTTGGAATTCTTGGTTTCTCAGCCGGCGGACATCTGACGACCATGGCCGGTCTGTGGGGCACCGTGCAAACCTACGCCCGCGTCGACACCACTGATGATCTGAGTGCGCGTCCGGATTTCATCTGCC
>Ga0055584_100007066_pt1 | contig 11009 bp, 10 predicted proteins | sample OSDHelmetaG_FD_58716 | JGI IMG/M metagenome (GOLD analysis project Ga0055584, IMG submission 58716) | Pelagic marine sediment microbial communities from the LTER site Helgoland, North Sea, for post-phytoplankton bloom and carbon turnover... | ecosystem: Environmental > Aquatic > Marine >...
GGGCTGAGGGCAAGCCAGGGGGTAATAAACGTATGGGGTTCGAGGCCCATATAGGTGGCGTCCTGGTGCCAGCTGACGTATCCCTCGGATTGCGGTTCCTTGATGAACATCACACTACCCCAGAGTAAAAAATCTTCGCCCAGCAGATCTTCGACGATGTCGAGGATCACCGGGTGAAAAGCAATCTCATCGATAAAACCGAATACCAGATGAGCATTATTACGGTTTGTTCCCTGTAGTGCATCGGGGTATTGTCGTTCAGCCTCAGCCAGACGGTCTGCCAGCTGCAGCGCCTCATGTTCCGGCATTACATCGATGGGGCAACAGAACCCGTCGGCATCAAATTGCTCGACCTGGGCTGCGGAAAGATATTTAGGCATCGGGTTTTATCGCTCAAATACTAACAACAGCAACATAATAGAAAGACGGATGAATATTAAACCTGTCATGACTTTCTTATTATTTTTATTGTTATCAAAATTTTTCCTGGTTACCTGAAGAGTAGAGACTCGCCCGGCTACAGCTGTCGCTAGAAGGCTGAAAGGAGATGAAGGGATTTAAAGTTAAATCGCTCCATCACCTTTTCTTACCTTTTCTGGACACCCATTTTATGCAACAGATGTGCGGGATTCCCAATGCCGCGTGTCCGGTTACCTGGGAAACAAAAACTGCAGTTGCAGACGCAGCTGCCAGTCGGAGGCAAACTCGGGCTTTTCGACGTTATAAAACGCCTGGGCCTGGATGTTCACCGGCTGGCTGCCGATTTTGAATACCCGGCCGGCACCGCCGCCGATGGGAATGGTCCACTGGTTGCTGCTGTCAGCTTCCCAGTTAGCGGTATTGATCGGCGCCGAGGACAGATACCAGCCGCCGCTATCAGGGATGTTGTAATTAACGAAATACTGCCAGGTGAACAGGTTAATGTCCTGCTCTCCCGAACCGCTCACCGACCAGATATTGCTGATTAACGAACCGACAACCCAGTTTCCCGGCATGGTAAGGGCAACAAAAGAAGGCCCGAGACCCCATTTATCGGCACCCAGCCGCTCATCCGTGGCAGTGGGAAACAACGCCACCGGCCCCACACCCCAGGTCCATTTGCCGGCTTTCTTCGGCGACAGGAATGCGGTAAACGACGCATCCCCCAATCCGTTTTCACGATCCTGGCCGGGTAAGGTGCCGGGTTGCGAGGTTACTGGAAGAATGGTGCGGGTGATCAGGTTCCAGTTGTCACCCACAGAGAACGGCCACACCGGCTGAATATTCAGGATGTTCTGGGTCTTTTCCTCGGGGCCGAAGTTGAAATTGGTATTGTTCTGCAGAGGCAGGCTGATCATGTTGGCGATTGGATTCTGTGCAGCCTTCGCCAGATCGTCCTCCGCTGAATAGGCCGCGGGCCCGCATAATCCAGTGACCATAAGCCCAGCCACGGTCAGGGTGGTTAATAATTTTGCTTTCATTGATTTATGCTCACTGATGTATCCTCATTGATCTATCCTCATTCTGTTTGTCGTAGTGTACAGGCTGAGGTACTGATATTCATTTCCCGGCAGCGGTTGAATTGAGATTATAAGTTTGCAGATCAAAGTTTAATAGTTCAACCCCCTGGGTATTCTGCCCGCTGAAAAAAATGGTTTACCGGTAAATCTTCCCTGTCCATGGCGCTTGATCAGGTATTTTATTCCCGTAACAAGAGTGAATAGGTATACTGCCCCGGTAACTCTCCGTTATTCCAATCATGCATCAACTCCTGCTCAATCGCGACATCTATCTCGAAGTTGTCCAGCAAAGGATCCCCCAGGCACGTGACCACGTATGGATTGTGACCGCAGATATTAAGGATATGTATATAGAGCGCTACGGTGAATACGTACCCTTTCTCGAATTGCTTGCAGATCTGGTTTCGACAGGAGTGGCGGTGCGGCTGATCCATGCCAAGGAGCCGGGGCCGAGATTCCGTGAGGACTTTGATCGATATGACGAGCTGATTAATAATGAGCTGTTCGAACGTATTCTCTGCCCCAGGGTACATACCAAGGCCATTGTCATCGATGGCCGCGAAGCCTTTGTTGGCTCGGCCAATCTGACCGGAGCCGGGCTCGGCAGCAAGCACCAGGACAAAAGAAATTTTGAAGCGGGCTTTCTGTTTGATGATCAAAAATCTATTGACGAGCTGACTGCCTGGATCGATCAACTTTACCTCGGTGATTATTGCCGATCCTGCCGGCGAAGGGACTACTGTCCTGACCCCATTATCGACAACATCTAAGCAAAAGAATCATGACACCTCCCTTCAGCAAAGCAGAATTTATTCAACGCCTCACCACTGTTCGCGCCAGCATGACAGATCGCCACCTTGACGCACTGGTGATTGGCGATCCGGCCAATATGAACTGGTTAACCGGCTTTGATGCATGGTCTTTCTATGTGCCACAGGTGATGCTGGTGACCCATGACAAGGCGCCCGTCTGGATGGGTCGGATGATGGACGCCGGCGCAATCAAGCTCACCACCTATCTGGGCGACGACTCCATCATGCCCTACCCAGAAGACATGGTGCAGCGCGAAGGCGTACATCCAATGGATGTAGTGTCCGGATTTCTCGCCGACCTTGGACTGAATGGAAAAAACATTGGCTACGAAAGCGATACTTATTTTTTCTCGCCTAAATCACTGCACTGCCTGCAAAAACGTGTCGCCGATGCAAACTGGATAGATGCCGATCTGCTGGTGAACTGGTGCCGGGCGATCAAGAGCGACGCTGAGATTTTAATGATGAGACAGGCGTCGCGACTGGTGGAAGGGGCGATGCAAACCGCCTATGACAATATCGCCCCCGGCGTACGCCAATGCGATCTGATGGCAAAAATACTAGCGGCCCAGGTTGGTGGCACAGAAGAGTTCGGTGGTGATCTGACCGCACTGTCGCCGTTGATTCTGGCCGGCGAAGCCTCGGCCACGGCCCATCCGATGTGGACCGATGCGCCGTTTGAAAACAATCAGACCGTGGCACTGGAACTGGGCGGCACCCGCAAACGCTACAATGCCGGCCTCGCCCGAACCGTGCAGCTGGGCAAAGGCCCGCAGAAATTATTCGATACCGCCAACGCCGTTGAAGAAGGCCTCGATGCTGTGCTTTCTACCATCCGCCCGGGGATACCCGCCGGCGACGTCCATCAGGCATGGCAGACGGTGCTGGATAAATATGGTCTGGTCAAAGAAAGTCGGATCGGTTATGGCATTGGTGTCGGATACTCGCCCGACTGGGGCGAACACACCATCAGCCTGCGAGCAGGCGAGACCACCATTCTGCAACCGAATATGACCCTGCATGTGATGCTGGGGATGTGGATGGATGGCTGGGGTATGGAACTCAGCGAAACTACCGTGGTGACTGAATCCGGAGTTGAATGCCTGACAGACTTTGATCGCGCTGTAACAGTCATCACCTGACAATTCCGGCAACATAACCTGATAACTTGTTACTTTTTTATCGCGCTGTGCAACGAAAAGTGATCTTATGTGGTTCTGCAACCGGCACTGATACTGGTTTCTTTTATCTATTCCATGCACTGATCCCTGGTGGTGATTAATATCAAGTAGCGGAGTTGTGATCACATGGCTTTCAGGTACCCGGCCGGTTTCTATAATCTCCCTGGCAACGGCAATCCTGTTACCGTTGTATTGACAATTATTTTTTTGAGCACAAGCTTTCGGGAAACACTGAAACCTGCGGGAAACATCCGGATATAGAACGCAATTGCGTTTTGATATTGATCATCCGCAGCAGATAATTTTTCGTTGTGATGAACAGAAATGCGGTTTGAGCTGAGCTTTATGGCTGACGTCCTTTCATGACAAAAGAACATCGTTGTTGCCAGCGCTGTCCATCATGTTGCAGCAGGGTAATCTTTTCTGCATCAAACACTCTATGGAACTCAATCCTGGAAAAATATTCCCAGGCCTCGCTAAACCGGTTTTTTCTCAGGTCCTTGAAGGCGACGGTCATATGGGGGCGAAACGGACGATCGGGACGTTCGCTGACCAGATTAAACACTGCACGGAGATGAATTTTCAGATTGTTCTGCAATCGTTGCAGTTGCTGATTATCTTCAACGTCAAGAAAAATCACTCTTGATGGAAACTTGTTGAAACCTCTCAACCTGATGGAGAACGGTTTTTGTTGTGCGGCAAATAACTGCAGTTGGCTTTCCAACGCCTGGAGATCTTTTGGATTCCATTTGAAAGGCGGTTCGAGGGTGATATGCGGCGGTGACCGCAGTGCCCGACTGCTGTCAAAATTGTCCGCGGCAGTTTGCTGAAGCGCTTTCACCAGGGAACAGGTTTCGTCGTCAGCAATGATCGCGATATAACAGAGCGCAGGATTCATTGAAATGGTTTTTGATGCAGCTCGAACCGCCGCAATTTCATTACAGGATTCAACAGTCCAGAAATTTTTACCACATCATACAGCTACTGCGAGCCTTTCTGAAACAACAAGATGAAACAGTGCAAACAGCATACAGATTGCCGCACCTGCGCCCAGGGCAATCAGCCCGATGTGGTTAATCACTGCCCCACCAATGGCTGAGCCGACGGCCACACCGGCATAGATCGACGCAGCGTGAAGCGCCAGCACCACGTTCTGCCGCCGGGGTGTTTGCCGAACCAGCCGGCTTTGCTGGGCAACCATGAACGACCAGCCGAATACCGACCAGACTGTTACGATAACAAGCAGCAGCCAGTCGGGTAACGGCAGAAATGAAAACAGGCTCAACGTGATAATCTGCACCACACACAGCAGGCGCAACGTCTGAAAGGGACCCAGGGAGTCGGTTAATTTTCCGCCGAGGAAATTACCAATGACCGCCCCTGTTCCAAAGGCAAGCAGCACAGCGGTGATACCATTTCGCCCATAGCCCATCTGGCTTTCCAGTAACGGACTCAGGTAGGTAAACAATACATAGATGGCGCCGAGAAACGAAACGGTAAATGCAACAGACAACGTGCTGCGCCAATCGGACAAGGCATCCACCAGGGTGCTGAAGGTATTGACCTGAAACGGCAATGCCCCCGGCACAATACGCACAAGCAAAACCATGCATAGCAGACTCAAGCCAGCCACCACGATAAAGCCAACGGGCCATCCATAGGTATATCCGAGAAAGCTGCCTGCAGGAACACCAATCACCTGGGCCAGGGTTAATCCAAAGAATACCTGGGCCAGCGAGCGCCCGTGGCGTGAAGGTTCTGTGCAGGCAAGGGCAACGCCGGCAGAAACCGGGGTGAAAATACCCGCACCGAAAGCAGCCAGCACCCTTGCCAGTAACAGCGTTTCCAGGGTCGACGCAAATGCCGACAGTAAAGCGGCGATGGCAAATAATCCCATCCCTGCCAGCATGACCGTTTTGCGAGGCCACTTACCGGTCAGGGCCACACCAACAGGGGAACCCACAGCGTAGGCGATGGCGTATACCGTTAATATCCACCCTGCCTGAGCGCTTGAAATAGCGAAGGTTTCCCTGATGGGATTAAGAATCCCGATTACCACGAATGCACCCATGCCAATGGCAAAATTACCGGCAGACAGCACCGGAATCAGAAGGCGTTGGTTCGATATGATTTGCATGATGTTATTTACACCTGCAGATCAAAAGGGGTGGGCGCAGGCCCGAAATTTATTTTCCGGGCGTTACTTCTTACGCCATTTACCGCCGACCTGAACGTATTCACCTGGTCGTGATTTGTCGATGGCCTTTTTTCCAGCCAGCGCTTCGACACTGTTCAGGCTGATACCATTCTTTTTGGCGATATTATTGTACTCGGCGCGACGTTTTCCATTGATCTGATTAATCAACTGGTTCACTTCTCCGCTGGCAGCACCCACCGCGGCCAGATAACCGGACGGCGTTTCTCCGACCAGGCCCTGACTTTTAGCCGCCCCGAGGTCGATCGCCATGACTTCGGCGACCACCAAAAAAGACATCACCAGAATTAACAGACTTTTACGCATTATCTTCATCATCTTAACTTCGCTATATATTCGGTTCGCTTAAGCATTGCTAAATTTTCTCCACGGAAAACTAGAACAGCTCGCTTTCTTCGCTGAATAAATTGTCTAGATCCTTCTCCACTTTAACCCGGATTTCATGCTCGATCTTGACGTTCAGATTAATCGTGATCGGTTTGTCCGGTGGCGCAACCTTCACCGTGGGTGCGCAACCCGCAACCAGTACGGATAACAACACCAGCCAAAAAAACCGGTTTGATAATTTCATTCGAATTGTTCCTGTATCTGTTTATCGAGAGTTTTATTAACACCCTCTGAGTAGCTGAGACTCTTAAGTAAAGATAACACATTTTGCTCACTATTTATGTTCAGGTGTACCGGTCGATTGGGGTCGATCAGCGGGCTGACACCTTCGAAATGAAAGTTCATCATCAAGTCGCCATTAGGGCGATAATCGGCGTCTACATTCAGCACCCGATAGCGGAAATCACGTAATGCCTTGATCACCAGGTCGGTCAGCGGATTGTCCAATGCGGCGGCCTGTTCATCGCTGATCAGATAAACGATGTTGCCCCCTTCCAGATGGTTCCAGAAGGCCCCGTCCTTTATGCTGACCCCGTCTTTTGAAATAGTCACCGGTAAAGTGCCATCAATCTGACCCGTTGCTTCCAGCCCATCAACATTCTGGGTGGCAACCACCTGTTCGATATCAAGATTCTGTATGTTCACATTCAAACTGGTGTCCGGCTTATTGATATCGAGGGGGAAGTCATTGGCAAAAAATCTGCTGCCCAGTAGATTGCCTTCAACATTGCTGAACAGCAACAACGGCAGTTCACCATGGGGCGAGGGCTCCACCGAAAATACCGCGGCAAGATTCTCTACTGCCACACCATATTCCAGGGCGGCAATCGTTGCCACCAGATTGCCATCGGATCGCAGCACCGGCAGAAGATCGAGTTTGCCCTCGAGATTGATCTGCTTGAACTGCGAGTCCAGATAGAGCACGGACAATTGGTTGACATTGATAGCGGAGGTTAACCCCAGCTGATCTTTATCCCAGTTGGCATCGAGTGTGATATCGAGGGTACCGTTTTCAATGGATAATGTGTCCGGGAGTTCAAATTCCAGAGTACTGGCGATTGCCGCTACCGCACGCGCATCAAGCGGCGCGGTGCTTAACAGACGCCCCTGGCCGACCATGGAATCGATATTCTGCTTCAGCGAAAAATCGAACGGTGAATCGGTTTCATAAATCTTAAGCGTCCCCCTTGCGTCAACTTCTGCATCCTTTCGAACGATATCCGCCGACAGGGTTTGTATTGCCGGTATCGGCGTATCGAGGTTAACAGCCGGGGCATCACTGACCACGGAGGCAGTTAAATTGGCGCCATCCATCTGCTGAATAGCCACTGCAAAATCTCCACTGATCTGCCGACCATCACCAAGATCGATCCCGGTGTTAACCCGCCATTGACCATCGCTGTGATTAAACCCGCCATCGGCATCTATTACCAGAGTGGAGGCCTTGTCTGCAGAAATACCGGGCTTGGTAAGGACGAATCCCGGACCCGACACCTGCCCTGCTCTGGCTTTCAGGCCCCGCAGGATTTTTATTTTTTGATCGGTTATTGTCATGGCAGGTTGCATCTCCAGACCGTTCACCACAAAGTCATCAATTTCCAGCAACGCCGCCGAAATCTTTGATCCGGGATTCAACGCTGCCTGCAGAATGCCGTCCTGTTGCGCGATAAAGCCCTGGGGTTGCAGCTTAATACCCGAAATTTTGAGATCGCCGGTTTGGATTTTTGCCGCCTTCAGTTGCGTGGCTGCATCAAATTCTATCCGGCTGACTGGCTGATTGAGCCATTGGTCGGTTAGATACAGACGACTGACGGCGGAAAGTCCTGACACCTGCCACCCTTCTGCTGTCAGCTGATCACTGCTTAGCGCAATCGCCGCGAGATAACCCTGATCGTCGGGTCGTAAACCGAGCTCCAGGCGGGCAAGGGTATGTACGCTTTCGAGCAATGCGGTGACTGCACTTGTCGCGGGATAATTTGCAAGCCATTGCGCCAGTGCGGTGGTGTTGAGCTGCGAAGTCAATCGCAGTTCTTCATCAGCTTCAGGGGGCACCATTTCTATCGTCAGGATTTCGCCATCAGTGGGGGGCGTAGTGCCCAGACGGGCAAGCAGATAGCCTGATTCAAGGGTCAGGTCGATATGCCGCGAACCATCCTCGATACGGCCAGTTGCACCGTTCGCCTCGGCCTGGATCGCCACCGATCCATTGTCAATCCATAGATTCTGCTGCGGTAGCGAAAGTTTCAGTTGGGCAATGGTCAGCGATTGCAGTGGCAGACTCAAAGTCAATATACGTTTAAGGTCCGACAGAATTTGTGCTACCCCGGTGGCGTCACTATGACGATCTGCTTCGGCTGCGGTCAGTGCTGATTGTTCAACCGAAAGCTTTTCCATGGTGATCGCACTAACGGTAACTGATCGCAGATCGGTCAGCCGGTAATCGACTTCAATGCCTGACGCATTGACCTGATATTGCGCGTCGCCGGTGCGTGATGTAAATGCAATGGAATCAATAGAACTGCCATCAAGATCAATCCGCGCCGGAGAGATTCTCAGATTGTCGATATCTCCACTGATCACCATACGATCGAGAAACCAGGTCGCCACTTCCAGCCGCTGATACCATAACAGCGCCAGCAGGCCTGCCAGCATCAACGGCCATAAAGGAATGAAACGCAACAAACCAGGACGTTTCGAGTTGTTAGACGGATTGATAGCGAAGCTGATTGGGGTTAGATCGAATAAGTATAAGGCATATACTGTGTTGCAGAGAAATACTGATCATCGATACTGCGGCACGATACGGTATGCAGCGGAACAGCAGCGAATAACATCGGACGAGTTGTGGCCAATGCCGGCAAACGAGCTGTCTTGTATTACATTGTCAAAGATCAGGTTTCCCCCACCGTGATTGATACCGCGTTCGAGACGGCTAAAACATTTCTTCAGCGAACCAAATATAGCCGGAGCTGTTATAGTCGGCGAATACACCGGCACCGTCCACAGGGCGTAACACTTGAATAAAAAAAGCACTGAAGAAAATAACAAGGCATGCACTATGACAGCAGAACAGAACAAGGCTGCCAGTAAATCCACAGCGGCGCCAGGGCCGTGTTACATCGTGCCGGATAAGTTGCTGCCAACCTGCATCGATCACCCTTGCTGAACCCGAACGCGAAACGACACCAGATGACTTATAGCGCCAGCCATTGGCAGATATGAAAGCGGCATTGCGAAAAGGATTAGTGATGCGCTCCACTGGAAGCTGGTACCAGGTATTTACCGGGGAAAAGCAGGTGGTTAAATGCCGATTGAAAGGCAAGATACGTTTGCATGGTATTCGCACCACCAATCCGATTGCCGTTGGCGATCATGTGGTGTTTGAAGAGATGCCGGATGGCACCGGGGTTATTCGGGAAATCGAACCACGGCAAAACTATATCATCCGCAAATCGGTGAATCTGTCTCGACAAGCGCACATTATTGCCGCAAATATTGACCGCGCCTACCTGATCGCCACTCTGGCAGCACCCGCTACTTCTACAGTATTCATCGATCGATTTTTAGTGACCGCGGAAGCTTATGGAATTCCGGTGACCATCGTTTTCAATAAAACTGATATCTACACTGAAGCGGAAGCGGCGTTACTCGACCAGCTGGTTGGCCTCTATACCGCTATTGATTATCAATGCCTTGGCATCTCGGCCTTTAATACCGAAGATGTTAATAATTTTCGTGATGGACTGACCGATAAAGTGAATCTGCTTTCCGGTCATAGCGGCGTGGGCAAGTCTACGCTGATCAATGCGGTAGAAGAAAGTCTGGATTTAAAAACTGCTGCCCAGACGGCGTTGCATGATGATGGTAAACACACCACCACTTTTGCTGAAATATTCCCGTTGTCAAATGGCGGCTTCATCATTGACACTCCGGGGATAAAAGGCTTTGGCATCGTGCATATCGATAAAGAACATATCGCCCAATATTTTCCGGAGATGCATCACCTGCTGCCGCAATGTAAGTTCAATAACTGCATACACATTAATGAACCGCAATGTGCAGTCAAGCAAGCGATTAAAGCCGGCAATATTGCAGAATCCAGATATCACAGTTACCTGTCGATGTATAATACCGATGAGACTGAGAGCTATCGTTAGTCCAATTCACCGCATCAAATTAAACAACCTGTCCTTTATGAGTAATTCAGTTATTTTTCGATGAAACCCGCTGAAGACAAGGATGGTTTTATCCAGCTCTGGCCAACCCCGATGCTGCGACAACAGCTGCCGGGGCATGAAGCGGCAAACAAAATCCTTTCTGAACTGATACTCAAACGTGAGCAGGAACAACATAATCTGACTACAGATTATCTCGCATCCAACTTCCTGGCTGATCCACACCCGGCGATCAAGTGGTTGAGTCAATGTATCCAGGTGTCGGTAAAACAATATATGGAGAAACAGGGGGTCAGCTACGAAACTCGCTGGACGCTGCAGGGATGGCCCAATGTAAATCACCGCGGCGATTACCACGGGCTGCACAACCACCCTCATAGTTACCTGAGCGGCACCTACTATGTATGCGTACCCCCGCAAAAAAGTTGTTCGAGAAATCGGTCCGATCTCGCCCCGGCAGAAATTTCGTTTTACGATCCTCGGCCCCAGGCCAATATGACCGCCATCAGGGATGACGCCCAGATCGAAGCGGAATACTCGCTGTTACCCGAGCCCGGAGAGCTGCTTATCTGGCCCGCCTGGCTGCATCATATGGTGCATCCCAACAGCGCCAGCGATCCACGCATCTCAATATCGTTCAACGTCGTTTTACAGCGCGCATCAGACCACCTTCCACAGCAAACTTAGCCATTGACAAGGCGTTCATGGCGTAATGATCCATCTTGAGACAGCGAACGCAC
>Ga0055584_100007068_pt1 | contig 11008 bp, 8 predicted proteins | sample OSDHelmetaG_FD_58716 | JGI IMG/M metagenome (GOLD analysis project Ga0055584, IMG submission 58716) | Pelagic marine sediment microbial communities from the LTER site Helgoland, North Sea, for post-phytoplankton bloom and carbon turnover... | ecosystem: Environmental > Aquatic > Marine >...
TTGATTACGGTTATCCTTGCTTCATGAAGATGACCTTGTACTGTCGTTGAAGAAGTTCCTGCGCCTTCGAACCTGACTTCGTTTATCGCATCAGTATTGGCGACATATATCTTGCCTGATACGGGGTTTACAGCCATGTTGAATAAAACCGTACCAACATTTGCATATGAATCAATCTCTATCGGCGTTAGTGCATTAGCATCAATTGCAAAGACATCTTTGTCAGGTAGATTAAAGCGAACTAAGCTCGACCAGTCTGTCCCTAATTCATCAACCCATTTACTGCCGTTATATTTAACGATTAAACCGGTTTCTGGTGATTGTTGACCACTTATCGTTTTTGGATTTGGTGGCGGAAGTTTGCCAACGCCTTTAACTTCACCACCTTTGATGTTGCATGGTACGTTTTTATCACTATCACAGATAACCTGTTCATGTAGTACCGTAGTTTGATTGCCCGATTTGAAGATAGCGGCATATACGGTATTGCCGTCAGGAGAGACAGTCAATGCTTTAGGTGTATCGCCAAACAGAGTAACGATTGCTAACTCATCGCCACCGAGAGAACTACCCGTGTTCGTGGCATCGAAAACCCATATATCAGCACGACCGATGCCGGGTGTGGTTAACTCTCCAGGATTGCTCGGGGAATTATAAGGACTGTTCTGACCACGATGAGCTGTGGTGATAAAAGCACGATTACCACCAGTACCTGCGAAGACGATATCTGCCGGTTCATCACCAACCAATAACGTTTTTATCACACGTGCAGGTGATGTGCTGATGTCGATGATGCTGATCGAATCTGATAGATAATTGACTACCCATATTTCATTATTGTTACGCACGGCAACCGCAACGGGTTCCATGCCTACTGAGACAGAAGATGAATAGGTTGGGGAGCCGTTATTTACATCGAATATTTCGAGAGTATTATCCGGTGTGTTTACTACAAAAAGACGGCTACCGTCAGGTGACATCGCAAGCGGTCTGACATGTCCGCTTTCAAATGCAGTAAACGAAGCAGCTAGTGCCGATGCAGGCAATAGCATAATCAGTATTGGAAGGATCGCTGAGTGGATTAAAGAACATCTACAGTATCGGCATATCATTTGACGCATCCTGTGAACCATTAACGGGATAAATGCATGAAATATCCATGCCAATCTTATCGAAATACATAATAATCAATGTGTTACATGATTTCTTATCGATGTGTGACAATTCATACTGTAAAGAATACTAACGGAAAGTTGAAATAATTAACACATTGAGTCATTTAGTTGGATAAACGTCACTATCTAGATCGGTAAATATTATAGAAGATAGTTTTGGTCAGCCGGGTTCAAATACATTTCTAGTTTTTATTGTTGATGCTGACTGTAAGTTTTGTTGCACCGGCAACAGCAACAGGCATGACGAGGAAATTTATAACAGGAATGCTGGTTAGTATGAAAACTGCTGTACCTAATCCGAGTGAGCGCATCCGGTTATTTCGGTTAAATGATTTTACCTCGTCGAAAAACAGGCCTCTATTTGCCAGGGGGTAGTCATTGTATTCCAAAGCAAAAAACCAGGCAGCAAACAGTATCCAGAGAAAGGGTGCGAGGATATTGATAACCGGGATGATGGTTATAATGATTAGGGGTATAAACCACTTGATTGCATAGAGAATCTTATTTAATTCTGATTGGAAGGTGCGGATGAAGATTTTTATAAACCGGTCGGCGTTAATGTCTTCAGGTGGATGCCCCGATATTATGGCCTCAATCCTTGCAGATAACACGCTGTTAAAAGGTGCGGCAATCAGATTAGCGATGATGGTGAACGTATAGAACACGATGAGGAACATTGCGATTGCAAATAATGGCCAGATCAACCATTCTAACCAGGCTAGCCAGCCGGGTAATAATTGCTCAATCCAGCTGTCGAGTTGATCGGATAACAGTTTGGCAGCGAGTGAAAATAATCCCAGATTTATCAAAAAGGGTATGAGAACAAAGCGTTTGATGCCAGATTTAAAAATCAAGCCAAACCCGCTGAAACAATCATAAAAACCTTTAATAAATGAGAGCATAATTCCTATCTGACTTTGTTAATTAATTAATGAAGCAATTACCAGTAAGCCTTGATTGTTTTTGGTGAACAGCTATATTTATATGAGTTGTTCTTTTACTTCCAGTATTAAATAAAATACCAGATATTTTATAACGACTTAATATGCGACGAGCATCTATATGAAATTAGAAGTATATCAATATTCTGAACGGGCAGGTTGGGATAGTATTCCAGCTGTCAGTATGGATTCGCCTCAAACACTGTTGCTTTTTTTTGGTTCAGCTGATCAGGCGCTTGTCACGCCTCAATTAGAGATATTATCTCAGTCATTCCCAAATTCTGTAATAGCAGGGTGTTCAAGTGCGGGCGAGATCTATGGCGATGATGTTTATGACAACAGTGTCTCATTGGCTGTGATCCAATTTGAAGATACCCGGTTGAAAATGGCTAGTAGCCAAATATCCGATAGTACTGATTCGAGGGCTGTGGGAAAAAACATCATTGATGATCTATGCGATGATTCATTACGCTCAGTTATCGTATTGTCAGACGGTTTGGCAGTTAATGGTACTCAACTGGTGGAAGGTATGTGTGATTCATTACCGAAAGACGTTGTCATCACTGGCGGCCTTGCCGGTGACGGTGATCGATTTGAAAAAACATGGGTGTGGTCAAACGCTAAAATGCAACTTGACCATATTTGCGCTATCGGTTTTTACGGCGAAAGTATCGGTGTTGGTCATGGCTCACGCGGTGGCTGGGATGTGCTTGGACCTGAACGTGAAGTGACTCGCTCAGCTGAAAATGTTCTGTTTGAGCTGGATGGCCAGCCTGCATTGCAGTTGTATAAAAAATATCTAGGTGATCGTGCTGATGGTTTGCCGGCAACCGGACTTTTGTTTCCACTGTCGATATCGAGTGAGGATGAAAATACAGAAAATGTCGTTAGAACGATACTTGCTGTTGATGAAGAAAATAATTCCATCACATTTGCAGGTGACATTCCGATGGGTTCAAATGTGCGGTTGATGCGAGCTAATTTTGATCGATTGATAGATGGTGCTGTAGATGCTGCCGGTGTCATCAATCTGTCTGGCTATAACAATGGACCTCTGTTAAGTATAGCTATCAGCTGTGTTGGTCGTCGCCTTGTTCTGGGTCCACGTACTGAGGAAGAGATCGATGCGGCATTGAGTGGTATGCCAGATGGTACAAAACAGATCGGTTTTTATTCTTATGGTGAGATATCGCCTCTGGCAAACGGGAAATGTGATCTGCATAATCAGACCATGACATTGACCGCAATCTGGGAAAATATTTAATTATCAGCCATGCATCGTTTACTTTTACGCCAACTTAAAAAGCTGAATATAGGTGAATCGGATTCACCGACTATTGAATTATGGGAGTCATTGCTTGAGCAGGTGAACTCGAGTTACGAAGCATCTGACCAGGACCGGTACACACTTGAGCGCTCGCTCACGATTTCTTCTGAAGAGATGCAGGCATTGTATCTTCGTCAGAGAGCATCGTATGAAAACAGGATGCATGCAATTCTTAATGCTATGCCAGACGTATTGTTCCTCTTGACCGAAGATGGCAAATGCATCGAAGTCATGTCTGGTAATAAAAAGTTACTAGATGATAATCGCGCTATGGGTCTTGGTAAGTATGTTCATGAGGTTTATCCTGAAGAACAGGCTGATTTTTTCTATGACGTCATAACGCAGGCACTGGATCTGAATCAACTAGTCGTCGTGAACTACGAGTTATACATCGATGGTAATAATCATCAATTCGAAGGTCGTGTCATGCCGACACACTACGAGGTCGAAGGAAAACGCACTGTCGTTTTTATAGCGATCGATATAAGTAAACGTGTTGAGGCGGATCTAAAAGAAAAATTAATATCGACTGTATTCAATATATCAAAAGAAGGTATGTTGATCCTCGATAATAAGCTGAGTTTGGTTACTGTCAATGAAGCATTCTGCTATTTGACTGGTGAAAAAATCGAAACGATTGGAGATGCGATTCCAAAGTTAATCGAAAGATTGGGCGATAAGACTCAATCGATAAGAGATTCATTACGGAAAGATGGTTACTGGATCGGTGAAGTGGTCGGTGACCGTCAGCACGGTAACTCATACCCTCTATGGTTAACGATCAATACATTAAAAGAGCGTTCAGGCAATATAATCAACTACGTCATCATGCTGACCGATGTGTCTGATATCAAACGCTCACAGGAAGAACTGGAGCATGTGGCGACACATGATGCGCTTACTAATCTCCCTAATCGTGTATTATTTCAGGATCGCCTCGAGCAGGCGATCATAAGGGTAGCTAGAAATGAGAGTATCGGTGCATTATTCTTTCTTGACCTTGACCGTTTTAAAAATATCAATGACAACCTGGGTCATCAGGTCGGTGATGAACTACTGATTCAGTCGTCGGAAAGATTGATGTCCGTATGCCGTAGTGCGGATACGCTGGCGCGATTAGGTGGTGATGAATTTACCCTGATCGTCGAAAATTTAGCTAACACTGATGAGCTTGCATTAATCGCTCAAAAAATTCTCAACGTGTTTATCGAACCATTTAATCTCGGCGGTTACAAGCTCGAAATTAGCGTGAGTATCGGTATCAGCGTATTTCCACGTGATAGTGAAGATTCCGTCGAGTTGCTCAAACATGCTGATACTGCAATGTATTCTGCGAAAGAACTGGGGCGTAATACCTATCAATTTTACACTCAGGATTTAACATCAAATGCATTCGAATATTTTGCTATCGAAATCGCGTTACGCAAAGCACTGGAAAGAGATCAATTCTTCCTCGTCTATCAGCCTCAATATAATATCAAAAGTAATGAATTAATTGGTGTTGAAACATTGCTGCGATGGGATCACCCGGATATGGGTGTTATATCGCCAGCGACATTTGTACCCATTGCAGAAACTACCGGTCAGATAGCACTGATTGGCGAGTGGGTAATCGCACAGGCTTGTCGCCAGATAAAAATATGGGATGATTTAGGATTGTCGAAGATTGCCGTATCGATAAATCTATCGAGAAAACAACTGGTGATTCCTGATCTTGCAGCGAGGGTCGAATCAATCCTGGATGAATATAAGATTGCAGGAAAACGATTAGAATTTGAGATCACAGAAAGTGCAATCGTTGACAATTACGATATCGTCTATAGCAACCTGTTGAAATTCAAGAAGATGGGAATAACGATGGCTATCGACGATTTCGGAACCGGGTACTCGTCTCTGGTTAACCTTAAGCAATTCCCATTGTCTCGTCTGAAAATAGATCAGTCATTCGTACGCGATGTGACTAAGGACACCAATGATGAAGCGATTATCCGTGCAACTATAGCATTAGGTAAAAGTCTGGGTTTGACGATAATTGCTGAAGGTGTCGAAAAAGAAGAGCAACGTGATTTTCTCGATAGTGAAGGCTGTGAACAAGCCCAGGGTTATCTTTATAGCGTACCCCTTTCAGCGGAAGGTATCGAAGACCTGATCTCCATCAGGCATCAAGAGTGAAATAAGTGAATCAAGAGTGAACCCAGCGCCAATCTGAAATATAATACACTGTCCCGTGGTCGAGCGACCCGATAATCAAATAACAGAGTATTTATTGATGCCAGGCTCAAAAATTATCTATACCCAGACTGACGAAGCACCTGCTTTAGCTACGTATTCTTTTTTACCTATAGTGCAATCTTTCACAAGCGCAGCCGGGGTAATGGTCGAAACACGAGATATTTCACTGAGTGGTCGTATCCTGGCGAATTTCCCTGATCATCTGTCTGATGAACAGATACAGAGTGATTCGTTGGCTGAGTTAGGTGCACTGGCGAAACAGCCTGAAGCTAACATTATCAAATTACCAAACATCAGTGCATCTATTCCTCAGTTGCATGCTGCGATAGAAGAATTGCAGTCATTGGGTTTTGATATCCCGAATTACCCTGAAGACCCGTCAAATGATGAAGATGAAAGTATCAAAGCGCGTTATGCAAAAGTTTTGGGTAGTGCCGTTAATCCGGTATTGCGTGAAGGTAATTCTGATCGTCGCGTGGCAGGGCCAGTGAAAGAATATGCGAAAAAACACCCGCATTCGATGGGAGCCTGGTCACCTGATTCAAAATCACACGTAGCATCTATGAGTGACGGTGATTTTTATGCCAGCGAACAATCAGCTGTTATGAGATCAGACGACGATGTGAAGATCGCTCTGCATGGTGATGATGGCGAAGTGACGGTACTAAAAGATAACACGCCGGTTCTTCAAGGTGAGGTGATCGATGCATCGTTGATGAGTCGCAAACAATTATGCGATTTCTTCGAACAATCATGCCAGGATGCTAAATCTGAAGGTGTTCTACTTTCCTTGCATATGAAAGCCACGATGATGAAAGTATCTGACCCGATCATATTTGGACATGCAGTAAACGTTTATTACAAAGATGTGTTTGCAAAACATGCGACCGTATTTGATGAACTCGGTGTCGATACTCGTAACGGTCTCGGTGATATTTACGCCAAGATAAGCAGCTTGTCAGAGGATAAGCGTGCCGAGATCGAATCGGATATACAGACGGTCTATCAGACGCGTCCTGAACTGGCGATGGTGAATTCTGATAAAGGCATTACGAACTTACATGTGCCAAGCGATGTGATCGTAGACGCTTCCATGCCCGCGGCTCTGCGTTCATCTGGAAAGATGTGGGGGACCGATGGTCAGTTACACGACACGAAAGCGATGATCCCTGATCGTAATTATGCAGGCATCTATCAGGAAGTATTCTCCTTCTGTAAGAAACACGGTGCTTTCGATGTTACTACTATGGGAAACGTCAGTAACGTTGGTTTGATGGCACAGAAAGCAGAAGAATATGGATCACATGATAAGACATTTTTAATACCTTCGAATGGTTCTGTGCGTGTTACCGACACAGCAGGTAATACTCTGATGGAGCATAGAGTCGAAAATGGTGATATCTGGCGTATGTGTCAAACCAGGGATTTACCGATACAGGATTGGGTCAGGTTAGCTGTCAGTCGCGCTAGAGCGACAGGGCAGCCGGCGATTTTCTGGTTAGATAAAAACCGTGCTCACGATGCGAACTTGATCGCTAAAGTAGATACTTACTTGAAAAATCATGATATTGAGGGTTTGGAAATACAGATCATGTCGCCTGTAGAAGCTATTCGCTATACCCTGGATCGCGTCAAGGCGGGTGAAGATACGATCTCAGTTACGGGCAATGTATTGCGTGATTACCTGACAGATTTATTTCCTATTTTAGAATTGGGCACCAGTGCTAAAATGTTGTCTATTGTTCCGTTGCTAGCTGGTGGTGGTCTGTTTGAGACAGGTGCAGGTGGTTCTGCACCAAAGCATGTACAGCAACTATTGACAGAAAATCATCTGCGCTGGGATTCTCTGGGCGAGTTTTTGGCATTAGCAGTGTCGCTGGAAGATCTGGCGCAGAAAACCGGTAGTGACAAAGTTAAAGTACTCGCAACAACACTGGATAACGCTAACAGCCTGTTTTTAAATAATAACAAATCACCGTCACGTAAAGTCGGCGAACTGGATACACGTGGCAGCCATTTTTATCTGTCTATGTACTGGGCTCAGTCTCTGGCTGAACAGGATGACGACGCAGATTTGAAGAGGATATTCTCACCGGTAGCTAAGCAACTTACCGAGAACGAAAATATAATTATCGAAGAACTGAATTCAGTGCAAGGTAGTCCTGTCGATATCGGTGGGTATTATCGTCCGAATGAGATGCTGGCATCGAAAACGATGAGGCCAAGTGGTAGTCTTAACGCTATTATTGATTCGATAGGATAATCATTAATATGACCGGGGCGAAATAATGGAGTCTAAGAAAAACAAGTTAGATCAGGTAGTGGCTGATGCACGTCGGGCAGGTGAACTACGTGAGAATGGGTATCGAGAAAAAGCACTCGGCATGTATCCGCATATATGTGGTCGTTGTGGGCGCGAATTCAAAGGAAAAAATTTACAGGAATTAACAGTGCATCATCGTGATCATAATCATGACTACAACCCGCCTGACGGTAGTAACTGGGAGTTATTATGTTTGTTTTGCCACGACAATGAACATCAACGGCAGACTGAAGCGCTACAGGGCAATATCTCTACCGGTAATACTAAAGCTGCTAATGCTACGTTTAACCCGTTTGCAGATCTTAAATCGATGATGGATAAAGATAAATGAAACATCTGTCATCATCAAAAAAATACAGGTAAATAAATCTCATGAAAAAAATTATTCTTAGTTTTGTCCTGATACTTATCGTAGCGATTGCTGGTGGTGTTTATTATGTGCTGTCTAACCTTGATAATCTGATAAAAGAGGCGATTGAAACATACGGAAGTGAAGCCACTCAAACTGCAGTGCGTGTCGAGAGCGTCAAATTAAAACTTACCGAGGGGTCCGGCGGCATCACTGGATTGACAATTGATAACCCTGAAGGTTATGCACTTCCACTTGCATTTTCTCTCGGTACAATACGCCTCGGGATCGATCTTCAATCATTACAGCAGGAACCATACATCATCAATGAGATTACCGTGATTGCACCTGAAGTCTTCGTTGCAATCAATAAAGATAACAAGACCAATCTGAATGAGCTGAAAAATAACCTGATGGCTAGTCTGCCGGCAGCTACTGACGATCAAGCGAAAAAAGAATCCACGAAAAAAGGGGACGCTGAACCTCGTCTGATTATCCGTAAAGTTAAGTTTGCTGATGGTTTAATCAAAGCTAAAGTCGCAGCATTGGATAACAAAGAGTATAAGCTAAAACTGCCCGCGATCGAACTGAATGACCTGGGTGGAAAAAATGGTTTGACACCCACCGAATTGGCAAGTGAGATATTAAGCCGATTGACCGATAGTGCTAGCAAAGCTGTAAAAGAAAAAATAATCGATGCCAAGCTAGATGAATTGAAAGCTGAAGCTAAAGCTAAACTAGAAGCGAAAAAAGCGGAAGCCAGAGAAAAAATTGAGGCTGAAAAAGCTCAAGCAAAAGAAAAGCTCGAAGCCACAAAAGCCGAAGCTGACGCAAAACTAGCGGAAGAAAAAGCCAAACTAGATGCGCAGAAAGATGAAAAAACAGACGCGCTACGTCAGAAGACAAAAGACAAGTTAAAGGGTTTATTTGACAGATAACATCAATATAGATTTATCACCATCAAAAGCTATCTTTGTCATTCTTGATGCGTATAATTTTGGTTAACGGTGTATCACTTTGATTTTCAGGTAGCGGGTTATGTTGATCACGCGACGCCAACTTCTAAAGTATCTTCTCGCAGTTGCTGCAACGACCTCTGCGTTTCCATCTTTTTCATCCAAAAGCGCACAACACCGCCATGTCATACCTTCTTCCGGAGAGAAAATTCCTGTTATTGGTCTCGGGAGTTGGCTCGTGTTCGGCATCGATCCTGATGATGAAAGGGAACTGATACAACGTATAGAGGTTATACGTGCTTTTTTAAACTCAGGCGGCGGCATGCTCGATTCCTCACCGATGTATGGTGTTGCACAGGAAGTGATCGGTAAGAGCCTGAAGCGCATCGGGCATACTGATGGTCTGTTTTCAGCAACCAAGATCTGGACTACTGGAGACCGTGCGGGCTTCCTCCAGATGAGTGAATCGTTTGATCTTTGGGGTCTGCAGAAAATGGATCTAATGCAGGTGCATAACCTTGTCGATTGGGAAAGACATCTACCTACATTGCAGGCAATGAAACAAGAGGGGACGATACGCTATGTCGGTGTAACGACTTCACATGGACGTCGGCATCAACAACTAGAGCACATCATGAAGACACAGTCTCTTGATTTTGTTCAATTTACTTATAACATGCTCGACCGTGATGCTGAAAAAATATTATTGCCGATGGCCAAAGATAAAGGCATAGCCGTGATTGTTAATCGACCTTTTCAGCGAGGTGGATTGTTTGAAAAGTTGCAGCATTATCACTTGCCAGACTGGGCTGGTGAGCTTGACTGTAAAAATTGGGCGCAGTTTTTTCTGAAGTTTGTTATCTCTCATCCGGCAGTTACATGTGCGATACCGGCTACGTCTCAAGTAAGTCATTTACATGAGAATATGGCAGCTGGCTATGGTGAAATGCCAGATGAGTCGATGCGTAAAAAAATGATTCAATATATAAAGGAGTTATGAGATGGCATTGATTGGTTTGATCAGTGATGTTCATGAAGCGCCTGAGCCACTCGAGCAGGCATTATCTATATTTGCAAGTAGAGGTGTTGAGCATATTTTTTGTGCAGGTGATATTGCAGGTTATGGTGAGGATATAGAAAAAACCATCGCACTTCTTCAGGCAAATGCATGTCATACCATCCTGGGGAACCATGATCTTCTGTATCTGGATCACCATGAAGAGGATATGAACAACAGCGCGGTTAGTTATCTCCAACAGCTGCCGTCATTCATAGAACAAGTTATTGATGGTAAACGTGTGTATATGGTGCATGCGCAGCCACCGGACGAATGCCATGGTGGTATTAAACTATTGAGCAAGGAAGGTGTTGTTCTAGAGGATCGTGTCAAACAATGGGCTGAGAGATTAAGGACTTTCTACTGCGATGTGTTAGTAGTCGGGCATACGCATCAGGTCTTCGTCGAGAAGATTGGTAATACATTGGTGGTGAATCCGGGAAGTTCTGTGTTCAATCATTGCTGTGCAATTTTGAAGTTACCAGAAATGACTGTGGAGCTGATCGCTTTATCGGATAGAGCGATCGTAAAAACCTGGAACTGGGGTGATCACGTAATCCATGGCGGTTAACTCGCGATACTGTGATTGTGAGGTGCCAGCATAAGTACCAGTGCTTGAGCATGTTCAGCTGCTTTTCGACCAATGTC
>Ga0055584_100007070_pt1 | contig 11005 bp, 6 predicted proteins | sample OSDHelmetaG_FD_58716 | JGI IMG/M metagenome (GOLD analysis project Ga0055584, IMG submission 58716) | Pelagic marine sediment microbial communities from the LTER site Helgoland, North Sea, for post-phytoplankton bloom and carbon turnover... | ecosystem: Environmental > Aquatic > Marine >...
CTTGCAGCCGTAACAGCCAACATCCCCGAATCCCAGATCGTCGATGTAGATCAGCACGGCATTTGGCAAAGCCCGAGATGTCCCGGTCTTTGCTTCGCCACCGACCGACTCGGCCGTTGAGGCTTGAACCACAAGAGCACTGAAAACACAACAGAGGGTCCGACAGATTCTTTCCATGTCGTTTCTACTCTTTCGCAAACTTGAATAATCCGCATCAAGCGCCGATCGCTGACCTACTTGAACTGGAGATCGCTCAGCTTCACCGTGAGGGAGTGAATTGCTTTGCCGTCGATGTTGATAACCGTGTACTTGACCGTTGGATCGTCGACTTTCAGATCAAAGTCGACACGCCCGAACGACTGCTTCTCGTTGTACCCGAACAGCGAGGACTTGATGATTGGGTGCACATGCTGGTTCGTGAGTCGCGACGAACTGAACTCATACAGCGGGTACATTCCTTCGATCTTTGTGTCGACTCGGTATGCGTCGGAGCGGTGTCGGTCCGCAGAAAGAATGAGGACGCCGGGAATCTGTTGATCCGCGATGAACTGGTAGATTCGTTGGCGCTCGCCGTCGTACCCGTCCCAGGTGTCTTTCGACCCGGGTTTCACATTCGGAGCCATCGGAACGTTAGAGCAGATGACCGTAACAGTCGCTGATTTCTGGGTGAGTGTTTTCTTGAGCCACTTCAACTGCACGGGGCCAAGCATCGACGGGGCGTCTGCCTTCGGCGACTCACGGTAGTAGCGACCGTCAAGCATGATGAAGTGGACATCGCCGATGCGGAAGTCGTACCAGCATCCGGGATTCTTGTCTCCGCCTCCGTAGTACGGGTTGTCCCAGTTCTCTTTGTAGACTTTCCAGACATCGCGTTTCCACGAGGGTTCGTCGATGGCCGGTCCGCCCCAGCCATCGTTGGTCGTGAAGTCGTGGTCGTCCCAGATCGAATAAATCGGCATACGTTTCGCGAGCTTCGCCCACTCCGGCTGACTCTGGCGACGGTAGTAATGGAACAATTGCATCGCCGGTGTTTCCGGGTCGTCGATGTAAACGTTATCGCCCAGAAGCAACAGCGCCCGCGGATCGATCGCGCCGATCGTGTCCCACATTCGCTCATTCTCCGGCACGTATCCCGCACCTCCGCCGAACGCGATTGTGAACCGGTCAGTCGGCGCATTCTCCTTCAGCGAGGTATCCGGAAGTGTCCGTTTCCAAGGCCAGGTTGCGGCGTCAAATTTCCAGGCGTCCGATTTGCCACGGGCAATATCCAGCAGCAGCTTGGTGTGATCTGGATTCACCTTCGCCGCTTCAGACTCGCCGAGATAGGCAATCGCTTCGGCCGTGTTGCCCTGCAGAATGAGTTTGAGAGCATGCGGGTGGATTCGCTTAACCTGACCGGTCACCTTCGCAGGCTTCTCGTTGTTTACTTTCGGCTTGGATGCCTGAGCAAACAGAGGTCGCGACGAAATGAATGTCATCGCCAGACCGGCGAGCAGTAGTGCGATCGTAATTCGTTGTCTTCTCATTATCTCATTTCGCTCTATTGATGGTCGATATGGAAATTATGAATCCGAGCGTGCTGCGACGAAGCTCGACCTGCTTCGCCGCGGATACGACAGCAGCTTTGAATCAGCTATCAGTTTTCTACTTTGTCGAAAAGACTGAAGTAGGCAGACCTTCGCTATTGACGAGGTTTGCTCCCTCTGGATTAGCTGCCCAGGCATAGCGAGCAGCAACTGGATTGCGGACAGACTTACTGGAGATACTGACGGAATCTTTGCCCATAATTCTGGCCGTCGCCCAGTGCCATTTTTTGTTCGCATCCTGAATTTCGAAACGCTCGAGAGCTTTGCCGTCGCGAGACTTCAGCCCCGCTCCAACCGATTTGAATTTCACTGCGATTGCGTTGCCTTCAGTTTTTGATTCGGCATACAGCGGTCCGGAATAGACCACGTCCTTTTTGCCATAATCATGAAACAACGCCCAGCGTGCCAAACGGGCACCGGGGTCCTGTTTATTCTTAGGATGAATATCATTGGCTGCCCCAACATCGTTGATCGTTGCCATGCCGGTCTTCGGCGTTGTGTCCAGTACCAGACGCATCCGATTCTGCAGTAGCGGCCACGGATCGTTATCACCCGGGTCGGTGGTCACTGCTTTAAAGTTCGCGAGCTGGACATACAAAAACGAAAAGTTGTTGTCCCACCGACTGCGCCAATCATTGATCATCAGAGGGAGAGTAATGTCGTACGGCACTTTTCCTTCTTTTGCGTTGGCTTCGCCCTGGTACCAGATTGCGCCCTTCATGGTGTATCCAACGAACGGGTGGATCATTGCGTTATAGAGAACGCCAGGCTGCCCTTCAGTGAGAATCGGTCGTTTGGGTTTGCTCGGGCGACGAGGAGCTCGTTTGCCCGCGGCCTTGCCTTTTTCTCTCCAGGCTTTGACGGCTTCGTTCCATGATTCGACACGATTCTCGTATTGCTGATTGGCCTTTGCGAGATCGAACGCCTTGTCGGCTTCGAGTAGCCTGCTCACCATTTCTTTAGTCTCAGGAATGGAACTGAGAGCTTCGCGACTGGTGAAGGTTTCAACCGGCTTTCCGCCCCAGGCCGTCTTGATGACTCCTACGGGGACACCGAGGTCCTTGTGCAATTTGCGGGCGAAGAAGTACGCCACCGCGGAATAGCTGCCGGCAGTTTCGGGCGAGGTGAGCGTCCAGCTTCCGGCGATATTCTCCATCGGGTCCGCAGCCGTGACGTTGGGTGCATTAAACATGCGGAGCCCCGGATACTTGGCGGCAGCGATTTCCTCGGAGGCGTTGTCCGATCTCGAAACCGTAAAGGCCATGTTCGATTGACCGGAAGCCAGCCAGACCTCGCCAACAAGGACGTCTGTGATTTTCAGAGTATCCTTGCCAGCCGTAATCGTGAGATCGGCACCTTTCGAGTCTGCCGTTCCCGTACTGATTCCGACGGACCACTTTCCGTTGGCACCGGCTTTCGTTTCGGCCTGTGCGTCTTTGAATGCAACAGTCACCGAAGCACCAGCATCAGCGCGGCCCCAGAGTTTGGCTTTGCCTCCCTGCTGCAAGACCATGTGGTCACTGAAAAAATTCGGTACGGAGATCTCTGCAAATACTGGAGAGGCGAAGAGCACGATAGAAAAGGCGATCAGAAGCTGTTTCATAGATTCACTCAAAGTTACGACGGGATAATTGAGAATTGGGAGGGCACGCTGACAAGCTGCCGTGGGTTCTCGCGGTGGGCTGGTCGGTTCGGCTCAGTCCGGTCAAGAATTCAGACAAAGAGTTCGCTCATCGAAATGCCCGTGCTGTCTCCGAACGTTTCGATCGGTACGTCCATCGCGTTGGCAATTCTGACAAACAGGTTCGACAGGACGTTCTTTTCTTCGTCGTAGGAGACGAATTGCCCGGCTTTGTGGCCCATCTGTTTGCCGCCAGCGAGAATGAGAGGGTAGTTCGTGTTGTCGTGAACTCGGGATGTCGCCGCCCCCTGGAAGACGAGACAGCGATCGAGAAGGCTGCCGTCTCCCTCCGGAGTTTCCTTCAGCCGATTGAGGAAATAGGACAACTGCCTGGAGACGAACTGGTCCCACAGGCCCCAATCCTTGAAACCGTCTTCGCCTTTCGCGGCGGAATGGCTCAACTGGTGCAGGTCTTTGGCGATGCCGATGCGTTTGGAGAGATTGTTGGTCGGTGCCGTTCCACCTTCGGATGCCAGTTGGTAAGTCGCGACGCGCGTGATGTCGGATTTGAAGGACAGATACATCAAGTCGTACATCGATTGGATGTAGTTCTCGACGTCCGTGAATTCAATATCCAGATTCATTTCGGGAGGAGCCGACTGCTCTCCTTTAGCTGCCCACAGTTTGTCATTGGCAACTTTTTTCTCCAGCTCAGTGATGGATGCGAGATACTCGTCGAGTGTCGCCTGGTCTTCTTTACCCAGATTTCGTTTGAGGTCTCGAGCATCCTTGTAAATCTCATTGAGCAGATGCGTTTTCTCCTGAAGCCTGGCTCGAGCAGCAGGACTGCTTGCAGCGTACATTCGCTCGTAGATTTCTTTCAGGTTTGACCAGGCGGGAATTCCCTTACCCTCTTTGTCGAAAGACAACGTGTAGGTTCGACTGATGTTCCCGACGCCTCCGACGGTTGAAAGCGGCATCGAGGCCAGTTGCGTTTTGCCTCCGTGGAAATTGCTGATGACCTGGTCGATCGAAATCGAATTGAGAATCGTCTTACCTTTGACAATCTCTTTTGACGTCAGAAATCCGGTGGGATTGACGTGTGCGTCAGGACTGTTTCGATTCAGCGGGTGCGAGAGCCCGGATATCACCGAGATATCGTCGCGATGAGCATTCAGCGACTGCTGACTGGTCCTGAACTCGTAGTCCCTGCCTTCCCCTTTTGGAAACCAGAACCACTGCTCGTGTTGCGGGTCCTTCTCCGGAGGGAGACTCACTCCGTTCGGAAAAAAGATGAACGCCGCCCGCTTCGGCAAAGCCTTTAGAGCCTGTTGTTCACGGCCGACGGCCATCGCGTTCATAAAAGGCAAGGCCAGCGAGACGCCCGCGCCTCGGAGAAATGTCCTTCGTGGTAAATGCCATGATTTCATTGCCATTGGATTAGTGCCCTCTGCGAAATGGTTCGCTCTGAACGATTTCACGAATGAGTGTCGGTACTGAGTAGTTGTTCTGTTCGAAACGGTCGACCAGGAGATTGACCAGGTCTTCGTCGTGGTAGTCGATATCGCGCGAGAGTGCGTAGGCGAGAATTCGTTCGGTCAGACCTTTCGTAAAATCGCGTTTGCGCTGGCTGACGAGATAGTCTTTAAGATTCTCAATCCCGTCGATTGTCACTCCGTCTGGCAAAGTCGCTTCTCGACTGATCGTGACAAAGCTCTTCTCGAAGACGGGCTTCTTTTTCTTCTTTGGTTGGTTGGCTGCTTTGGAAACGACAAGTGCCTTCTGCCGCCAGGCTCCGCTGGCGTCGTAGTTTTCAAACGGGATCCCCCACGGATCAATCCTTTGATGACAGCTTCTGCACGCTGCATTGTTGCGATGGGCAAACAGCTTTTCATTGAGCGTCATCTTGTCGAAGCCTGGAATTCTCTCATCAAGAGGCGGGACATTGGCGGGTGGATCGGGCGGTGGATCGTTGAGGATCACTTCCGACAGCCAGACTCCGCGAAGAATTGCGTGAGAGTTCATTCCGTCTGAATTGCCAACAAGGAATGTCCCCTGCGTTAACAGTCCGCCACGCTGGTCGTCTTCATCAAGCGTTACTTTTCTGAAATGTTCGCCTCTGACTCGCTTGAGCTGGTAGAACGCGGCCAACGTCTGATTCACAAAAACATGGTCAGCCTTCAGTAGATTCAACGCTGGCGAACCATTTCTAACGACGTCGTTGACTGCTTCCAGCGTTTCCTGACGCATTAAGTCCTTTAACGGATCCTTGAATCGTGGATAGTAAGTTCGATCTACGGCGACGTTGAACAGTTTCGAAGTTTGAAGCCATTGGTCAGTGAATCTTTCGACAAACCTTCTGGACTTCTCGTCGTCCAGCATGCGGTCGACCTGCTCGGCGAGCACTGAAGGGGTCGTCAATCTTCCACTTGCTGCTGACTCCAGAAGGTCTTCGTCGGGAACAGAACACCACAGAAAGAATGACAGGCGTTCGGCAAGCTTGTAGTTCGCGGCTGCTTCCTCGGAGAGATCACCTGGCAGGCCGAGGTAGAAGAAGCCCGGCGAACACAGGATTTCCTTGTAGGTACTCAGCAGGGCAATGATCGGAGATTCGTTTCTGGCGTGCCGGTCATAGACTGCGTCGTACTTGCTGACTTCCGATTTGCTGGGTGACCTGCGGAACGCCTTCGCAAGAAACGCTGAAATGCTCTGACGAATATGATGCTCGACGTCAGACTCAGCGATGTCGGCAGGAACGAGTGTCGACGTCAAGTCGGTATTAATGTTTCCCTGATAGTCGAACGCTTCGAGATACAACGGCTGCTTGGCTCGATTGGTAATGCGAATAAAGAACGGCCGATCTAACGCTCGCGTCATTTCCGCGGGGAGATCCTCAGGAAAGGATTTGAGGGAGTACGTCTTTAGTTCGTCACTCGGGTCAATCGTAATGTTCCCCAGCTCCTGGACTTTCTGGCGTGGGTCAACGTCGGAATACTGAAATCCGATAGAAACCTGGACGTTTCCGGGACTGTCAGTTTTCGCCACTAACGACGTTTGAAAGACGTACCTGGATATCGATGGAATTTTCAGATCGATATATCCGCCTGAATTGACGAAGACTCTTTTTCCGTCGCGTTCGACCTTGCTGACGGGCGGCTTGTTCCGCTTTCCTTTGTCAGCGAATGTCGCCGCAGGGCTGACGTCCAGATTTTCAACATCAGCGCTGACGCTGTGAGGCGCGAATTCTGCGATCTCCTTCATCCTGTCGACAATGGACAGGATCACGTTCAGATAGGCTTCCAGGTGAGGGCTGCTGATCATGAGCAGCCGGGAACTGTTTTTCAGGCCGGTGTCCAGGCTGGTCCCTTCTTCCGGAAGCGTGTTCACTTCGTCCTTCACTGAAATTTTCAGAAGGTCTTCAAGTGCGTATCGCATCTCGTAACGCGTCAGACGACGCACGCTGCCTCGCTTGTTCGGATTTCCATACAGCTTCGCCTTCTTGAATTCTGCATCCAACCAGCGAGTCATCGCGTCCCGCTCGTCGATCGTGGGTTGTGGCTCATCCTCTGGCGGCATTTCACCAGTATTGAAAGCTTCCCGGACGTCTTCCCATATCCCGGAATGTTCCCCGGTAATGATGTCCGGATCGATGCTGTCAAACTGAATTTCGGCTTTGGGAGATTTCCCGCCGTGACATCGCACGCAATATTTCTGAAGCAGCGGCTTGACTGCTTTATCGAACCCTGTCAGGTCAGGCTTGAGGTCGGCACTCGCAGAATTTGACGTACAAGCAACCAGAGTCGCCAACAGCATCAGCGTGGTTTTCAACGGTGATATAAACGGCATTTTCTGCTTCATACAAAGAGCGTAGGAGTCGGCCAAACAAGGTCAGCAAAATTCCGCCAGAGACCACTTCAGAATACGAAGTCTAACTCCCGGCGGCGAATGTCCCATACTACGGACACAAATCGAGGTTAGAAACAGAGTCTCATCGGAAATGCTAAATCAACGAAGCCTTTAACGATGCAGAATCGGCGCGCTATCCCGATGCAGGCAACTGATCTTTTCATTCGCGGCCGTCGCAAAATTCGCGATCCGTCCATTGAGCGAACAAAGTGTCATTTGGCTTCGAAGCTCAGGCCGTTCACCGGCTTCCCCTGTTTGGTGAAGGCACAGGTGAATCGCCAGCCTTTCTTGTGATCGATGACTTTGAGAATCAACTCGTTCTCGCCCTTCTGAAGGTCGACCTGATTTCCTTCGACCAGTCGACCATTCAGCACGGCTCGGGCAAGATCATCACATTGCAACAAGAGTGTAACGGACTGATTCACTGGCGAGGTGACCGTCGTTCTGACGAACGCGCTGCAGTCGTCGTGTTCTCCAATGTTGGCCTGGACGTCGATCCGGCTGGGTTCGAAGCCCTTTGTGATCGGGATCCATCTGGCGTCTTTTTTGAATGCAGGAGCAAATGCTTCAAGATTGTTGCTCGTTTTGTCATCGAACGGGCCGATGATCTTCCACTTTTTAATCAGCCCCGCGACAGGCTTCCGCTGAGATCGAGATGTTTGCTCGCCGGGAACAAAAACCTTTCGGCCCATCCAGCGGAGGAGGCACTCGTAGAGTCGGCTGTCCGAACGCTTATGATTCTTAAGCGTTTCCAGTGTCGCATCAGCAATCTCGGTATGCCCCATCCGGTCCATCGACCAGGCCGCCATCATGCAGACTTCGCCTGCATCGTCCTTCAGTGCCTTTTCGATAGCTGCGCGGGCAGGTCTGGCATTCTCTTCCAGCAGGAACAAGCCGCAGATGCCCCAATAGCGAACTCCTTCATCGGCATTGGCAAGAGCATCAATAAAGGCCTCAAGATTCTTCGGATCACGAGACAACGCAAGGTCGGATAGATCAAGGTAACGTTCCAGTGGATACAGTTTCGGATTCCGCACCATGTCGTAAATGGTGAGCTTATTCTCTTTCGCCCGACGTACTCTCATCGCTTCGGGAAGCAGGCCCGAATCAAACAATTCCAGTTGCCGCTTCCGAAGAGCGGACCGCAGTTCGGCGATTTTCTTCTGGCTCTCAGGATCGTCGATCCGATTGTGAACGTTATCGAAATCTACCACGGTGTCGTAGAACTCTTCGGATACCCGAGGTCGGAAGAAGCGGCCGGTGACGGCGTTTGTCTTTCCTTCCTGATGATGCTTATGCCACGCGCGAGTCGCTCGCATCGTGTACATGTATTTGAGCTGCTGGCCATTCGGAGCCCAGGGCATGTAGTTTCTGATATAGGCAAACCGTTCATCCCTCATCCCGCGAACCATGTCGCAGGCTTCGTCAGCGCGTTCGCGAAAACTGAGATGATAATCCGGCGCTGATTCGATACCGGAGCCAAGGAAAACCCGTCCCTGATAGCCGTCAGGAATCTCGGCTCCCGCAAGACTAAGCCAGGTTTTCGGCATATCGACAAAACTGACTATTCGATCCACGGTCATTCCGGGCTCTTCAGCCGGCCACCAGTTCTTCCACTTCTCCGGAATGCGAACGATCAGCGGACAGTGCGTGCCGCTCGAGTAGAGAAAACGCTTGCTCCGCGCGATCACGCCGCCGTGATCGGAGCAGTAAACGATGATGGTGTCTTCGTAGAGGCCGTCCTTTTTCAGAGATGCGATCACGTCGCCGACTTTGCGGTCCATGCTGGCGACGGCGTCTGAGTATCGAGCGTAAGTCTGTCGAACTTCTGGCAGATCCGGGTGATACGCATGCAGCGTCATCTTCGCCGGATCGTTGACTGTCGGAGTGTTCTTCGGAAAGGCGCGACTCTCGTGGCTATCGCCGATGTTCTTGATCGTGAAGAACGGTTGATTCGGCTGCCGCTTTTCCCACGGACCGCCACCTTTCCAGGTGTCTTTATCGTCGCGGCCTCCGATGTTGAAGTCCGTCTTCCCGCCGTTCCCGACGAAATAGCCGGCCTTCTTCAACTGGTCCGGGTAATAGGAAATTCTGTCATGAGGAATCGCGTAGCGACTGCGCATCGGTTGAGTACCGATCGAAATCGCATAGTGCCCGGTGATCCACGTCGACCTCGTCGGAGCACACACTGCGGCATTGTCGAAACAATGCTTGTAGCGAAACCCTTCCCTGGCAAGTTGGTCAATATTCGGCGTCTTCGCATTCGTCGATCCGTAACAACTGACCCAGGCGATGCTGTTGTCTTCGCTGGTAATCCAGAGAATGTTGGGACGTTCCTCAGCACAAGCGAGGCTCGAAAGAGCACCCATCATGCAGAGCCAGGTCACGGCGACATATTTCATTTCAGTTTAGCCTTCGGATGTGGGCGGATTCATACTTGCGGCAACGCGACACGCGAGCAGCGGATAGGAACGGAGAGCCCAAACGTTCTCTAGCTCGCACTTCGGGTCACCAGTCCCGGAAGTTGCGAGCAGTTAGTGGAAACGCCGGCGGACGTTATTCAATCCCCTTGTACAACCTCACCCAGTCGATCTGGACCGTGCCAAAATCCTGTCCCTTGAAATCGATCTGCTGAACGTCATTTTCATTGTCCGTCTTAAGAGTCACCAATGGGTTTCTGATGATCTCCTTGCGGTCGTTGACCTGAATCAGAATCACTCCTTCTTTGATTTCAATCGTGACCTCATTCCACTGGTTAAGCAGAAAGAACTTGTCCTGGATGAAGATCTTCTTTTTCTTCTGAAGGGTCAGTTTCGTTTGCTCTTCGCCAAAAATAAACGAGTTCACATGGTGCCCGAGATCGAGCAGCGATCCTCGATTTCTGCCCTTCTTTGAGGTCTCGTTGTATCGAACTCGCATTTGAACGACGAAGGCTTTCGGCACAGGCTTAATCCAGATCACCGGCCGCGTTCCGTCATGTCCGTCCCCAATCGCCTGCATCTTCTTTTGATACTCTTCCGTAGCGATCTCGCCGGTCAGTACACCGCCCTTCACGTTCCACTGAGTGTTCTGACGAATCTCCCACTGCTTTGTGTTCTTATGAGGGCCGTCCTTGTCGAATTCTTCGGCGTAGACGAGCTTCATCGACTTAAACAGTTCCGGCTTGTAGTCACCGGCCTGCGCGGTACACGGCAAGACAGCGAAGGCCATTACAGCCAACGCCGCGAGCAGTGTGCTCAGAGTTTCTCTTTTCATTTGATAACCTTTTCGTCGAGAAGAATGCGAACCGGCGTCGTACTAAATTAGTTCGATTGATCGTTTAAAAACTGCAGCGGCAATCTGGCAGAGTGCCTGCTCAACCGGGTTGGTAACTTGTTCCATCTAACAATGAGTTCAGCGAGCTACCAGGAAGGAGTCGATCTCGATGAAAACTCCTTCGCGTCCTAGAAAGGCGAGTTGCAGAGATGTGATGCTTCCCTTCTAGGAAGGTGAGTTTCCAAGCGAGATGCGAACATTCTTGTAATTCTCGCCGAGGACCAGATTGATCGAATGGACTGAGTCGTTTTCCGTGGGCTCTGAGTTCGATCCTGATATTGCCAGTTGAGCGGAGGCGAATGCCGAGAGCATCGTCGCCCCAAAGCCTTCCCAGTCGTCAGATTGCCAGCCGCCACAGTCCAATTCGTAGACGTGCCTTGTACCGCAGCTTGCACCAGGTCGCCATCAGCAGGCCGTTCTCTGCCCGCTGATGTCGACCTGAGACCGCTCTCGCAATGATTGAGCGGCCGCCGTTGGGCGATGAGGAGAATGCTGAAGCAGTTCGCCAACTATTCGCTGATCAGAAACGTTTTTACGGCTCATCCGGTAAGTCGGGGCTGTATTTATCCGACGAGTG
>Ga0055584_100007071_pt1 | contig 11005 bp, 11 predicted proteins | sample OSDHelmetaG_FD_58716 | JGI IMG/M metagenome (GOLD analysis project Ga0055584, IMG submission 58716) | Pelagic marine sediment microbial communities from the LTER site Helgoland, North Sea, for post-phytoplankton bloom and carbon turnover... | ecosystem: Environmental > Aquatic > Marine >...
TTCAGCCTCGCCTACCGGGGACTATCCGCCTCGGCCTTCAGCCTTCCATGGCGGACAGCGTTGGATTAAGCATTGCACTTAATGGTGGAGAGCACCTATCTCGCATTATTGAGATGCTCGTTAGAACATTATTTAGTGAAAAAATCATGAGCATGGCTTTTGCCGCTGTAATGCTCACACGTGTTGCAGTGGTTTTTACACGTAAAGCCAAAAAAGATTTAGAAGGAGCCATCTAGTGAGCATTAAAAAACAAACCTTGTTACCTATTATTGCAAGTGTGTCACTTTTTACAGCCAATATTGCTTTGGCTAAAGATCAGGTTGTTACACCTAAAGCCATAGATTTTATGACCAACACAGGGTCGATTATCCATCCTGGTTTGTCCTCAAGGCTTTGTCGATATGAGCCTATTAAAAACGCCGTTTTTAATTTCGTCTGTTATGCACCTCATAGTAAAAAAGTGATCGCGAGCTGGAAGGGTTATAACAGTGATCTGGCTGCACAACTCTATTTGTTGATTCTTGCTTCAGAACAAAAGCCTGCAACCAAGGTCAAGGCATTAGATTTTTCCAATGTGCATATATGGAAGCATAAAGATGGTATCACTGATACTTTCACCATGCGCTATGTCAATGATCATGGTAAGGCTGTGATCAATACAATATTTGGTCGATATAGAGAAAGCTATGCACACAAGTATCCAGGTATTGTTTTTAAGAACTTTGGTTTGCTTAAGTATGGAGAGGCGCAGTGAAATTCTTCTGTGCGCTTGCACTATCTATAGTTGCACTAGTTGGGACGCTTGATGCTGCCACTTGCAAAGGACACTTTGTTAATCCTGTGGCCGATATTTGCTGGGATTGTATTTTTCCGATCACCTTGGGCAATATTCCTTTAGCACCTGGCAGCTATCCTGACACCACCAATCCATCTAGCCCAATTTGTTTTTGTAAAACGCCACCACCTGTCTTTTATCGTGCCGGCATTACGATTGGATTTTGGGAGCCTTTTGCTTTAGCTGATGTTACTCGTGATCCCTATTGCATGGTCAATATGGGCATCAAGCTCTCGGTTAAGAATCAGGGCATGGGTGGCTCTCAAATGCCATCTACAGATGGGCGCGGGGCATTCTACTACGTGCATTGGTACAAGTACCCTGTGATCTATTGGTTACAGATCATCACCAGTGTGGGTTGTGTGCAAGGCGGTGAGTTTGATTTGGCTTATTTAACCGAGCTTGACCCTACATGGAATGATGATGAATTGGGTTTTGTCTTAAATCCAGAGGCCACGCTCTTTTCAAATCCTGTAACACAAATGGCCTGCGCTGCTGATTCCTTAAAAACCTCACTGGACTCGCAAACGGCCATTGATAGTTTGTTTTGGTGTATGGGTTCCCAAGGTTCAAGCTACCCCTTAACCGGGAGTATTCCCAATCAGACCAGTCCATTACAAGCGGCCACCTTAGAGGCTGAGCGTATGGATTTTAAAATGCATCGTGAGGGGTTGATCTGGGATACCACAGGTTCTGGTTTTACCTTGCTAGATCCACCGTTGTGTCATGAATACCCCACGCCCATTTTGCCTAAATCCCGCTACCGCTATCAGTTAACCAACACCATCCCTGATGCCACGCGCTGTCATCCCTTTGGACATTTGGTCGGTACTTGGGAGACGGGGCATGTTAATCCGGCAGATGGCGATAACTATGGCTTTCTAATTTTTAAAAAACGTAATTGCTGCTTTTTGTGAGGTGAGAGGTGAATAAGATAATTAACGATCTAAAGAACAAAGAAAACAAAAACCCAAATAGGGTCAATGTCATTGCAACAAGGGTGAGCGTTATTGCGCATGCCATCATGTTAACTATGCCTGTAATTCTTTCTTTCACACAGGTAGATCTTCCGGGTTTACTCATTAGCTCAGGTGCGCTCTTTATCGTTTTTGCTTTGGTGTTAATTAGCACATTCTTTGCTGATGTCATGGCACTTTGGGGTGTGCTGTTGCTGATGGGAATTTTCTTACTGACCGATAGGCTCTTTTCTGCACCATTTACGAGCATTGCCTACCTGATTTACTCCCTCGTATTTACCACGTGGTTGGTCAAACGCATTTTGCGATCAAAAAAAGGAGGGCGGGGCAATGCATAAGAAGTTACCTTTGGCGGCATTAATCTCAAGTGCGCTATCTTTTAATGCTTTTGCTAATTTTAATGATCAGGTCAATAGCTACAAAGCACATGAGCACAGCCTAATACATTCAGAGAGCCAGGCGTTAGCTAAGGCGAGATTGAAATCAAGACTTAATACAGAGCAAAACCTTGCTTTGGTGAATCATGTTATCGCTATGGCCAAGGGAAGTTATAACAAGAACATTCCACATGGTGGTAGGGCGGCACGTGGAGCAATCTTGTTTGTTTCTTTTTCGATGCCAACACCACTGATTATCCAAATGTCACAACAAGCTGCACAATTCCATATTCCTGTGATGCTTCGAGGATTGGTTGATAACAACATGCCCAAGACTTTGCAGCGTTTGATGGATATCAAGCAAGCGGCTAAAAAGCAGAGTGTTCCTTTCTCTGGCATTGGTATTGACCCGGTATGGTTTGATCAGTTTGCTATTACCGCGGTACCCGCATTGGTTGTGACCTTAAGGCCTGCACGTTGCATTGCTCAAAAGGTGTGTAAGGATCAACCCTTTGATGTGGTCTATGGTAATAGCAGTATCAATCGATCCCTCAATCTTATTGCCACTGAGGGCAGCAAGGCTATTGCGCCTATTGCTAAAGAGATACTTAGTGAGGATAGAAGAGGAGACAGCCATGGTTAAAGTGATGGTTGTTGCTCTTGTGATATCTGCCTCTAGCATGGCAAGTGTTTATGCTGATCAGACGTCAACGGATTATGCGGCTGACAAAGGTGTCGTTGATGCTAATCGTGGCAAGGTATTGCATACCGATACATCATTACTGCCAAGCTATGAGCACAACCCAACTGAGCAAAACTATTATCATGGTGTGGCTACCAGTGATTCAGAGTTAAAGGCTGTAGGCAAACAAGTTGTCTCACAGGATCAAGCTGGTGGCACAGTTGTCAGCGCCTTTTTAACGCGCGACCAAATCAAGATTAACACTGACTCACCTGACTTTGATGATTCAAATCTGGTTAAAGCAGATGCACACAACATCACCCATGGTATTTCTGATCAGTATATTGACTGTAACAAGCACCAAAGCTGCAAAATAGTAACGGAGCAGCACGATTGTATACGAACCAATACAGTAACCATTGATTGCACACGCATACCCAAAGTCACTGTGGATGTTGAGCCTTTTCTAAAGCCAGTGCCAAAGCCGTGCACGCATATTGTTGTGGTGACAGATAATCATCAGCCACCCAAGGGATCAAAAAATCTTGCAAACTTTGATATACAAGTTGGTGGTGGGTTTTTTGGCAAGATCGTTCACTATCATGTGTATGGCGCCCCAGGGGTAAATGAAACTCAGGCATGTTATCTGCCCGGCACGTTGCATGTAGAGCATGATCGCAACCAGCATGGAACAAGCCAGCTACATGCCATAGGCGATGCATTTTATTTGTTTTACGCGCAGGCTTTCTATGTCAATCATTGGGGGGTTGGGGACCTGCATGTGAAGGATCATGGCAAGGTTATTGCCCATGTTCAATCAGACTCTAATACCGGAGCGCACAGCACGAGCATTGTCGCGAGCAAAGACAGCACCTATGTGCTAGATGGTGTGAATTGGGGTTTTACTGAAGATAATTATACCAATGCCTGGTCAATCTACTGGGCGGCTACCCCATTAAAGCAAACCCATAAGGTACCCCATGTGAGATGGCAAGAGGATTGTGGAGGAAGTCAAAATGCATAGCATATCCTTAGCCGTATCAATGCTTTGTTTGACTTTGTGTATTGCAGACAGTGGTCTTGCTTATCCTGTACCGGCAGGATGTGATCATCCAAGCTATGAGTGCCTTGATAAGGGCGGTACCAAGATCATTGATGGTATTCCCGTCACCCTTGATTGCTGGCGTTACCATGTCAAATATACCTGTGGCATCACGCCAACGAATACTTGTACAGCTTATGAGTCGCATTGCAAGATCGGCCCCATTGCTACGTGTGTATCACAAATTCAAGGCTTGTGTGTTGAGTATCGCTATACCTATGAATGTCCAACCAAGCAGTGTAAAAACCGCTCCTTGTACTGTACACAACATGTATTTTGTATTGATGGGGACTGTACCAAAACCACGCCAACTAAAAACGATGACTTTGGGAAGGATGCCGCAGAGCTAGCTGCGGCGGCCAAGGCGGCAGAGGATGCGGCCAAACAAAAGCAAGCCGGTGGGGAAATCCATTTGTTCTCAGGGCACAAAGAAGAATGCTCCTACACAGTGGCAGGCATTAATAATTGCTGTGATGCCAAGGGTTGGGCGCATGGCATTTTGGGATGTTCAGACCATCAGAAGAAACTCGCTGATGATTATAAGCATTACCTGGTCACCTACATTGGTGAGTATTGCCATAACAAGGTGTTGGGCGTGTGCATTACCAAGCACAAGGTGTACTGTGTGTTTGATTCTAAAATGGCGCGCATTATTCAAGATTATGGTCGAGATCAAATTGGCAAATCCTATGGCCATGACTCGGATGCTGATTGTTCTGGCTACACCATCGATCAATTCCAAAAGCTGAATTTTAATGTCATGGATTTCATCGATCCGCGCTATATGTATCGAGATGGCAAGCCGAATAAGGCTGCGGGGATTGCAGGGGATATGCACGAAAACAACCCTAATGCCAAAGCCTGGTCAGATGCCATTAATCGGCGCATGCATGATGATATTGAGCACAAGAGGCCAACACCAGATAAGCGAAATTACGCTATTAAGAATCAGCAAAAGGCGTTGCTTAACGCTATTTTAGAGCAGGAGGGGCAAAGGTGAAATATATCTTACTTGTTACCTCGCTACTCATCCCTGTAATTGCATTGGCTGGATTTAATGATGCGCCACCTGAGGGTTTCCACTGGTACAGCAAGGATACAAAGGTTCGTATATTCAAAGAGCCAAAAAGAGAAAAGCAGGTTCAAACCGTCATTAGCCAGGCACCAAAGGGTGCTTATGCAAGGCTCAAATGGTTATCCATGCAAACACGTAACACGATGGCCAATGCCATACTTAACCCAAGTGTTGAGAATACCTCAAAGTATATGCGCGCTCAGCAGTACTGGGCTAAGAAAGATCAGGCCTTTGTGCGCACATGGCAACAGGCTTTACTTAAATATCCCGAGCTTGATTACTCACTTAATTCTCCCACTAACAATACGGCCATTCCCATACGAAATGATGAACACAAATTGCTGGTAGATAGAACGATTAAAGAAATGTCGCATCATTTTGGTTTGGTGCTTTTCTATCGTGGAAATTCTTCGCTATGTCAGAAGTTCGTTAGCATCTTAATGCCGTTGGTGAAAGAAAATCACTTTGCCATGGTATCGGTGACCACGGATCACCAGCCCATTATGGGCTTACCTAATCCGCGTGATATTTCCCTTGGTGAAGCGCACCGTGTACTCGGCATTGAGCGACGTTATTTACCAGCGCTTTTTTTAGTGAATCTTAAAACCCATCAAATGCAGGCCTTGAACTATGGCTTTATTGCCACCACGGATTTGAAAGAGCGGTTTTTAGATGTGCTGAATAATTTTAAACAATATTCCTACCGGGGATTAGGAGAGAGTGATGGGTAAGTTATTGAAAGTAATATGTTGTGTGCTTTGTATGGCAGTATGCTTACAGGGAGAGGCCAATATGCCATCTCGGCAGATTGACAGCTTGCTTAATCAGGCTAATGGAGAGAGGAAAGCCAATCAGGTATCCCTGCAAAGCGGGCGCACTCTATCACCTGATCTTCAAAACCTACAGCAAAATTTTAAGTTGGTTTTGTTTTTTCGTTCAACATGCCCGCACTGTCATCATTTTGTGCCAGTGCTTAAGGACTTTGTTAATTACTACCATTTAAGACTTAGCGCATACAGTACCGATGGCCCCAGTATTGATGGTATTCAATCTCAAAAGATGTCAGCCAATGAGTATAAGGATTACTTTGTGCAAGGTGGTTTTCGTGCTGTGGTGCCGGCGCTTTTCTTACAAAACATTCATACAGGACAAACCTATGCAGTGTTATTTGGTGAGGCAACACCGGGACAATTAGCATTACGGATGAACCAACTGTTAAAGCACATACAAGAAAAAGAGGATCAGGCCAATGCTTAAAAAATCTTTGAGTCTGATATCAGGTGTACTGTTTACATTAGCAAGCTCTAGCGCTATTGCAGATGTCAGTTCTGATCTTAACCATTTCGTTGATTCATTGGGTTTTAGTGCCAAAGTCAATAATGCTGCTAGCTACAACACGCAAGCGGCAGGGTATGTCACTATGGGGTCAATCTATGCTCGCAATACCGTTCGTGATATTCAAATCATGCATGTGGATGTGCCGGGTGTTCGATCTGGCTGTGGTGGCATTGATTTAACCTTTGGCGGCTTTTCTTTCATCAAGGGAAAAGACTTGGTGAAGTTCATGCAAAACATCCTTTCAAATGGCGCGGGATACGCCTTAAATCTCGCCCTTGAGGTTGAGCTACCTGAAATTGCCCATGCCATGCAGTATATGCAAAAGATTGCCCAAGAGATTAACTCAGGAAACTTTAATAGTTGTGAGATGTCAGAGGATTTAATAGGGGGGCTATGGCCTAAAAGCCGCGCGTCACAACAACAGGTTTGTCAGGATATTGGCACACATAGTGGCGCTTTTACTGACTGGGCTATGGCGCGACAAAAATGCAGTACTGGTGGTGAATATGATGACCAGATGAACAAAGCCAAAAACGACCCCAAGTACAACTACCGCGTGTATAAGGACACCAATATTGTTTGGGATAGGGTAGTGATGCGCAATGACTTCCTATCAAGTGATGAGAAGCTCGGTGAGCTTTATATGACCATCTCAGGCACCATTGTTTTTGATAAGAACAGCAGCATTACCACCTATCCATCCAAAGTTGATAATGCCAATTTCATCAAAGCACTTTTATATGGCGGTAAGGTGCCAACCTATATCTGTAAAGATGATGGTAAAAAATGTCTGGATGTTGATTACTCCCCAAGCACTTTTCAGAATATTTCACCCAATGGTGCTTTGGTTCCACACGTGGAGAAGATGTTAAATGACATCTATACGCGTATTAAGAACAACCAGAAGCTCACTGATCAAGAAGTGGGGTTAATCACGCTGACCCAATCTCCTGTCTTTGCCGTTATATCCAGTAATGCTCAGATGAATGTAGGTACCTCTGGTCTTAATGCCTTTGCAGAAATGGTGGCAACGGACATTCTCTCAGATTACTTGAAAAACGTGATTGCGGTGATACAAACCTCGATGAGCGGCACTCAGCTAGACAAAAACAATGTACAGAACCTGATCGATTCAATCCAGAAGGCAAGGCGGTTCATTGATCAATTTGACATGCAAACTCGAGCAAGGTTTGAGCAGGCGTTAGCAATTAATCAAGGTGTGCAAAATATGGTATCCCATGCCTTTAGAGATTTATCCCCGGTGCTAAGACAAGCTGTTGAGGAGCAAAACTAATGATGGAAATATACACCCCAATGGCTGGGGACTTGCTTGAGGCAGCACTAAATAGCCTAACACTATTAATTGCAGATAATACGTTTCATAGCGCATTAAATATTGCTATGACCCTTGGTGTTGGCGCCATGGCCTACCAGTATGTAATGGGTAAGAAGCTACAAAGCATCATGCGTTTTTTAGTGATGAGCTTTGTGGTGCTATTCATCTTGATTGGCATTAAGGTACCGGTTGCCATTATTGATATGCAACGACCCATGGACACCCATGTGGTCGATAAAGTACCCCTTGGTGTGGCTTTGCCTGCGTTCATCACCTCAACCATTGGCTATGGCATTGCTAAAACCTTTGATGCGTTCTTTCATATGCCAGATGATCTAACTTACAACAGCACTGGGATGGTCTTTGGTAATCGAGTGATGTTAGCTGCAAGTGGTGCAAACTTTGGGACAAGCCCTGAGTTGTCGCAAGATCTATCAAGCTATATGCGCCAATGTGTTTGGATTGGCAAAGTGCAGGTAGCCAATAATCTCACCATAGGTCAGATGGTCAAGTCCAACAACTTAATGGAAACACTCTTTGCCAACCCCGCAGTTAACTATCATGTGATATTACATGACAAGGGCAATGTCGACTGCCCAACGGCGGCTAAATATCTACATGGTGAACTGGTGACTGCCGCCCAAAAGGAGCAAAAACGCTTGGCCGCCAACCTGACAGATGGCGATACCGCGAGATTTGATAACAGCCTTAGTGCATCCCAGCAACAACTCATGAATGTCAGTCAAGCAGGCGGATCCCTGTTAATCCAAAACATGTTGATCAATAAGGCGCGTAACTCGGTACAAGACGCGATGGATTTTACCGGTAATGACGCCACCTTAATGAATTACACCAATACCAACTCATTAAACCGATTACGCTTAAGTGAAGCCAATAGCTTTTGGATAGCAGGGTATCGTTTGCCGATGCTAGCCACCTGCTTATGGATTCTATTAATTTGCCTGTTTCCTGTGGTCATTCTTCTAGGCTTTTTTCCTGTTTTTCAAAAGGCTTACACGGGCTTTGTGATGACCATGGTTTACGTTTGGACATGGCCACCTATGTTTACCATCATTAATTTCTTTGTCTCTTTCTATGCCTCTCACAAGATGACGTTATTTGGTCATGAGTCAGGTGGCATCACGATGGCTAACACCTATGCCTTAAACTCAGTGAATTCAGATATGGCATTAACAGCTGGGTTTCTAGCAATGCTGGTGCCGTTTTTAGCGAAGAGTTTAGCTACAGGATTAGCTGGCGGTTTCTCATCATTATCGCAGGTGGTCACCGGCTCCTTTCAAAGTATTTCAGGTGGGGTTGCAGGAGGGGTATCAGAGGGCAATGTTTCGGTGGAGCAGTTCTCAGGGTGGAATGCTAACTACGACAATACTAATGCTCATAAGCACGATATTAACAGTACCTGGTATCGAGGTAATTACTCCACCCAATTGGCAAGTGGGGTTCATCAAACAAGCACTGCCGATGGCCACACCTTAATTAACACCAATGCAGGCATGTCACACCTTGCAGTAAGTGCTACAGGCTCACAAGCGGTGGTCAGTCAATTAACCCATAGCGCCCAAGAAGCGCAGCATCGGGGGGATCAGATGCGTACCATGGCAGATCAAAGCCAAAGCGCGGGTATTCGCGAAGGCACCCAGTTTATCGATCAGCATAGTAATGATTATCGTGCTGGGGCAGGGCAATCGGTAAATGATCAATTTGGCATCGTGCATGATTACCAGAGCATGTATAACGCATTACAAGGTTGGAATCAGTCACATGATGCATCTAAGCAAATATCATTTGGTCAGGCTCTTGATGCGAGTATTGGTATTGGCTTGGGAAGAAATGGCGTATCTGCTAATACGAACCTTAGGCATGATCACAGTCACAGTGATAATTTCAAAGCATTTATGGATTCACAGGAGGGACAGCGCTTCAGTTCTGCTTTTAGTCATTCACAAAGTGCGGCTAAAAATATTCACGAAGATGGCTCTATGGGTCATCATTTATCGGCAGCAGAGCAGTCATCGGTTGATTTAAATAAGGCACGAAACTTCTCACAACAGGCCAGCAGCGAATATGCAAAATCCGAAAACTACACCAAGGCGGCAAGTGTTGCCGAAAGTAATAGCAATAGCATTCAAACGAATTTCAGCAATGAGTTTCAAGGATGGGCTGAGCAGAAATATGGCAAAGCGCAGGCAGATGACATCCTATCGCAAACACAAGGTGCAGGGCTTGCTACAGCACAGGGGTGGGCTAATGAGTTTCTTCAAACTGAAACAGGAAAGGGCTTTTTAAATAGTGAAGTTAATAGCACCATGCTGGGTGTTAAAAGCAATGTCACAACCGATGCCTATCAAAAGCAGTCGGCCAGTCTTGAGAAGGTCGCAGGTGTTAATGAACTTAATAATCTTGGCAAGCAAGCCGTTGGCTTAAAGTCTGGTTCGGTTTCGCATTTAACAAGTAGGCAGCAAGCTAGTTTGGAAAAGCAGATGGCGCAGGCGCAGCATCGTGAGATTACTCAGCAAGCAAATATCACGAAATCTGAAGTAATGGATGCATCCCATCGCATAAAACATGAAGCACAAAACAAAATCGATAGCACCCAAAGCAATGTTAAGGAGGAGTTAAACAAAAATATCGCTATTGGTGATGCCGAGACATTGGCTGGGAGAATGATTTCAGGAGCAAAGTTAATACTATGAATATAAAACTAATCTTATCTATCAAGCATTCTACCGCAGCATTGTCCGTATTCAGGATTACCAGAGTCTGTGACGGGATCAGATTTGTAGTTATGGTTGGACTCACCATTATAAAAGTCATAAAGAGGATGCCCCATGTTCTGATAAGGTTCTCTTTCTCCTGCATCTCTCGCATTGATTTCGTCTTTATTATGGTCAATTTGGTTATAGCCAAAATCCACATTCATAAAATGATGATCCTGCATTTTCATAATGCCGTAGAAAACGGGCAGGAAGAAGCTCGTGCTGATCAGAGCGCTGATCATTCCATTGTTAATGAAGATAGAGCACACCACAAAGCTGATGGCAAAGGTAATACCTCCAACTACAAGAGCCACAGCCAATTTGCCATTAGCGGCATGGGCAGCTTGTTTTTTGGTGAGCTTGGGTGGCGTTTCATCCGCCATAGGCATGCGGCCTGTAAAGAGCAGGTCATCAAATTGCCTTTCGCCTGTGCAGCTTTTGCTTTTAGCTTGATTTGGCGATGTTTTCATGGCGCACGCTCCGAAATTAAAAATCTTGCTTATCAA
>Ga0055584_100007073_pt1 | contig 11002 bp, 7 predicted proteins | sample OSDHelmetaG_FD_58716 | JGI IMG/M metagenome (GOLD analysis project Ga0055584, IMG submission 58716) | Pelagic marine sediment microbial communities from the LTER site Helgoland, North Sea, for post-phytoplankton bloom and carbon turnover... | ecosystem: Environmental > Aquatic > Marine >...
GGGGGGGGGGGGGGGGGGAGACTGCTCCCCCCTTTACATTTTTCGAGCTAGTCCTTTTCACGCATTTGTGTCGATGCCATTTAGTTAAGTTGTGAACGCCCTTGGCATCTTTACAGATTCGACATGCTTTTACCTCGGCCTGCGGCAGCCCATAGAATGCGCCGTAGCCTGCCTACTATGAACCTTACCAACAGGCAATCCAAGAAAGACGAGTTCGTTAAGAAATATGCCCAACGTATTAAGAGAGTCATTGCTATTAATTAGTTTTTTAGGCTTCGCCAACCTAATGCTCAGCAGTATTTCTCATGCCCAGGATGCGCTGGAGTTTCCCGATCGGGACCTGCTGGACGAACGCGACCAACTACGCCAGCGGTTATCGGAATTAGAATCAGTACTGGGGCGACATGACCCCGCCCTTATCGAAATTCTTTCATCACTTGCAGGCTCATCTGCGCTCCTAAGTCTTTATTCAGAAGCCAGCGCCCTGTTTGATCGTTCTCTACAAATACAGCGCCTCAATCTCGGCTTATTTACCACAGAACAAATACCCTTGATTTTCGCCAAAATGGATGTAGATGCCCGCGCAGGTGATTGGGATGCTGTCAATGCCTCACTAGACTACCTCTATTGGTTGTTGGTGGAAAAGGATGTGAGCGAAGGCGAAGCGCTTACAGGCTTTCTTAGCCAGCTCAGCGAATTCCATCTCAGGGGAGTGACCGAAGATGCTTTCGGCCAGCAAGCCCATCATTATCAGCAAGCTTATAAAATCACTTACCAGGCATTGAAGATCAGCGAAAAGTCTATGGACCTAGATGATCGCCGAATTATCGATTTAACCTACAGTCTTGTAAAACAAATTTACCTTCAATCGGCAGCCGTAGAACGGGGCGATGAAACTGCCTATGCACTGCGCGCTGTGATTCCTCGCTCAAAATGGGTTAGACCGCGGCACATTGCTCAGTCGAGATACTACAGTATCGGCTCGCAATTACTAAACGACATTCGAAGAATATTAACTTATAGAGATGCAGACGCCGCAGAATCTCTGGCGATGCTCGATGTTTATACCGCCGACTGGCATTTACTGTTTAATCAAGATATAGCAGAAGCAGCCTATAAGAATGCCTTTGTAAAACTTCAAGAAGCAGGTGTTGATCCGTCCGAACTCGCTCTTTTATTTGCTACTCCTAAGATTCTGCCTGTACCTGCCTTTCATGACACTGTGACTAGTGCGCTCAATACCAACTACTCCACTCTGGCTCAGCAACAAGCTGAGCAGGGGAACGAGTCCAATGATATTTTGAATCTTCAGAAGTGGATGGACGCAATGCCGATCATTTCCTTTCCTATTAATGCTCCGCCGCTTGAGAAGTCTAATCAGGAATACTTTCCCGAGATTCGCTTGCGCTTCCATCTGGATTCACTGAACAGAGTTTCTCGCTGGCTAGGGGGGCGATACCGCACAAACATGGGCGTGGCCACAGAATTCGAGACGGATGAGAGTTCCAATATCGATATCGAATCTCTCGATGAACACCTCTATTTGCTGCACTTTCGCCCGTATTTTGAAAATGGTTCTGCACGCCCTTGGGAGGGCACTCTATTATATCCTGTTCCAATGATTTAACATCTTCACATACAGAATTCAAAACTTACGACTATTGCGGGGCAGTACAGGTGGCAGAAAGTCGAAAAGGCTAGTTAATCTTTATTTCCACAAAATGGATAAAATACTTATTACTATTTTTAATGTTTTATGCAATCGACTTTCATATCTCTATTGCATGGAAATTCATTCTTAAAGCATTTTACTAAATATTTAGCCAGGGCGAACGAGCCTACCCGCTTCAATTTTCTACCCTTTTGGGACTCCCGGAGCCCAGAAAAACTGCAGAATCGAACTCAGCATACAGGCGTACAATAGTCATATTATATCTCGATGAACTACTGTAAAATGCTGCCGCGGCATGAAATGTTGAAAATAAGCATACGCGATAAACCTACATTAAAAGTAAAATAGCACTCAGTTAACGGAAACAAAAATAGTGACCATGAACAAAATCAAGTTAGTTAAACAAAGCTCCACAGCGGACCGGGTCGCAACTATCTTGCGAGAGCAAATTCTGTCAATTGATGAAAATGTATATATAGGCTCGGAAGGCGATCTAAAAAAAGAGGTAGGCGTCAGCCTACCTACTTTGCGACAGGCGACTCGTATGCTGGAATATGAGGAGCTTTTGACGATCAAGCCAGGTAAAGGCGGAGGCTACTTTACCCGTCGCCCTACAATCGAAACCGCTATGAAGTCGGCTAGCCAGTTCCTGTCTTCAAAAGATCTTAATAGTAACAACATGTTCATGGATGCAGCAGACCCTATACTGAATCAGATCCTGATAGACTCGGTAAAATGCAAAGACAAAAAATTGATAAATAGACTTAAGCTGTTTGTGGAGGGTCAGCGCACCAACCAACAAGGTTCTCAGCTATCACCAGATTATCCATTCAAAGTTTCAACCGATTTAATAACTCTGCTCGCCCAGATGTCACAAAATATCCTGCTAAAGTTATTCGCTCGCATCCTCTGGAACGAAATCAGCATCAGTCACACCGCTGCCACTTTTGAGGAGAATGAAAAAATTGCTCTATCGAATCATACGACCCGGCTAGCCGTTGCTGAAGCCGTCTTGGCCAAAGACAAAGATAAAGCTTTAAGGGCTTGGAAGAAGCGATCAAAATTTTTACGATCTGCTCCGCGAGCTGGTTTCGGCCTCACTAAAGCACGCGAAGAGTAGCTGAGCCCCAGGCCTATAAAGGCTAGAACGCAAAATGCTACAACTTTTGCAATCGGGAAATTCTCAATTATCACTTCAATTGGGCCCAGGGTCAGCAACGGCGCAATGTTTGCGGATAAAGTCTGCATGGAGTGGCATAGCTGTCGCGCACTTCATCACCTCGCGAGTTTCGCGCAGGATGCTTTCGAGCTTGGCCTTAGGCAGCGTATCAACCCGAGGGCTATAACTGTCGACGCGAACGTGCTGACCATTCAGCACTGACAACCAACTGTCTACGCCAAATAGCTCCTGATTGTCGCGCTCAAGCCAGGAGCCTGATTGATAAAGCTCTAGCTTTTTCCGCAAGAAATCTGGAACCGCTATATTACGGCAATAGTTCCACAGTTCAGAGCCATTCCGTTCCGTCGCCTTATAATGCAGAAGAAGAAAGTCTCGCACCGTTCGTAGCTCGCGGTCCATAGAATCGTTGAAGCGATCCATATCGACCCCAAAATTATCACGACGTGGAAACAGAGAATGGAATCTCGTAATGGTGGCCGTATCAGATGAATACTTGTAGATTCCAGCGGCTCCATAAAGCCGCTGAAAAGACCAACCGCCAAACAATTCTTGTTCCAAATCCTTTCGAGCATACGACAAGTCAAGCGGTGAGATCCTGTGGCAAACACAACTGCCATCAGGGACCACCGGTGGGCCCATGAGCTATATGCATGAAGGAAAGCAATACATCGTGGTAACTGTGGGGAGTTTTGGAGAAGAACCCGAGTGGGTGGCGCTGGGCTTGCCTTAGGTGACACTAATAACTTAGTAACTTTAGAAACCCAATCAACTATTAAGATCAGGCTAAGTTGCTAAGTTATTAGTGTCCCCTAGTTGTCATACAAAAAAGCCAGAGCATGCAAACTGCCCTGGCTTCTTCATTGGCAACACCAAGCATCAAGCTCAGCACGCCGGTTACGACAACCTAGCCACCAGGTACCCAGTCGATGGACACGTAGTATTGACGATAGAAGTTATTGATCAAGCGTGACTCAAATCCGCCAATCTGACCTGTCAGGGTCGGTTTGTAGTCGAACAGGTTGTTAATACCTATTGTGGCCTGAATCTCGCTACCAAAGAAATCATCGAACAGGTACGTGTAGCGCACGTCGACTATCGGATCTTCATCGATCTGGCTGGGTGGTTGGAATACCCCGTCGTACGGGTACAGATCCACTACCTGGGCATCATGGTCGACCGCACTGAACCAGTTAATCCCGATCGATGCACTGTGGTTGCTCATGAACCAGTTGGTGTTCCAGGCCAGTTTAACCTCGGGCATTGGCGGTGCAATATTGGTCCGCGCATTCTGCTGCCCCAGCACGTCAACGGTGGTGCCGTCTTTATCCGTAAAGACATAGTCATCATAGATGGTGGCTTGCAGGCGCGTATTGAACGTGCCGTAGCCGTCGGTGGGGTAGTTATAGCTTGCCTTGATATCGAACAGCTTGACGTCAAACTCCGCCACGTTGGCTGATTGGATCAGCACCAGGTCCACCGACCCATCGGAACGACGGAAGAGATTTCCACCGGCGCCGCCAGGTCCAAACTGCCCCAGCCAGGCATCAGCCTGTGCGCGGGACGCCGAGCCCGGGGTGGGGTCGTAACTTCCTTCCGATTGTCCGGTACCCCTGAGCATGGCCAGGAACTGGTTACGCGTCACGTCATCCTCACTCAGGGTTCGGATGCGATCGGTGTAGTCAATTTCCTGGTAGTCCAAGGAAAGTTCCAGGCCATCCCAGTCGCCTGACGGTGACCAGGTGAAGCCGATATTGGTGATTTCCGCCTGTTCTGGCCCCAGATTGGGGTTACCGGACGAACAGGCCAAGCCTCCAAGCAACAGGGTGCCTGTTAAATCATCCCGGCCGCTGTACATGTCGACACAGTTTTCATTGGTACGAGCAGGACGGGTCTGGGACGACGTCGGAGCCAGGAAGCTTTCACCCCAGGATGCGCGTAGGGCCAGATCCGGGATCACCTCATAGCGCGCGGAAATCTTGGGTACTGTGGCATCCAGCCCCTGGTCGGTGAACTGCTCGTGGCGCACCGCGCCCTTGATAGCCAGATTGTCGAGAATGGGCACTTCCACCTCGGCAAACACAGAACGCACCGCCGAGAAGAACTGCTCATCCGGTGCTACAGGCTCACCATAGATTCCCCAGATGAAGTTCTCACCACTACCATCAAACGGCTCCTGGTAGGTGTTTTCTTCAAAATCACGCCATTGGAAACCGACAGCCATCTGCACAGTGCCAGCCGGCACATCGAAGACTTCGCCGCTTACCACCGACTCGAAGACATCCAGCCTATTCTCCGCGTACAAGTGATTCTCATTTCTGTAGGCCATCCAATTGTTGAGTTCACTGGTGTTTTCCAGCCCGGGTTCCCAGAAGGGCGAGCGCGGATCACTGGAACCGAAGGGGTTGAACCACTGGTCACCGGATGCACCACCCTCACCCCGCAGGGCCATCTGGAGGCGCGAAGTCCTGGTACCGGAGGCATCGCGCTTGATGGTTTTTTCTTGCTTGGAGTAGTAGGTATAACCGCTCCAGGAGTCGTTAAAGTCATAATTGGCATACAGCTTGATCTTATTGACCTGGTCATAAGATTGGAATACCCGCGAACTGTCATCGTTGACCCCATCCGGGTATTGGTCCTGCGGCTGGTGGGTGTAAATCCGCCAGAGATCGGGGGTCACGTCGAACCCGTAGGGGTTGGCCGGGTGATTCGCTGGGACATATGCCAGGGTTCGGTTGTTATTCGGGTTGGGTGAGGCAAAAGTACTGCGATCGTTCCTGTCTTGCAGCCAATTCGTCATCTGACCACCGATGGTCAACCAATCAGTGGCTTCCCACTCCACATTGTTGTACAGGCTGTATTCCTGCGTGTGATTCAGAATTTCCGCCTGGGCACTGTATTCAAAGGTACAGAAATTAGAGGGATGCACGGTGCCAGACGGCAACGGATTCGGACCGTAGCCGTGGGGCGGCGTACCCTCGTTGAAGGTTCCACAAGACGGATCCATCAAGCGGGGGCCTGTCAGCGTTCCCCCATGAGGGCCACCGATAGCGTAATTTGGATCAGCACCGACCACCTGCTTGAAGGTGCCGGGATTGCCCGAGCTGGAGGTGCCCTGTGAGACACTGTGCTCACGGCCACGTTCGTACCACATCAGTGGTGTACGCAGATAGGTTTCAAAAGCACCGACATAATTTATGCCGTTATCAAAGGAGCGGCCCCAAAGTGCGCTAAAGCGCATCTCCTCATTGGCGCCGTCTTCAGGGCGCTGGTAGTAGCTGCGGACTCGGAACCCATCGTATTCCTTCAGGGGAATCAGGTTGACAACCCCGGCCACCGCGTCGGCGCCATACAGCGCTGAACCCCCGTCCAATACCAGTTCCATCCGATCTATGGCAATTTGCGGAATCATTGTATTTAAACGTGTATCCACAGTCCGGGTGCCGTCAACCATGGTCAGAGTAGAGTTTTCACCCAGCCCGCGCAGGTTGAAACTGGCACCGCCTGAGGTTTGGGGACCATCCTGACTTCCGAGTACCACGGCGACAACGTCGACGTTCTGTACGTAGGTGAGATCCCGAATATACTGGTCCATGTTCGGTGCGCCGGACGATAACAAGTCCTCAGCCGTCACGGTATCACTTGCAGTATCTTGGGCGAAGGCGCTGTTTCTCAGGTAGGACCCGGTAACGACGACTTCTTCAATGTTGTCGTCCTGAGCCTGAACTACTGCCGGCACAGCGAGGGATGAAACTAAAGCTGTGTGGATGAGATATGAGAGCTTCTTTCGACGAAATTTGTGGGACATCAAGTCATCTCCTTGCCTACATCCCCAATCGCCATTCCTCAACTAATGACAGACTAGACCGCGGCATAGTTTTAATTAGTATTCTTACGGACAACCACTGCGAGCCACTACTGCAAACTACAGTGAACTTAAAACATATAACAACATTGCCAAAGCTACCTGATATCCAATTTCAATACAACAAACTAAAAACATATTAAACATATAAAACTAATACGAAAGCTACCTGACACCCATTTTCAATTTAATACACATAGTAATTGAAGCAGCAGTACAGTTTTTAGGCAGGGAAAACGAAGTCGGCGATAATGAAATAACGAACGATCGCTCTATAAAGAGCCTTTATTGAAATCAAAGGGACTCCGAATACTTAATCTTCTACGCTCACTCCACGGCGATAATGTTGAGCAAAGTTTATTCAAAAGACTGCACGTTGCAGCTCTTCATTCGTTGGCGGAAATGCAGAAAGTGGAGACGACGATCAAGCTACTCAATAGCAGAAGTCTGACCATCTGATACGTCTGGTGTCTAGACACTCTCCACAGCACCCAACCGAGTGAGGTAGCTGCCCTGTACGCAGCAGGACACGCTCTGCAACGAATTTAAGCTAAACTTCACTAAGGCATGGGTATAATGTGACCGACGCGATTAATCCAATGAAGGTGAGATCAGGGCAGCTGAAACAATTGGCGTAGAGTCAAACCAGTCTCTGGATTGTATGGCATCATCAGACTCGGATTCGCTAGCGCCCTGTCTAGCAATCGCCGCCAGGCGGCACGAGAAAAATTGGCCCTGATGAGAGATGCAGCGAGGTTTTTGAGGCTTGCAGAAAGATTCAGCAGTATAGCCCTACACAGCCTTAAGCTGCTTCTAAAGCAGCTGGATTGCAAAGCGTTCGCAACTCTTACGATGGTCACAGCCGCTGCGATCTGTCCACAAATAGTAAGCAGTATCACCACCCCGCTCTACTGCGGCTGACTGAATCTACATTAGTTTGATTCTACGGCTTTACCGATCCGTACGACTTAAATCCGCTGGCCCCGGAAATCATTACCGACCTGTAAGGCTACTGAGCGCAACTCATCGGCCTGATAAAAATGCCCCCCGGCTTACACAGGTATGGATCAACCGGCTTGCGACTCACTATCCAGATTCGCGGCACAGTGTTGGCGTATAAAATCTTCATGGGAAGGCATGGCCGTCACACACTGACCCACAACTTCTCGCGTATCACGCAACATCTTATCGAGAGCCTGAATAGGCATGGAGTCAACTAGAGGACTGTAGCTAGTAGCATTCATATGCTGGCCTTCCAGTACTGCCAGCCAACTATCCTGACCAAACAACTCCTGGCTGTCTCGATCCAGCCGCGACCCTGAACGATAGAGTTCTATTTTATCCGACAGCGAATCTGGTATATCCATATTGCGACAGTAGTTCCATAACTCGGAATCGTCGCGCTTTGTGGCTTTATAGTGCAGGATCAGAAAGTCGCGAATAGAATGAATTTCAGTATCCGTAAGCTGATTGAACCGTTTACGTTCAGCCTCGAATCCAGTTCGACGCGGGAACAGCGCAAGAAAACGCATAATCATGGATTGCACAAGATGGATACTAGTGGATTCCAGCGGCTCCATAAACCCACTGGCAAGACCCACGGCCAGACAATTCTTGTTCCAGGCTTGCTTGCGCTTGCCAGTAACAAATCGCAGCTGGCGCGGCTCCGCCAAGGCGACTGAGGGAAGGTTGGCAAGCAATGTCTCTTGTGCCTGCTCGTCGGTGGCAAAGTCGTTACTGTACACAATGCCATTCCCGGTTCTGTGCTGCAGTGGAATCTGCCATTGCCAGCCTGCCGCATGGGCTATTGATTTCGTATAGGGATGTTTCGGGTTGATCCCCTCGCTGGGCATGGCCTGTGCGCTGTTACAAGGCAGATAGTGGGTCCAGTCCTCATAGCCGGTTTGCAGACAACCCTCGATCAATAATCCGCGAAAGCCGGAGCAATCGATGAAAAAGTCTGCCTCTATTTTAGCGCCGTCGCGCAGAGTGAGACCTGTAATGAATCCTGAATCTGAATCTTGATCGACACGCTCAACCATTCCTTCTATACGTGAGACTCCCAGCGCCAAACTGAATTCACGCAGGAAAACCGCGTATAAACTGGCATCGAAGTGGTAGGCATGAGGGACATTGGAGAGAGGAGAATTGGACACGTTTACCGAGCGTAGAAAACGATTCTGCTTACTCGCTATCCAGTTCAGGGAATAGGAATCCAGGCCGGGGGACATACCCAGATCGTGGGCTTTTTTCCAGTAGTGCCAAAAGTTGACATTTTTTATGGTACGCCCGAACACACCAAAGGGATGCATATAAACATCACCGATTCGCCCCCAGTTGGTAAATTCAATGCCGAGTTTAAACGTGCCCTGAGTTGCTCGGAGCATTTCATCCGTGTCAATCCCAAGCAGATCGTTGAATGCAATAATCGGTGGTATAGTTGCCTCGCCGACACCAACTGTACCAATCTGCTCTGACTCCACCAGCGTGATACGGCAGTTTTTCGTGCCTACCACTTTTGCCAGCGCTGACGCAGACATCCATCCCGCCGTGCCGCCTCCAACAATCACTATGTGTTGGAGATTATTGTTGTCTGATGCAGTACTATTCACTGGAATCTTGAGCCTTCGTAACGTCTGCTGCATTTGCTACTTTTTGCAATCCGGTCGTAGCCGTCATGCATCAAGCATTCGAAACAGCGACATTTATAGCATGTAGTCAGCTATAGTCCCGTAGCAGTTGCACATTGATAATTCTGAACTAATGACAGAGTATATACTGAATCCTGCAGCAAACGTCGAGAAGATAAAACATCAGGATCCTGAAATAGACGTCTATGTAGTTGATGATTTTCTGGAAAACCCTGAAGCATTAGTCGACTATGCCAGATGCAAGGCCTACTTCGGGAAAGTTGGGGCCGACCGAACCGCTTACCCGGGCGTACGCGATCGCCTACCCAGTACTTACCAACGCACCCTGGCTCAGCTTTTACAAAAAGTATTCAGTAAACGCAGCCCAATCATCAATCGCTGCATGTTGTCCCTCACGACGCTTGATGCGCAGCAACTACACGCAGCCCAAAAGTTGCCGCATGTCGATACCTTCAGCGACGAACAATACGCCTCTGTACACTACTTGTGCGACCAACCCCATGGCGGTACAGCGCTCTATCGCTTCCTACCGCGCAATAAGGTCAGATTCCGAGAAAATGACCGCCCTATCGTCCAGGAAATGATTCAGGCAGTTCACGATCACCCTGAAGAGCATCAGGGCTACCTGATTGGCGATACCCGGTTTTATAAACAGGAGGTGGTGGTAGAAGCAAAATTCAATCGACTGGTACTGTACCCAGGCAACCTACTGCATTGCGCAATGCTGACGTCGCCACAAAGTCTTATCTCTGATGTTAGAAGCGGTCGCCTGACTGTCGCGTCTTTTTTCAGGTTGGGCGCTAAAAGCCCTCTGGCAAACTGAATCCTGCTGCTTCATACTTCCACACCATGAATCGATAGCAACTTCGAGGTCAATCTACAGATGTCAGAACCCATCGCTTTAGCTTTTGAGAAACATGGTAATCTGCGCCTTAACGATCGCAATGATTTTACTCAGTTCAAATCTCAATACCTGGTTCCCGTCGTACTACACGAATTCTCTACACTAGCCACAGATTTTCCGCTAGTCTTTGTCCGGAATAGTAGCACCGGAGATTTCGTCCCAACCGCTTTGATGGGGCTTAGAGAAGGTGTGAATCTTTTCTGTCAACAACCCGAATGGCCCGCTACTTTTATCCCCAGCACCTTCATGCTGCCCCCCTTTTCCGCTCATCGGATGCAACCAGAAACCGACGAGGCGGTAATAGTCATCGATGAAGAAAGCGATTTATTGAGTACTTCCGCGGGAGAGCCCTTGTTCGACGCCGACGGGAAGTTTACGCCTTACCTACAAAAACGCATCGATCAGGTAATAGAAGTAACCAAGCATTCACTTCAATCGCTAAACCTGTGCAAGTACATCGCAAAAATGAACCTGCTAAAAACTGGCACTCTGTCGCTTCAGTACAGTGCCAGCACGCCCAAGTATGAGCTCGAGGGCGTATATACCATCGACGAGGAAGCAGTTCAAAAACTCAATGATGAAGAGTATCTCGAGTTACGGAGACGCGGATTGATCCCCATGATTTATTCTCATTTAACATCACTTCACCATCTGACTCGGATAATACGCCTCCAAAACAAGAAAGATTTAGGGGACACTAATAACTTAGTAACTTAGCGAAGTTGGGGTTTTG
>Ga0055584_100007074_pt1 | contig 11002 bp, 9 predicted proteins | sample OSDHelmetaG_FD_58716 | JGI IMG/M metagenome (GOLD analysis project Ga0055584, IMG submission 58716) | Pelagic marine sediment microbial communities from the LTER site Helgoland, North Sea, for post-phytoplankton bloom and carbon turnover... | ecosystem: Environmental > Aquatic > Marine >...
TCACCGGCTCCGCTGCACTGCGCACCATCGTCGGTTGGATGTTTAAGCTGCCATTCAATTGCGACTCAGCCAGCCGTGGCAGCACCGAGCCATAGCTCGACAGACAGTCCGGTTGATATTCGTTGAGTTCGCCAGCGATTGGGTGAAACGGCGCGTTGATATCGATCATCCGCACCGGGAAGCTGGGCCCGAGCCACGAAGGCAAATGGCTCGACACGATGGTCGGCGATGCAAAGTGTCCGCCGACCGCGCCCACATACGCGCTGGAGAACTGCTTTCGACGCAAGCGTAGAGGTGGGCTAATCCACATCAAGGCCGTGATTCCGCGAGTAAAGTCAGCTCGGGAATGGATAAAGTAACCGACTTCACCGGACGACCCAGACGTGTGCAGCGCCCAATACCGCCCCTTGAACAGCTCTAGCTGGTCGGTGGAATTTTCGAAGAAATCATCGAGATCTGTGCGCCGTATCGATCAGTCCGTAACAATATACTCTTGGTGAGCACCGAGAAATTTTCAGGCACACAAGTTGGCGCGGCAATGCGATGGCTAAGCATTATCTCCGCGTAATAAGGGGAATGGCGCTGCACCTAAGCGGCGAAACGACGAAACTGCGCCAATTGGCAGCTTTGGAACACGCGTCGATTCATGCGCTGGTTGCGCAGATGGCACAATCGTGTCGCTAGCAGGGTAGGCAAATGCATATAGGAATTCGTCTAACTTGCTCGCCGAGCTTCGCGACTGCGTTACATGCCGATGTTGAGATCACATTCGGTCCAGCAGCATCGCGACGGCATGGCTAAAGATGCAATGCTCTCACTACGTCCCGGCCGCGGCAAATGAGACCGGGCGGTGTGTCAGCGATTGAATTGACTGGCGCCAATTCGTCCATGCAATCGGGCATCAGCGGGTCATCCATTAGATGAAGCACACGAGCCAGCCGCGGCACCAAGCGATCGTGGCCGAAACGGGTGACCTCTAAACCCAGATGCCGTGCTTGTTGCTTTGCGCACTCCGCTCGGACTCTTACCTGCATTGGAGTTGAGTGCGACGCTCATGCTAATTTGACTCGCCTAAAAACCGTGCAGCTAGTCTGGAAATTTATGTCTACAAACTTAGTCGTCGTGGTTAAACAAGATTGCCCTACCTGTCAGTTGCTAGTGCCGGTTTTGGAGGCACTTCAAAGCATCCAGGATGTTTCGATCTACGTTCAAGATGACGCTGAGTTTCTGTCTTCGTGTCGTAATGTGCATGATGATGCCGAGCTCGAGTTTTCCTATCAGTATCACATCGAGACGGTGCCCACACTGTTGCAATTCGACGGCGCCGATGAAGTCGCGCGCACCGAGGGCTGGGATCGCGCCGACTGGCGACGGATTTGCGCTGATGACAATCTTGGCGACGATATCGTGCCGTTCCAGCCCGGTTGCGGGTCTTTGTCGATGATGCCTGGTGTACCTGAACAATTGGCATTGCGCTACGGCAGCTTGCAGCTAGCGGCGCGCCGCGTGCAATTGTCTAGCGAACTGGACCCGGCTGAAGAGATGTATGACCGCGGTTGGACTGACGGCTTGCCGGTCATTGCGCCAACTGATATACGCATCGCACGGATGTTGACTGGCACATCACGCCAAGCTGATGAGATTGTGGGTTTGATACCGCCCAATCTAGTTGAGTGCAGTGTTGAGAAAGTCGCGATCAACGCAGTTATGGCCGGCTGCAGACCTGAATACATGCCGGTGATCCTGGCGGCAATTGACGCGGCGCTAGACCCATTGTTTTGCATGCACGGACTGCTGTGCACGACTTGGTTCTCTGGTCCGGCACTTATTGTAAACGGTCCTATTGCGCGCCAAATCGGCTTGAATTCCGGGACCAACTGTTTTGGCCAGGGCACTCGCGCCAACAGCACCATCGGACGCGCTCTGCAATTACTTATCCGCAACGTCGGTGGCGGTCGTCCCGGTGAGATTGACCGGTCCGTGTTCGGACATCCCGGCAAAGTCGGTTTTTGCTTTGCCGAAGACGAATCTGATACCGATTGGACACCATTGCATGTGCACCGAGGGTTTGCCGCAGATGACTCCACAGTGACGCTTTTTCATGGTGATGGTGTGCACGGCGTGCGCGCACATCGAGCGCGAAGCGCAGCAGAGTTGAGCGCTGCGTTGGCACTCGGCTTACAGTCGGTCTGCCATCCGAAACTGTATGGTTTCTCCGGCGCGATCCTCGCGCTGTCGCCGGATCATTATGCAATTTTCCGGCGCGAGGGCTGGGCACGATCTGAGATTGAGTCGGCATTAGTTGATGCACTCAAACGGCCGGGCACTGAGTTGATCGAGGGGGCTAGGGGTATAGCCGAAGGCATCGATCCGGCACGGGCTGAGGAAATCGTTGATAAGTTCCACCCCGGCACATTACTGGTCGTGCGCGCCGGTGGCGCAGGTGCATTGTTGTCAGCCGTCATCGGCGGTTGGGCGGCAATGCGTCGCCCACACGAAGTTGCACCTGTGTCTCGTGTTATTGGCGCCTAAATTTAAGGGCAAGGTCGATGCGTAATACGATGCGAGCCTACTCATCGTTCATCGCAAGCTAAGAGCCGGACACATATCCGTTTAGGTCTTTGCGCGACCTGGGCACCCAATCGAAGCACACGACGCCTGCACGTCGTAGACCGTCATCTGCATGGCCTACGCCGTCGGTGCGGGGTACTGGTGTTTGAAATCGAAAGCGGACGGGCTCGGCCCATCTGCCGTCAATGCGGCCAAGCGCTCCAAGCCCTCTTCCGGGGTAGCTATGTGCCCACGCGGAACCCACCACATCACGAACGACGGACCATCAGCGCGTTCAAACCACTCCAGGCGGCGCTTGAGTAGTGCCAGATGCGACGGATAGCGAACGAACGCCATTAGATGCTCCAGACTTTCCCAAACCGACATGTTGACCAGATACATAGGGTCAGCGGTGGGCCGAAGATCAGTGGCGTTGCCAGTGTCCGTCTGCAGCCGCCACACAAAACCGGCCGATGCGTCAGCGATTGCGTTAACTGGATCCAATTTGTCCATGAAACCCGCCATGCGCGGATCATCCATTGGATGAAGTGCACGGCCCGTGTTCATCTGCACTAAATGATATTTTGTACTCACCTAATTCTCACATTGCGGCACACGCAAGGATTTGTCCTATGCGTGTCGCCCGCTCCAACTAACTAACGTACCCGACGGACCTACACGACCTTAGGAAGGCGTAGACGCGTTGTACTCCGGCAAGCCATCACCGATTGTGTCGCCATGGCCATAGTAAGAACCTTTAGTCGCGACATGAATGTGGTGTGTGGCGCCTAAGTTCGGAGCACCATCCAGTGAGCCCGCGCAAATCGACACCGCTTCGTTGTCATGGCGGTCCCAGAACAAACTAGACCCGCAGCGACAACAAAACCCACGCCGCGCTGATTCGGACGTTTCGTACCACTGCAGACCTTCTTGACTATCCAAAGTGACAGCGGACCATGGCGCGTTGGTCGCCGCAACGAAGTGGCCACTGGTCTTCCTACATTGAATGCAGTGACAGAAAATTACCGGCCGTAATGGTTCCTCAACTCGAAACTCAACGGCCCCGCAGATGCAACTGCCTGTGTGTGTTCTCGCCATTAGTTTTCTGCACCTGTGTGATCGCCGCGCACGCGCGCCTACCGTGACATGCACTCTACACCGCCGCGCTTGTTCACAATGGTTAGTTCAGCGCGGGTGCAAAGCTCAAGGCTCGCTTATTTGCCAAACTCATCAGAGTAAGCCGCAGTTGTCTGTGGGTAATCACCAGCAGCAAGCTGACGAGTTACGCTGAAGCGACGCGGACGGTATGGTAACGACCTGCGCGTGTGGAACATGATTCTGCGCGTCGCCCACAGAGCTCTCGCCGGGAGTTGCTCCAATTGACAACTTGCATTTGGGACCCTTGACGGACATGGCAACTTCTCCCAGCCCACCCCGACACCTCAGCGTCGCCGACATGGATGCATTGGCCTTGGGTGCGTGGATCCTCGGCACTGGCGGCGGCGGCGATCCTTATCACAAACTTCTGAACGTCAAACAGCTGTTTAAATCCGGCAGATCCGCGTGCCTAATCGATCCGCTGTCACTCGCCGACGACGCGCTGGTGGCTGTGGTCTCCTCAATGGGCGCGCCGCTGGTGGGGCAGGAGCGGATCCCCGACGCCGCCCATGCGCTGCGTCCGGTGCGCGCCATGGAAGAACACCTCGGCAGACGCTTCGACGCAGTGATGAGCATGGAGATTGGCGGCGGCAACGGCGTGCATCCGATGATGGTGGCAGCGCTCACCGATTATCCCGTGGTCGACGCAGACGGCATGGGCCGCGCCTATCCGGAGCTGCAGATGACCAGCTTCGCTGTTGCGGGTCTGACGTGCGCGCCCTTCGCATTGTCGGACATCCGTGCCAACGACGTGGTCATCACCCAAGCCGTCGATACGCGTTGGGTCGAACGGATAAGTCGTCGCGTTACCGCGGAATGCGGGTCGACCGCGGCCATCTGCATGGCGCCACGCAGCGGAGCCGAGATCAAAGCACACGGGATTCTGCATACCGCAAGCCAAGCGATTGCGCTTGGTGAGTCGGTGATGTCAGCACGGCGGGCGCATGGCGATCCGGTAGATGCGATTATCAATGCTGGCAACGGTCTGAAGCTATTCACCGGCAAGGTGGTCGATGTCGACCGCCGCGCAACTGAGGGTTTTTTGCGAGGCCAAGCCCGCATCGAAGGTATGGATGATGATATTGGTGCCGAGTTCACGGTGCATTTCCAGAACGAATTCTCGGTCGGCTATCGCGACTGCGAAGCAGTGGTCATGACTCCAGACTTGATTTGCGTCGTTGACAGCGTCAGCGGCGATGGCATCGGCACCGACGTCATCCGCTATGGGCAACGGGTCAACGTTCTGGCGCTGCCAGGGCCGGCCTGCTTTATGTCCGGCGCTGGACTGGCGACGGTTGGGCCTCGCGCCTTCGGTTTCGATCTGGACTTTCGTTCGGTGTTCGAATCGTGATGAGCACAAATACCGGGCAAGTGCCTCCAGTTGGCATAAAACGCATCGGCATCGATGTTGGTGGCACTAATACAGATGCGGTGTTGGTCGAGGGCAGTACGGTCCTCGGTGCAGTCAAAACAGTGACGAGCGAGGACGTGACTGGCGGCGTGCGCGCCGCACTGAAGAATCTGGCTGCAAGTACAGGCGATGCAATGCGCGATGTCACCGCGGTGATGATTGGCACCACCCACTTCGTTAACGCCGTAGTGCAGCGTAGAGATCTCAATCGGGCCGGTGCGCTTCGCGTCTGTTTACCTGCAAGCGCCAGCCTGCCACCGATGGTTGATTGGCCCGACGACCTCGCCGCCTTAGCCAATGGAGGTAACTATTTGGTCGCGGGCGGCCATGAATATGACGGCCGGCCGATCGTGGCACTCGATGAGCGCGCAATCGCCGAGGCTGGCCGCAAGATGAAAGCCGACGGCATCGCAGCAGCCGCGGTCAGCGCGGTGTTCTCGCCGCTCACCGATGCCTGCGAGCTACGTGCGGCGGACATTCTTCGTAATGAGAATCCAGACCTACACATCACCCGCTCAGGCACGCTCGGGCGCATCGGCTTGTTGGAGCGTGAGAATGCCGCCCTACTGAATGCTTGTCTGATAGATCTGTCACACCGAACCATCGATGCCTTCGAGGAAGCGATCCGCAGCAGCGGTATCGAAGCCCGTCTGTACATCACGCAAAATGACGGAACCGTAGTCGATGCGGCCACCGCGCGTGACCAGCCGGTGTTCAGTTTCGCATCAGGACCAACCAACTCCATGCGCGGCGCCGCATTCTTGGCCGGCATCGGCGACGCCATCGTGGTCGACATCGGCGGCACCACCAGCGATGTCGGTTGCCTAAAAAGCGGCTATCCGCGCGAAGCCAATAACGTCGTCAAGGTCGGTGGGGTGCGAACCTTGTTCCGAATGCCCGACCTACTGTCTATTGGTCTAGGCGGCTCAACCATCGTGGCCGAACGGCCACTGTCCATTGGTCCACGCAGCGTTGGCCATCGACTTCGCAACGAGGCACTGGTCTTTGGCGGCGAGACTTTGACGCTTTCAGATATCGCGGTGGCGGCGGGCTTGGTGGAGATGGGAGACAAGGCCCGGGTCGCGCATCTGCCGTCGACTCTGATCAAAGACACCATCACCGAGGCGCGGCGGATGCTGACAGAGGCAGTCGATCGAATGAAGACCGAGGCGAGCGATCCGCCACTGCTCGCGGTTGGTGGCGCAGCGATGTTAACGCCAGAGCGCATGGACGGCATCTGCGAGGTCGTGCGCGTCCCACACCACGCCGTCGCTAATGCCGTTGGTGCCGCCATGGCGCAAATATCCGGGGAGGTCGATCATGTTTTTCGCGATATGGAACGCGAAGAACTGCTGGCCGAAGCAGAACGCATGGCCCGTGATCGCGCGATCGCTGCGGGGGCCGCAGCGGACACTCTCAAGGTTGTCGATATTGACAGTATTCCGATGAGCTATATGCCCGGCCGCGCAGTGCGGGCGAGAGTCCGCGTGGTGGGAGATATCACCGCGTTGCGCGCAGCAAAGTCGGCTGAGCCAAGCTCGACCTAACCATGTGTCACTTCCTTAAGGCATAGATGACCAGCGGCCCTCGACGGTCGCAACGCTGCAAACTCTATGCGCATGCAAGCTTGGCCACATCGCCGGGCTGATTGGCAATCAAGAATGCTCGAGGCCGTACCGCCATACTGTGAACTGCATACTCAAGGACACTTCTGTGTCTCAAGATGCAGCAAAGCGATTGAGTCTCTCGCCGCGGTCGCTTAAGCTCTGATGAACTTATACGCGCGCCGGCCAATACCCCATGCGATTGTTATCAAACCCGCGCCGCAGAACACCGCAGAGATTGGCTCAGAGAAGAAGCCGATGAAGCTGTAGTCCAACATGGTCAGTGCTTGCGCCATGGAATTCTCACCGATTTGTCCAAGGATCACCCCCATCACGATGGCTGGGACGGAGTAGTCACTCCGGCGTAAGAAGTATCCCGCTATGCCTGCTAAAAACATGGTGTACACATCAAAGATATTGCCGCGCAATGCGTATGCGCCGATCATCGAAAATATTAGAATCCCTGGCGCCAGCATCGTGAATGGAATGCGCAACAAATGCACAATGCATTTGGATTCGACCATTCCCAGCAGCAAAATGGCCACGCTCGCCCAGAACATAGAAGCGAATAGGATCCATACGAGTTCTGGTGCTTCGATCATGATGAGTGGCCCAACCTCCATATCGTGGAGATTGAACACGCCAATCATCATCGCCGTGAGGGCGCCGCCGGGTAGTCCCAATGCCAGCAGCGGAATCATTGCCGCGCCAGTGGCTGCGTTATTGGCTGTTTCCGGGGCAACGACACCTTCCGGCTCACCGTGACCAAATCGCTCTGGATGTTTTGACCACCGCACAGCCTCGTTGTAAGAGAGGAATGCCGCCAAGGTTGCGCCAACACCCGGCAAAATACCGCTGAACCAGCCGATGATTGTCGAACGTACGATGGCCCATTTTAGTGACCAAAATTCCGCCACCGACGGATAGCTCACCGACAACTTCGGTGTTGTGTAAGACCCGCGCACTAAGCGTCGGCCTTGGATAAACACTTCGCTTACCGCGAACAAGCCCAAGATCAACGGCACGAAGCCGATGCCACCAGCCAAATACAAACTACCGAAGGTAAAGCGTGGCGTAGCGGCCACCGGATCACCGCCGATGGCGCCTAACATCAACCCAAGGCCGAGCGAGATCCAGCCTTTGGCGAGTGATTTAGATCCCACTCCTGCAACAACGGTTAAGCCAAAGAAAATCAGTGCAGTAATTTCAATAGGACCAAATGTTGAAATCGCGAAGTCCGCTACAGGCTCAGTCGCAACCATCATCAAGATAGCTGAACAGGTGCCTCCAATGGCAGAGCAGGTCACCGCATAACCGATAGCTTTGGATGCCTCGCCATTGCGCGTCATCGGATAGCCATCGAAAGCAGTTGGCGCGTTTTCTACGGAACCAGGAATGTTGAACAAGATGGCAGTAATGGCACCGCCATACACGCCTGAAACATATATAACGCCATACAACATAATGGCGTATTCGGCAGGGATCCATGCAGTGAATGGCAACAACACCGCCGCAAGCGTGAGTGCATTCAGACCCGGAATCGCACCGAAGACTAAGCCACCCAACAAACCACCAATAAAAATAGCGATGCCGAACGGATCACCAAAAAGCAGCGCTGTGCCGTTGATAAAGTCTTGCATCGCTTGGCGCCTATTGGATTAGGGCGAGTAGTTCGCCATTGATGGTATGGAACATACCGGCACCCATCGGTAGTGGGGTGTAAATCAATTTGTAGAACAGCAACACAAGCAGCGCGTAGAAACCGAAGCTAAACAGCAACAAGGTACGCTTTGAGCGCACGCCCATCAGCCAGGTGAATGCGATAAGAAACACCGGCGTCACGAGCAGAAAGCCCAATTGATGCATGGCGTAGGTCCACAGCATAGGCAGAACAAACACCGCAGTTGTGCGCCAGCCGACACCAGCTAAATCGTTCGGCGCTTCATCCAAATACTCGGGGCCTTGTTCGCGTTCGAGTCGGGCGGTTTGCGGAAGAAAGCGAGAAACCAATAGCACCACCGTCGCGACTGCCATGCCAAACAAGATGATCCGTGGCCACAGCGCTGCGCCCGGAGGATAGTGTCTCAGCGGTTCATCGAAATCGAGCGATAGCGCGAATGCACCACCGATAAACACGCTCCACGCAAGTGCTTCTACTTTGACCCAGTCTGGACCGGGCCGCATTGCCGCCTCTGACATCGCCAGTGCCTATGTTGATTGTTAGTTGAGACCGGTAGTGAGCTTAGCGCCGACCTACGCCTGCGCATTATTGGCTTAGCCGAAACGCTGTAGTGCGCACGCTCTGCGACGAAACGATGCGCACGTCAAATAGTGTGTGGCCTTAAGCTCAAGCTCAAGGTGACGAGCCCGGTTTGCTGCCTCGCCACCTCGAGCTGCCACGACGCGCAATTCGCATCGTCGCTTAAGGTTGCGTTTTACTTCAGATCTTTGCGTACGCGTTGTCCAGTCTCTTTAAACACTTTAGCGTAGGTGCCAAGCGCATCGTCGAAGATGTTCGCCATATCGGCGCCACCATAATAAGAGTTGACGATGTCTAGAGCCTTACGCTTCAAGAAGGCTTGGTGTACATCGCTCTTGTACGCCTCGGCGAAGCTTGCGTCGAGATAGTCGATGATATCTTTAGGGGTGTCACTCTTAACCCAAAAACTACGAATGCGCAGTAACGGCTTCCATTTCATTCCATAGTCGGCGCCGGTGGCTTTAGTATCAGCGAAGACTTCAAAACGAGTTGGCCAAATCGATAGTACTGGTAGCAATTTTCCAGCTTGCACGTGCTTGATGACATCACCGGGTTGCTCCATCAGCAAGTCTAGTTTGCCACCAATAACAGCACCGTAACGTTGTGCGGGTTTGTCGAACAGCACTTGTTTAGTCTTGATGCCGAAGAACTCCTCCAACTTGCCCATGGTGGCCAATTCCATCGCGACATTGATGTTAGAGACGGTTACTTTGCCGGGGTTGGCTTTGGCGTAAGCAACTACTTTGTCCCAGCTGGCTTTGCCGTTTTCCACGAAGCGCTCGTCGTCTGGTTTTACGAACATGCCTGTCGGTGCAACGTTGGTGATCGCAATTGGCGTTAGATCTTTCGTCGGGTGTAAATCCATATCGCCAGATACATACTTCGATGCCATGCCGTCGCCGTGCTGCAAAATGGTGTAGCCATCAGCTGGCGCTTGCTGAAAGTCAGGCAAGCAGTTGATGCCGCCGCCGCCAGGCTTATTGATTTTATTAACTTTAACCCCGAGTAGATCGGATAACGGCGCCTGCATCGCCCCAACCGCTTGGTCGGATCCGCCACCTTTGCCGTAACACACGATCACGGTAATAGGACGCTTCGGATATCCGTCAGGTTTTTTAGCTTGCACTAATGCTGGAGTCAGAAAGCCGCTAAGCACGACCGAGGTGGCAACTGCACAACCGAGAAGGTTCTTGAGTCTCATGCTCCGTTTCTCCCAAAGAGTTATTGTCATTACTGCAGTCTACTCAGAGTCGAGACGGCGCACGAAGTCAAAAATACGCCTTTAGCCATCTCAAAACGCTAGTAGTAAGGAGCGGTTAAAGACTACGACTAATCGGCAAATAGATAGGGCCAAACTGGAGCGGGAATTAGGCCGGTAACGCCAGCCGAATCATGGCTTGCAGGATAGTTACACGAACCCTGCCTATAGACTGAAAAGTCTGCTGGGCTTGACTTAGCTCTTAGGCATCAACATGCCTGTTACTGGAGGCCAGCTCACTGTGTGGCCGCGGAGATACCCGCTTCCTCTGTCGATTCTCGGGTTTGGGTTGCTGCTGGCGCATGGCGTTCGAAATCAGGCACCCATCGCGCCAGGACGGCACGGAGATTGGCCCACTCCAAGGGTTTCGCTAAGTAATCATCCATACCTGCGGCGAGGCACGCTTCCTGGTCTCCGGCCATAGCGCTTGCGGTCAATCCCACCACAGTGGCGCGGGCGCTACCGCCATGCTGTTCTTGTTGCCGCAGCGTTGCGATCATCTCGTAGCCATCCATGACTCGCATCTGACAATCCAGCAGCGTCAGGTCATAGTGTTGTTGCGCTAATCGCTCATGCGCTTCAGCGCCGTTTTGCGCATAGCTGACCTGTAGTCCATCTTTCTCCAGCATCGCGCCAGCAACTCTTCGATTGACCGCGTTGTCATCTACAACCAACGCACACAGCGCTTGCGTAGCGGTTCGTATGGCGCCCCTGGGCTCTTTCGCGTGTTGAACTGGATTGGGATTGGGATTGGGTTTGGG
>Ga0055584_100007075_pt1 | contig 11002 bp, 7 predicted proteins | sample OSDHelmetaG_FD_58716 | JGI IMG/M metagenome (GOLD analysis project Ga0055584, IMG submission 58716) | Pelagic marine sediment microbial communities from the LTER site Helgoland, North Sea, for post-phytoplankton bloom and carbon turnover... | ecosystem: Environmental > Aquatic > Marine >...
GTAAATAAAACATCTGGTTTAAAGTTTTTAATCAATCGTTTAAAATAGAAAAAATAAAAGGGATTAAAAATATCAATCAAGTGCCAAAGCAACCTCAAAAATACAGGAGCCCCCTTTACTTTTAAAAAAGATCTAACATTGCGTGTCCTCAAATAATGAACAGTAACACCATTTATATTGACTACATCGTTTTTAAGACTGTTTGACACTACTACCACCTCATTTCCTTTATCAACAAAACCTTCGCATAACAACTGCACAGACTTTTCTGCCCCACCTTGGAAATTTGGATAATATAATGTGTTAACAACAAGAATTTTCATTACTTATATTCTTTAAAACAATCTTTACAAAAACGACAATTTAGTAGAAAAAACTAATCTTAACTCTAAGATTTTTGCCACAAAAACACAAATTTATTATATACGTGAATCCCATATAAAAGAGCAAATCCTACAAGTATACCTATCAAACTAAAAAATAAAAGAATAAACAAACGACGAGGCTCAGATTTTTCTAAAGGTATTTTAACAGGTTCAATTATTGTAAATGCAGGGGTCTCCTTTTTAACAGTTAATCTGGTCTGCTCTAACTGCTGGGCCAAATTCTGATAAACAGCCTGAGTTACAGAATAATTATCTGATAACTCCTGAAATTCAGGGTCTATACGCTCACTAACCATATTTCTATGCGCATCCTTATATTCAAACAAAAGACGTTGTGCTTTCTCAAATTCCAATTTCTTTTCATTATATCTGGCCTCTACAAACTCCAAACTATTTCTTACTTGGCTTGTCTTATAATCAATTATATACTGCTGTAACAAATCAACTAATCTCTGAGCTATTTGAGCAGAGGCGTAAGCTTCTGAATGAGAAACACTCACTGAAATAAGACCTGTTTTAGTATTAACCTCTACAGAAATACTACTAAGTAGCTCATTTAATATTGAACTCTCTCTTCTTGAAACTGCAACTAAACCAGTTGTGTCAGAAAAAGAGGATACTACCTCTTCTTTTTCATCTGAAAATAAATATTTATAAAGTGTCCGAGGTAAAGCTATAGTATATTTACGCAAAACATTCTCAGTCATATCCTCATCCATTTTCTGGTATAAAGTCTTCTTTTTTGATTCTCCCTCAAAAATAAATTCTGAATATACCAGTTCGTACAAAAAAGGAAAGCTACTAACAATATTTGGGTATAATTCAGGGGGTATTCCTGTAGAATTCCCAACCATTTCGCCTAAATTAACACCGGCTAAACTAGCTAACCCTCCCAGCTGTCCCAAATCCTGTTGACCTTCAGATTGAGGTAGCAAAACTGATCCGGATCTATATTTTACAGGAGAAAATAAAGCAACAAAAAAACCTAAACCCACAAAAAATATAAAAACAGACAGGATGATTATCCTACCTTTCCATACATTCTTCATTAAAGCAACCAAATCAATACGATCACCATTCAAAACAGGCAACAGGTTATTATTCTTCATATATATACAATTTGATTCTAAATAGAATTACTAAACTCTTTAAAATATAAATTAAACGATACAGTATTCAATTTTTTCACTCTCAATTAACTTCAAAGTTTCATTCGAAGGATTAACCAGATAATTAGCATTCAAAGCCTTGGCCATTAAAGGTATATCATCAGAATGATCTGTAACTACAACATCTATAGAGACACCCTTTTGATTAAATATTCTAGAAACTGCATTTAATTTCTCATCCCTAATAGTTTCCACCCAAACCTGATCACTACTATCATTAGATTGAGTTGCGCAAACAATATCAAACTCATATCTCTCAGCTATTAATTTAGAATATAATAATGGTGCTGCAGTAGCTAAACAAGTGTAATATCCTTTCATTTTATACTCTTTAAAGATTTCTAACACTTGCAAGTTGAGATATTTCAGGATATCGTCTACAAACTTATTTAGACTATCCTTACTCGGTATAGGAAGAGATAATATCTTCCTTTTAAAATATGAATGACTGTAAAGCCGTAATTTTCTGCCTAACAACAAACCAATAATATATAAAACCTGCCATATCTTAAATCTCAAAATAGTATACTTTAAAATATAAGAAAAATATTTATGAAATGTATTACATAGCAGTAAAGTCCCATCCAAGTCAATTACTATTCCTTTTTGCTTAATATCTGAATCACTATCCATATTTAGATATCAATTATTTTTATCACTATGTTTACCCAAATCTTTTTTATCCTTAGTATCAAAAGACCATGGGAAACGAATCAATACTCTTTTATACAACAGATAATCTACCTCAACCAGAGGTTTTCTATGGGCCTTTGTTATAACAGCAATTTTAAGATCATGTTTAATTCTAAACTCCGATTTAAAATAGTCCAAAACACATTTTAGACTCGCTCCTGTATCAATACAATCATCAACTATAAGTATACGTCTTTGTCCTTCCTCCAAATATGTTCTTATATCTTCTGAAATAGAGATATTGCTATGTCGTTTAGGAACCCTGATTTTACTAAGTACTTCTAAAATATGTACCTCTACGATACGCAAAAAATTAAGTATAAAATCGGGAAAACTATGCAGTATATGTTTCAGATTATACTTCCTCTTTATCTCAGTACCCCCTCTTTCAATACGAATTTCAATATATTTAACATTAGATTTAGCTTTCAAAACATTAAAAATACGCTTCCCTACATAGCCTCCTCCCGTTAATATTCCAACTACCAAATCTGGTGTATAATTACTTGAAACAAGATCTGCAAGTCTCTTACATTCCTGTTCAAAATCATTCTCAAGCAGTGTAACTACCTTCATCAATTATCTTTTTATATAAATCATAAGTGTCCAAAGCACATTTTTTCCATGAAAACTCCTTAGCTCGTAAAAAACCCGCCTGTGACATATCACTTAGTAGTTTATCATTCTTTGCCAAATTATCTAGAGAGGCAAAAATAGCATCTCTATCCCTTGAGTCTACCAACATTCCAGCATCACCGGCCACTTCAGGACAAGAAGTTTTATCAGAAGTAAGTACAGGACAACCTGTTGCCATAGATTCTAAAATAGGTAAACCAAAGCCCTCTCCATGACTAGCAAAATAGAAGAACCTTGCACCATTGTACAATAAATTTAAACTTTTGTTACAAATATCGCTCAACACACAAATGTCAGGATTACTAAATATTAACTTCTCAAGATTTGAACTAGGAAAAGCCGGATCCATTCTACCAACTAAAACAAGTTTCATTGTATTTTTTCCACCATATCTATCACAAAACCAATCTACAAGTACTTCAATGTTTTTAATAGGGGCAAAACGACCAACAAACAATATATATTGATTTTTTATACCAAAACTTTCTGCAATTTGTGATCTAACCCTATCCCTATCCTTTATATAAAAAAAATCACTTGAAGCAGCTTCATAAATCACAGAAACTTTATTTTTTAAAAATGGATAGAATTCTTCAATTTTAGATTTAGAATATTCTGATACCGTGATTATATGATCGGCTTTGGGTAAACTCAACTTTGATAACAAATTAACTCCCAACCTCAACTTTGGAGGAAAAAATTCAGCATGAGTCCTAAAAAGTATATCATGAATTGTAATTATTTTCTTTGTTCTACTTTTATGAATTGATGTTAAATAATTTGTATGAAGAATATCAAGCCTGTGTTTTTGTTCAGCCCTCCTATAACCATATAGTACATTAAATGGAGTAAAATTTGACTGTAATTTACCATGATTAATATTCTGTTCATTACCCCACTGCTGAATATTATTTTTATTTAATAAAATCAATTCATCATTTCTCAGAATTGATGAAAACTCCTTTACCAACTGAGATGTATAACTCGCAGTTCCCTGATCTATCTTAGATAAAAACCTTGCATCAAGACCTACTTTCATATTCTATATTCAAACAAATAATATAAAAACTTAAACTTATAAGGCATTTATCATAGTAACTAAAGTCAGGGCTATAGTAGAAATACCACTTCCAATAGCAATCCAAGCTGTAACAGGCAAATCAGCTTTTTCAGGTTTTTGCGGCACTACTATTTCGCTACCAGGTGTTACTTTAGGGAATGAACGAAAGAAAAGAAAATTCTTTGTGGCTCCTGCACTTCCATTTGGATATATCACATAAGTGCGATTTCGCTTAGCCCTTAGTGCAAATCCTCCACTGTTTTTCACATAATATTTAACTCCTCGTCCCTCTATAAAAGGCATACTCAGAGGATTAAGAACACCTCCTCCAACTTGTATTGTCTGGTTTCGTCTAGGTACAATTAACTCATCTCCATCACGTAAAAAGATGTCATCTCGTCCACCGGGATTTTCCAAAGCCTTGGCAAGGTCAACCCCAACTACTTCAAAAGTCATTTCATTTAATTCCAGTCCCTCATTCTGAGATCTGGCAAATTCCCTAAGTCGTTTTTCCTTGGCAGACAAGCTTATGGGACGAGTAAGCATCGCTCCAGGTAAATATGCGTCACTTGTAAAACCTCCACTGCGTCTAATTAAATCAGACAATCTCTCATTTGTTCTGACCAGTGCATATTCACCAGAATAATGAACTTCTCCCTCTACTCTAACTGTTCCTTCACTTCCGCTATTAGGAGAGCTTCTTACATATACCTCATCAAAAGGTAATAATTCAAAAGCAGCGTCATCATTACTTAGAGTTAAACTACGTGGAATACTAAACTGAAAAAGATGGGCAGAAACATGACCCTTCTCCGATGCTTCTTCATAACTCAAACGGCGAGTAACCTCTATATAACTTTCCGATGCTTTCTCTTTAAATCCACCGGCAAGAAGAATAAGGTCTCCTAACGACATTTTCTCTCTAAAACTAAAAGTCCCTGGTAATTGCACCTCTCCCCTAACTCTAACACTTCTTTCTTCTCTAACATCATCTATAGACGAAATAGTAACAATATCTTCACGATGAAGAACTATATCAGAGACTCCTGAAACAACATCTGCCACATTAAAAGAAACATTAGCAAGTGTCAAATCTTCTTTGCGACGCAAAATCAATCCCCTTTCCATAAAAGCATCTTCTCTAACTCCATCTGCACGTTTAAGGAGATCACTTAACATCATTCCCTCAGTTAATTCATAAGAGCCTGGACGAAAAACTGCACCGTTTACAGTAACACGGTTTATAAATCTATCAAGAATCTTTCCTACATAAATACTATCTCCATTTTGTATCTCTATAGATGCAAAATCACTAGAAAGAACATCTTTCATCACCTTTTGACGACCATCATTCCTATATAATTCTATCCTATTACGATATGCATTCTCATTAAAACCTCCTGCAAAATCAATCAATTCTAAAAGAGTTTCTCCTTTTTTAGATTCAAAAATTCCACTACGAATAAGTTCCCCACCAACCCTAACACGAGATTTATATGTAGGAACCATTATTACATCACCATCATTAAGCGAAACGTTAGAAGCCCCATCTCCTTTTATTAAATATTCATATACATCCAAATGATGTACAACCTTACCTTCACGAATTACTTGTATATCCCTAAATGTACCATTAATATTAGGCCCTCCCGATAAAAATAAAGCATTAAATGCTGTTGCATTTCCTGGTAGATTATAGGTGCCTGGAGAAAACACCTCTCCTATAACATTAACCGTTATAGGCTGAATGGAGCCTAAATGTATATTCACAAAGGTTCTTGGAGTATCTGAAGTTAAATCACGATAAATTAAAGACAACTTTTCCTTTATCAAATTTCGTGCTGTACTCAATTGTCTCCCTCTTACAGACACTGGCCCAACATTAGGAATGCGTATTTGCCCATTTTTATCTACTATAGCAACGTAACTTTGCTGAGAAGCACCAAATACATCTATACGAAATTCATCTCCTATTCCGATTTGATAAGTATCAGTAACAGGATAATTTGCTCCAACTTCAAAAGACAGATTTTTACTGTTAAAAAGATGGAATCCAAACATTCGTTGCTCCTCTTCTGTTGCATTAATCAACTCTTTTTCTGAATACTGACTGTCTCCTCCAAATAAAAAATCAGAAGAAGCATCTTCAAATTCCAGCCCAGTTTCTGAGGTCCTTGAAATATTCTGATCTTCACTAACAGAGAGAATCCTTTCGCGCAACAAACTTATTTGCTCCTCACTCACTCCTTTTGCGCGTGCTAAAGCCAAAGCTTGTTCTTCAGTCATACCCCTTTTCTGCATCTCAGCAATCAAAGTTTGAATTTGTCCCTCGCTAAGCGCAGAAATATCTACTGAAGCCGGATTAATAGTCTGCCCCTTAGAAATAGATCCTAATAATAGAAAAACAGAAATAAGAATAAGAAAAAACCTCATGCTAATTATTTATTAAAAAAACAGTTGCAAATAGTAATTACAAATTCATAAATTTTTTGTAATCACACATAAAATCTCTCTTTATGAAAATCCAGAAGACTTATAAAAAGACGAAATATGTTAAAAAATTATAAATATTCAAAATAAAAACAATATTACATTTTGAAAGATCATTCAAAAAAAGGGACCAGTCCCAAATGCCGTCCCCATATACAACAAAAATCAGACCTAAAGCCTATCAATTGCCGTCTGCACCCTTTTAACAGTCTCCTCTTTTCCTAATATAGCAGCAATAGTAAATAAATCCGGCCCGAAAGCTCCACCAGTTAGTGTCAATCGCAAAGCATTCATGACATTTCCAAAGCCCATCTCTTTAGAATTGATAAGATTACTAACCCCTTCCTTTAATTGAGCCGCATCCCACTGTTTTGACTGTTCAAAAAAGACCACCAAATCTTTCATAAAAGCAGGAACCTGACCTTTCCAACGTTTTTTAACAACTTTAGAGTCAAATTCTTGAGGTGCTTCAAAGAAAAAGAATGTCTGATCCCACAATTCGCTTACAAAGCTAACTCTTTCCTTTACCAGACTAATAATATATTCAAGATTATTGTTGTCTATTTCAATTCCTTTTTCCTTCAATAAAGTATAAAAAGACTCTGCAAGTTCTGCATTGCTTTTCCTTTGAAGATACTGATGGTTAAACCATTTTGCTTTACCGGGATCAAAACGAGCACCTGCTTTATTTACCCTCTCCAAAGAAAATGCATCAGTTAATTCTTCCAAAGAAAAAATCTCTTGCTCGGTGCCAGGATTCCATCCTAAGAAGGCTAACAAATTATTAACTGCTTCGGGAAAATAACCGGACTCCCTATAGCCTGAAGCCAATTCTCCAGCAGGAGATATATAAGCTAACGGAAATACCGGAAACCCTTCCTTATCTCCATCTCTCTTACTCAACTTACCCTTACCATTAGGTTTTAATATCAAAGGCAGATGTGCAAATTCCGGCATACTATCTCCCCATCCAAAAGCCTTATACATCATAACATGTAAAGGCAAAGACGGAAGCCACTCTTCACCCCTAATAACATGAGATATTTCCATTAAATGATCATCTACAATATTAGCCAAATGATAAGTTGGTAGTTCATCTGTTGATTTATACAGCACCTTATCATCTAAAGTAGAGGTATTAAAGGCTACTTGCCCCCTAATTAAATCTTGAGCCTTAACTTCACAATCCTCAGGCATCTTAAAACGTATAACATAAGGATCTCCCCTTTTAAGACGTTTCTGCAATTCTTCAACAGATAGACTTAAAGAATTATTTAAACTATTTCTAGAATTAACACCGTAGGCAAAAGTTTTTTTCTCAGCCTCATGAGCAGATCGGATTGCTTCCAATTGTTCAGGAGTGTCAAAGGCATAATAAGCCCATCCACCAGCGACCAAACGCTCTGCATACTCCTTATATATATCCTTGCGTTCAGACTGCTTATAAGGACCGTAATCCCCGCCTTGAACAACACCTTCATCTACTTTAAGTCCTAACCAATCCAGAGCTTCATTAATATAGTCCTCTGCACCAGGCACAAAGCGAGTACTATCCGTATCTTCTATACGCAATATAAAACTGCCTCCATATTTCTTTGCAAAAAGATAGTTAAACAATGCTGTTCTCACGCCTCCAATATGAAGCGGACCTGTGGGGCTGGGTGCAAAGCGAACCCTTATTTTTGAATGACTCATGTTATCAAAATTTTCAGACTACAAAGGTAATTAATTACGTCGTCCTAACAAGTAGATAAACATACCAATATTTTAAGTCCTTTAACATTAGTGAGTCTTTCAAAATAAAAATCCTCAGCGTTTATTACTGAGGATCTTTACATATTTTAAATTAATCTTACCATCAACCACATTTAGAGGAGCCACAATCCTGACAAATCAAACAGCCTTCTTGATAAACTAAACTATCTGAGTTACAATTATCACAATGCCCTTTTTTTACTTTAGTGCCATTAGGAATATACTTTTTAAGAGCTCGCTCCACTCCATTTTTCCAATTATTTATATTTTCATTATCAAGTTGTAAACCTGCAACAAGATTAAGAACATCTTCAATTGCCATACCGTGGCGAAGCACTCCGGAAATTAATTTTGCGTAATTCCAAAATTCCTTATTAAACTTATACGATAATCCTTCAATAGTAGTCTTATAACCACGCTTATTAACATATTGAAAATCGTAACGCGAAGTACCATCCTCTTCATAATTCTTGATAATGCTACCCTTTTGAACAGACTTAGGAACTAAAATACCCTCTTCATCATCAGCCAATCCTGTGAATATTTCATAGGGTCGTCCGTCAATCAGTCCAACAAAGGCAATCCACTTCTCTTTATTATTTTGGAAACGTACCACATCAGCCTCCAGTACCCGGGGACGCTTTTTCGAAATTTTAGGTGCTTCCTCCTCCTTTTTCTTTTCACTTCCCGAAATCAACACCCCTGCACGTGAACCATCACGATACACAGTAACTCCTTTACACCCACTCTTCCATGCTTCAACATATAATTGACCTACAAGATCCTCTTTCACATCATTAGGCAAATTTATAGTTACACTAATAGAGTGATCTACCCACTTTTGAACCTGACCTTGCATACGCACCTTACTAAGCCAATCTACATCATTAGATGTAGCTTTATAGTAAGGCGACTGCTTCACTAATTCATCTAATTCTTCGCTACTATAATTACGATTAGAATCATGACCATTAGCATCCATCCAGGTCAAAAATTTATGATGAAAAACCGGATATTCTTCCCAACTATCTCCTACTTCATCGACAAAGTCAACACGAGACTCAGGATCATTAGGATTTACTTTGCGACGACGCTTATACACAGGCATAAATACTGGTTCTATACCGCTGGTAGTCTGAGTCATCAAACTTGTAGTTCCTGTGGGAGCAATAGTCAACAACGCGATATTACGACGTCCACTTTTAGACATTCTTTCATACAAAGCCGGATCAGCTTCTTTAATACGTTGTAAAAAAGGATTGTTTTTTTCACGTTCACTACTATATATAGGAAAAGCTCCCCTTTCCTCAGCTAGCTTCACAGAAGCACCATAAGCTGCTAGCGCTAAATTTTTGTGTACCTCTATAGAGAACTCTGTTGCAATATCACTTCCATAACGTAAACCCAAAGCTGCCAACATATCACCCTCACCAGTAATACCAACTCCGGTTCTTCTGCCTTCAGAGGCCTTATGTCGAATGTTAGTCCACAAATTATATTCCACACGCTTTACTTCATTATCCTCAGGATCAGCATCAATCTTTTCAAGGATAGCATCAATTTTCTCTAATTCAAGATCAATAATATCATCCATAATACGCTGAGCATAACCTGCATGCTTTTTAAAAAGATCAAAATTAAATTTAGCTTCTGCTGTAAAAGGATTTTCAACGTAAGAATATAAATTTACAGCAAGTAAACGACAACTATCATATGGACACAAAGGAATCTCCCCACAAGGATTTGTACTTACAGTTTTATATCCTAAATCGGCATAACAATCAGGTACAGATTCACGAATAATAGTATCCCAAAATAAAATACCAGGCTCAGCAGACTTCCATGCATTATGCACTATTTTCTCCCATAATGCACTGGCATCTGTTTCTTTTTTATATCTAGGCTCAGTAGATTCAACTGGATATTGTTGAATATAAGGAGTTCCATCAACAACAGACTTCATAAAACCATCATCAATCTTCACAGAAACATTAGCTCCTGTGATCTTTCCTTGCTCTAACTTTGCATCAATAAACTTCTCTGAATCAGGATGCTTAATAGAAACACTCAACATCAAAGCTCCCCTGCGACCATCCTGGGCCACTTCTCGAGTAGAATTTGAATATCGCTCCATAAAAGGTACCACTCCGGTAGAAGTCAATGCAGAATTCTTTACTGGAGATCCTTTAGGACGAATATGAGACAAATCGTGTCCAACTCCGCCCCTACGCTTCATAAGTTGAACCTGTTCCTGATCTATTTTCATTATCCCTCCATAGGAGTCAGAGTTACCCTCATTCCCAATAACAAAACAATTTGATAAGGAAGCAACCTGAAAATCGTTACCTATTCCAGACATAGGTCCACCCTGAGGTACTATATAAGTAAAATTACGAAATAACTCATATACTTCTTCGACCTTCATTGGATTAGGATAACGCTCCTCTATACGTGCAATTTCTCTGGCTAAGCGCCAATGCATATCATCAGGAGTTAATTCATACAAATTACCATCTGAATCTTTCAGAGCATATTTATTGACCCATACGCGAGCAGCTAACTCATCGCCTTTAAAATATTTCAACGCACTACTAAAAGCTTCCTCATTGGTATAAACATTTTGAGTCCCGGTTTCAGATGATTTATGCATAGTTGTTACTTCCATTTTAATTAATTTTTATAATATCCTAATATGAAGATCTTTAATATTTTTACTTCCTGAAATAATCATACATGCAAGTTAGGCAAGCTAATCAAAATGGGCAAGCAATTTTTATTAACAACACTAAAAGTTTTCCATTTTAAAACACTAC
>Ga0055584_100007076_pt1 | contig 11000 bp, 9 predicted proteins | sample OSDHelmetaG_FD_58716 | JGI IMG/M metagenome (GOLD analysis project Ga0055584, IMG submission 58716) | Pelagic marine sediment microbial communities from the LTER site Helgoland, North Sea, for post-phytoplankton bloom and carbon turnover... | ecosystem: Environmental > Aquatic > Marine >...
GGCGAAGCAGGTATCGGCAAGACCCGCCTGGTAGAGGAACTATCCAGTCTCGCCAGCAAAAGAGGTTTTAGCAATCATAAGGCGCTGGTACTCGACTTCGGTACCGGCAAAGGACAGGGAGCCATACCTTCGTTGGTGCGAAGCCTGCTCGGTATAACTCCGGGTAGCGGTAAGCGTGATCGGGCGCTGGCTCTCGATCGCGCCGAAAATGTCGGTCTCGTGGACTCTGAAAATCGTGTTTTCCTGAATGATCTGCTCGACCTTAAACAAACACAAGAGCTGCGCACTCTTTACGACGCGATGGACGTTCAGGCCAGAAAAGAAGGCAAGCAAGCGGTCCTGGGGGATATCTTGACCAGGCTCAGCGCGACCCAATCCGTATTGATAGTCGTTGAAGACTTGCACTGGGCCGACAGCATTACGCTGGGATATCTTGCACGCCTGGCGGCCGCCCTGGCTGATTGCCGGGCCCTGATGGTGTTTACCTCACGCGCCGAAGGTGACCCACTGAACACAAGCTGGCGCGCCAGTGTTGGTGAAGCGCCCATCGTCACCTGGGACCTGAGTCCACTACGTAAGGAAGAATCCATACTACTGGTGTCTTCGTTTATCAACGCTGGCGACAGCCTGGCCAGGCGCTGCATCGAGCGCGCGGCGGGCAATCCACTTTTTCTCGAGCAATTGCTGCTCAGTGTTTCAAAAGGTGCCACTGACAATGTGCCCGATTCGATCAAAAGCCTGGTGTTGTCGCGCATGGACCAATTAGCCCGCGAAGACAAACAGGCACTGCAGGCCGCCGCGATTCTAGGGCAACGATTTGAACTGCAGGCCCTGCGCTTTTTGATTAGCTCACCCGCCTACGAATGCCATGGATTGGTAGAGCACCGCCTGGTTCGTCCAGAAGGTGCGAATTTCCTGTTTGCACATGCACTGATACAGGAAGGCGCCAGCTCTTCACTGCTCAAACGCCAGCGCACTGGATTACATCGGCAGGCAGCCGAGTGGTATTCATCGCGCGATGCCGTGCTTCACGCCGAGCATCTGGATCAAGCCGGCGAAGCGGGTGCAACACAGGCCTATCTGGAAGCTGCCATTGAGCAGTCCGGGATAAATCGAACCGAGCGCTCACTCCAGCTAACCCGGCGCGGCCTGGAAATAGCAGAGCCTGCTGAACGCTACGCCCTGTACTGTCTCGAAGGTGAGTTGTCGCAATCTACTGGCGCCGTTGCCGATTCCATCAACGCCTATCGGCAAGCCGGTGAAATTGCCAACAGCGAAGTTGAGCGTTGTCGGGCGTTGGTCGGTGTCGCCGAAGGGTTGATACTGGTTGAAGCACATGATGAATTACTGGAGGTGCTCGAGGAGGCAGAACAGATCGCAAAAACCCATTTGGTGATTATGGAGCTGGCGCGCATCTACCAGATTCGCGGCGGGGTACTCTTTTTTCGCAGCGACACCAACGCCTGTATCAAGGCAAATGTAACATCCTTGAAGTATGCTCGCGAAGCGGGCGCGCCGGAAGTAGAAGCCCAGGCCCTCAGCGGTCTTGGAGATATCGAATACGGCCGTGGAAATTATCGATCCGCGGCCCGCTACTTTACCCAATGCATCGAATTGGCCCGTGAGCATGGCTATAGCAGGGTGCTTGCTGCAAACCTGCCGATGCTGGCGGAAGTACTCGCCTGGGAAAATAAACTGGATTCAGCTGCTAGCGTGGTTAACGAGGCGGTCGATCTTGCAGCAAGCACCTGTAACCTGCGGGCCGAAATGATCGCATTATCCGTTAAGGGATTTATTCAGGGAGAAACCGGCGACCTCGCCGATGCAGAAATAACCCTGCAACGCAGCGTGGAAGTCACACGCCTGCTGGGCTCAAAAATCATGGAAGGGATGTGCCTCGCCATACTCGGAAGTGTCCTTGTCTATCGGGGTGATTTGGTGACGGCCCGTGCACACGCACAATTGGCAATCGACATTCTCCAACAAACCGATTCCGGCATGGCCTTTTACGGGGCTGTGTCATTTGCAGTTCTGGCTCGCGCCACCGAAGATCCAGACTTGTGTCGGGAAATTCTAGCGCGGGGAGAAGCACAGTTGACTGGTTTCTCCATTGCCCACAGCTTCTTTGGTTTTTACGAAAATGCCATGGAAGTATGCTTGCGAATTGCCGACTGGGACGGAGTAGAACGATATGCAAAAGCACTGGAAGGTTTTGCCAATGCTGAACCGATACCGCGTTGCACATATGATATCGCGCGCGCCCGGGCGCTCGCCATACACGGTCACGGCAACCGCAACCCGGAAACGATAGCCGAACTACAAGGTCTGCGAGACGAGGCGGTACGTATCGGCCTAAGTTCCGCACTCCAACTTCTGGAGACCGCGCTGGCATCACCATAGGCCTGTCCGAAGCCCGCCCAAAGCTCACAGCTTATCCAGGAACCAACCCCCGGTACTTACAACAGGATCAACCAGCCACTAATCGTAAACACCGACAACAGCGTCGACAGCAATACCGCACTCGCGGCGCTGTCCTGGCCGCGGTTGTACATGGCAGCGAACAAGTAAGCGTTTAATCCGGGGGCCGCGGCGGCCATCAAAACTACGACTCGGGTGGTCGCATCAGGTAGCTGTAATTGCCAGGCCAGCAACCACACCAGCGCCGGTTGTATAATCAGCGACATCAACGAAATCACCCCTGCTTCACCCAGCGATTTGGAAAGCTGGTAGCGCGTCAGCAAACCACCGAGAGCGAACAGTGCTACCGGCAACGATGCCCGGGCCAGCAAATCAATCGCGCCGACCAGCGGACCTGGCAGCGGCAGGCCGCTGAAATTGACGATAAACCCCAGAGAAATGCCAATCATCAAGCTATTGCGGAATACCGCATTGACCACTGTTCGCGACGTCTCGATGGCCGAGCGTCCATCCGCACGAAGCAGTTCCATGGTGGTGATCCCCACCAGGTAACAGACCGGCGCATTCAGCGATACCAGCGCAAAACTTGGCGCCATGCCTTCCACGCCCCAGGCGCGCTCAGAAATTGGCAGGCCCAGCAAGACCAGGTTGGAGAACAACGCACCGAAGGCAATGCCGACCGCCTCACCCGGGCGACGCTTGAAGCCTTGGCGCACGATGAAATAGGTAATTACAAAGCAACTAATTGCGGCGGCGTAGTAGGACAGCAACAGACGCCAGTTAAAGGCGACCGCAAGATCGATGGTCGAGGTGGCACTGAACAGCAGGCAGGGAATCGCAAACTGGATTGCGAATTTCATCAACTGATCGATGGGCTCATCCGCGAGAATCTTGCTCTTGACGGCGGCATAGCCCGCACCGACGACAATAAAAACCGGTGCGACAATATCGAAAATTTCGGCGAGCATGAGATTCAGCCTGTCAAGTACTGCATCAGGTAGAGACCAAACCTACCCGCAATCACTGCGCCGGGCACTGATTTCATGCCAATACCGACGGCAACAGCCAGCAGTGCCGCTCAAGGTCAGTAGTGCCGGACTTTGTTGGAGTAACGATTGCTATTGTGATCGAGCCCCGACTCTGCGCGCACGCTCGGCGTCGAGTAGCGTGCGTTTGCGTTCCAGGCCCCAGCGGTAGCCACCCAGCCCACCGTCGCCGCGCAGGATACGATGACAGGGCACCAGCACCGCGATGCGATTAGCGCCGCAGGCGGACGCAGCGGCGCGCACGGCGCGGGGCTTGTCAATTCCCTGAGCGAGTTCCGAATAACTGATTACGTCACCATCTTCGAGGCTTAAGAGGAATTCCCAGACCTTGATCTGAAAGGCAGTACCCTGTAAATCGAGCGGGATTTCAGGACGCGGCCGCTTATTCTGAATGTAGGCATTGAGTGCGTCAATCCATTGCTCGAGCTGGAGTCCTGACTGCCCCTGGAATGCCTGCAGCTCGGCCCGTGGAAACTCGCTGCGTAATTGCGCTTGCAGGGCTTTGCAATCAGTGCCGAACTGCGCAAAACAGACACCGCGATCGGTCGCGGCCATCATTATCGGGCCAAGCACAGTATCGCGGCAGGCAAATGTCAGGGTTTCACCCCTGCCACCCGCGCGGTAGCGTTTTGGCGTCATGCCGATGCCGTGCATGGCCTGCTCATAAACCCGGCTGCTGGAACCGTAGCCTGCCGCGTAAATAGCAGCGGTGATATCGCTACCGTTACGCAGCGATGCCTTGAATCGCTCGCTGCGTGCGGCCTGCTGGAATTTTTTCGGCGACACGCCGAATATCGACTTGAATACCCGCTGCATGCGTGAAGGCGACAAGTTTACCCGTTGGCCCAGGGTCTCGAGCGTCAGGGTCTGATCTGCCTGGGCGGCTATGTAACGCGCCAGCTCGACAAATTTAAGCAAAGTCGGGTCGGTTGGATTTGACATGGTTTTCATCATACTCCGCCTATGGAAGGATAATTACCATGTTATTGCGATACGCCTGTGCAAACGCTCCGTTTATTGCTGAAGTCTAACCCGCAGGATACCAATTGATGACGCACCCATGCAGGCCCGCCCCCCTGTCAATTTCAGGCTGCGCTTTTCAGGCGCTGGAACACAGAAGAGCGCATTCTGATTTGATCCTCTCTGATATCGACCTTAACCGAGCCGTCGGCCTTGATTTTGAACAGGATACGCATCGAATTCCCGGGCGACAAGGTCGCCGGTATCGACGGGTTCAGTTGTTGCGAATGCAATTTGCCAGCACTATCCTGCCAACTCAGTTCGACGATTTGCTGGGGATAACGGCGCTTGCTGAAGCGTTCATGGCAAATCCTGTTTTTGGTCACGGTGTCGCAACGCAGGTAACGTCCGTCCGCACCCATTTGTAACTCCACATTACTGATCGTATCACCGCTATGATTGGCGACCTCGATATAGCTGTAAAACATTCTCGGGTTGTAACCTATGGCGCAGGAAACAAGTGTCAGGCACAACAGCGCAAATAATGTCGTTTTCATAGCGAACTCCTCACCTCATAGTTTGCCTGATCTGGTGCACATGCTGCTTGATCTGGCTCAATTTAATCGCCCTGAAAACATTACGTGCCAAAATTACAACTGGATCAACTTTCCGACAGGTCACCAACAACATAAAGCCTGGCTCTCCGATTTGCGTTTAGACAGGCACGCCAGGGTCGTTTCGCGTCAAAATGCCTGCCCGGGGATATCGCCCGTTGCGACCGGCCAAACGGCGTCGGTCATCCACATCCCGTCGAACTCACCGCCGAGTTGCTGACCCAGGCGAAACGCAAAAATGACCTCGGCGCCGTTGCTTCCGATTATCTTTACCATTTGATAAGCCTTGTTGCCCTTCAGTACGACTTCGCTGAATTCATGCTCGACGTGGTCGATCATGATGCCGTAAGTCGGAGTGCGGATCATTTGCGTAAATTTCTGCAATGGGCCGGTATTGACCTTGTTGGCCGGCGAGGCAAATGCGAAAGTCGTGGCAATGCCGGCATCGGTAAATGGCCTGTCATTATTGGCGAGGGCATTTATAACGATTCTAACGACGTCCTGTGGCAACAGGTCTGCTCCGGGTTGCGGTAACGCGCCCTTATCGGGACTGTTTGACAGCGCGGCATGAATTGGTGCGGCGCATAACCAGGCCAGGACAAGGAGTATCCGCGGCGCAAATTTAAATCGGTACATAAAAACCACCTCCGACGCCAGAATACTCTTTCTGGCTTGATTTTCCAGTTGGGCTGGTATCTTGTTATATGAAAATTGGGTCTTTATACTGCCTGCTCCGGGGCGGACATCAGCGGGCGGGCGGGTGCCAACTGGTCGGCAATACTCGCCTGGCAGGCATTCTGCTTTCTGCCGATTGAAGCTCATCCAATCAGTAACAGGCTGACGCCGGCAATAGACAATTATGCGGAGAAACGTAACTGGTCCAAGTAGCACCTGATCGTGAACATGACCTGTACCGGGCTGCTCCTGATGGGTGCCGTTTTGCTGGTGGGCATTCGATTTTCGCCCAGAAACCTGATCTCCAAAGGCTACCGCTAACCGAATCAGCCTGTTGTGAAGCCGCTAATCAACCTCGCATCTGTGCCACTAAATGCTGTAACAGGGTGTTAAATGACTAAACCAAGCCGCTTATTCTATCAGTCACGCTCGCGCCGTCCGCTGCTGGACCGAGCGCAAGGCATCTATATGTGGGATAAAAGCGGCAAGCGCTATATCGATGGATCTTCGGGTGCGATGGTCAGCAATATCGGTCACTCAAACCCAAATGTGCTGGCGGCGATGCGCCAGCAGATGGAAAGTTCCACATTTGGCTATCGCTTACACTTCGAAACCGAGGCTTCAGAACAACTGGCGGACAAGCTCGCCGAACTTAGTCCCGCTGGTCTCGAGCGGATATTTTTCGTTTCCGGTGGCTCCGAGGCGGTGGAAAGCACGCTGAAACTGTCGCGACAATACGCGCTAGCCATCGGTGAACCGCAACGCTGGAAGATAATTTCGCGCCAGCCGAGCTACCATGGTTGCACGCTGGGGGCTCTGGCGATCACCGGCTATACCCCGTTGACTGCGCCGTTCGCGCCGATGATGCAGGCGATGCCGAAAATACCGGCACCACGCGCATACCTCGATGGACTCGACCCGCAAGATCCGCTCACCGGCCATCATTACGCTGACATGCTGGAGTCGAAAATCCAGGCTGAAGGACCCGAATCAGTGCTGGCGTTTGTGGTTGAGCCTGTGGGCGGCGCATCGACCGGAGCACTGGTGCCACCGCAGGACTACATGCGCCGTATCAGGGAAATCTGCGACCATTACGGAGTGCTCCTGATTCACGATGAGGTGATGAGCGGGGGTGGACGCACGGGGTGCTTTTTTGCCTCCGAACATTGGGAGGGTGCGCCCGACCTTATTGCCATCTCAAAGGGGTTTGGCGCGGGTTACATGCCCCTGGGCGCGATGATCGCACATCAACGCATCGTTGAGACGGTGCTCGATGCCGGCGGCTTTGCCCATGGTTTTACCTACGCCGGAAATCCACTCGCCTGCGCCGCCGGTCTCGCGGTTATCAACGAAATTGAATCTCAGGGTCTGCTCGAAAACGCTGTCACGATGGGAGACTTACTCAAGCAGGAACTGAACGGCCTGATGCAGGCATATCCATTTATTGGCGATGTACGCGGCAAGGGGCTGTTGCTCGCTTTTGAGCTGGTTTCAGAGCGTGACGGCATGACACCGTTAGCGGCGGAACTAAACGCCTATGACAAACTGGTCAACCTGGCTTACGAACGCGGATTGATCATCTATTCCCGCCGCACCCGCGATGGCCTTGAAGGCGATCATTTCCTGGTATGCCCACCGCTGATCGTGACTGCCGATCAGATCGTCGAGATTATAGAGAAACTCGCGGCAAGCCTGGATGATCTGGCAAGCGCGCTCGGCTTGCCGACAGCCTGGCCCGGATGACGGGCAAAATCGTCGATATTGAAACAGCCATTGCCGTTATCGGCGATGGCGCCACTATTATGATCGGTGGTTTTGGCGTACCGGGCACACCCTTTTGCCTCCTCGATGAACTCGTGCGACAGGGCCCAAAAGGTCTCACCCTGATCAAGAACGACGCCAATGAGAACGGCATGGGTGTCGACCATTTATTGCTGGGTAACCAGGTCGAGAAACTGATCGTGTCGCACATCGGGCTCAATTCCAACGCCATCAGGTTAATGAACGAAGGTCGTCTCGAGGTAGAACTGTGCCCCCAGGGTATATTGGCCGAACGTATCCGCAATGCTGCTGCCGGGTTGTTCGGCTTCCTCACCGACATTGGTATCGATACGACGCTGGCGCAGGATAAACCCCGCTTTGAAATTGATGGACAGATGTTATTGCTGGAAAAACCGCTGCGCGCCAATTTCGCACTGATCCACGCTGCGCATGCAGATCCCCTCGGTAATTTGAGATACGCAGCGGCGGCGCAAAATTTCAACCCGTTGATGGCGATGGCGGCGCAGCATGTCATCGTCGAAACCGAGAATTTGACCCCGTCCGGAGGCCTGCCACCAGAGGCGATACACACGCCAGCGCCTTTTGTTGACCGGCTCGTGGAGCTGCCCGAACTGACGGAGGATTATGGTGTCATCCGACGCTAAGCAACGCATGATTCGACGCGTGGCCCGGGAAATCGAGGCGGGTATGACGGTCAACCTCGGGATCGGCTTGCCGACCCGTGTGATCGATTATGTGGATCACGATCTGCCGGTTTGCCTGCACTCCGAAAACGGTATCGCCGGGGTAGGCCCCAGCGTCGCCTATGAGCAGGCCGACCGTAACCTGATCGATGCGGGCGGCAGCTACGTGTCGGTGCAGCCGGGGACTGCCTTCTTTGACAGCGCCGTCTCCTTCGCGATGGTGCGCAGTGGCCGACTCGATCTGACTATCCTCGGTGCATTCGAAGTTGCAATGAACGGTGACCTGGCCAACTGGATTATCCCGGGGCTGTTCACTCCGGGGGTCGGCGGCGCCATGGAGCTCGCACAAAAGGCGCGCCGGGTCGTCATCATGATGACCCACCTCGACAGGCAGGGGCGCTCCAAAATCGTTCGCCAGTGCCGCCTGCCGATTACTGCTTCTGCCTGCGTCGATCGGATCTATACTGACCTGGCGGTTGTTGATTGCGGGGCGCAAGGTTTGATTCTGCGCGAAATTGCGCAGGGTGTTTCACTCGACGAAGTTGTTGCGGCAACCGAGGCACCGTTACAGGTAGCAGATAATGAATTACCCACTTTCTAGAGCACGAGACTATGGATAAGGAAACCAGTCGACGTATCATGGATGCAGTCGATCACCGCTTTAATGAACAAACGGATTTTCTCACCGAAATCTCGCGCCACGCGTCAATACGCGGCGCGGAACAGTCCGCTCAGAAGCTTATTGACGAGCAGTTGCGGGAACGCGGCTATAGCACCGACCTGTGGGAAATCAATGTCGACGATATCGCCAATTTGCCCGGGTTTTCCCCGGTACTGGGTAACTATGATGAGGCTCTGAACGTGGTAGCCACCCATCATGGTCGCTCGCAAAATGGCAATTCGCTGATCCTCAATGGCCATATCGACGTGGTGCCGGTGGGCCCGCTTGATATGTGGCAGCGGCCGCCGTTTGAGCCTTACTGTGAAGATGGCTGGATGTATGGCCGTGGCGTCGGCGACATGAAAGCCGGCCTGGTCGCCAACCTGTACGCGCTGGATGCGCTGCGCGACGCGGGGCTGCAACCCGCAGCAGATGTTTACTTCCAGTCGGTGGTCGAGGAGGAATGTACCGGCAATGGTGCGCTCGCCTGCCTGCAACGCGGCTACCGCGCGGATGCCGCGCTGATCCCCGAGCCGTTTGACGAGAAGCTGGTGACTTCCCAGGTTGGTATTATCTGGATGCAGGTGTACCTGAGGGGAACCCCGGTGCACGCGATGCAGACCTCAAGTGGTGTCAATGCGATCGAGGCGGCGATTCCGCTGATCGCTGCGCTGCGACGGCTCGAGGAAGGCTGGAATGCCGCTGAACCCAGGCATGCACGCTTTGCGCATGTCGAGCACCCACTCAACCTGAATATTGGTCGTATCGAGGGCGGCGACTGGCCGTCGAGCGTACCGGCATGGTGTTGTTTCGATGTACGCATGGGCATTTATCCCGGGCAGGATATCGACGCCGCGCGCCATGAAATCGAAGGCTGCGTGCTGGAGGCTGCCCGGGAGGATCGGTATTTACGCGATAATCCACCTAAAATTACTTATCATGGCTTTCTCGCAGAGGGCTATTCCTTTGCTGATCACGACAAACCCGAAGCGCATCAGGCGTTGGCGATACTCGAACGGGCGCATCACAGGGTCACCGGCGAGGAGCTGCAATCGATACCGATCACGGCAACGACCGACGCTCGTTTCTTCGGTCTCTACGCAGATACTCCAGCTCTGGTTTACGGCCCGACCGCCGAGTCGATCCACGGCTTCAATGAACGTGTCGAGCTGGAATCCGTAAAGCGGATAACCCAGTCGATCGCACTGTTTATCGCCGGCTGGTGTGGGCTGGAAAAATACAGTCGGGATTGAAATCATGGTCAACGCTTAATGACGGATGATATCGAAATTCGCCAGGCGGTCGCAGCAGACTGCGATCTCATACTGGCCATGTTGACCCAGCTTGCCCGGGAGCTGGGCGATAGTGACAGCTTTCAATGCCACCTCGGGGATATACGTGAGCACGGCTTCGGCGCCAATCCCCTGTTTCGTTGCCTCATCGCTTCGCGGCGACAGGAAAACGTGGGTCTCGCGCTTTTCTTCCCGGTGTTTTCAACCACGCGCGGTCAACCGGGGGTTTATCTTCAGGATCTGTGGATATCGAGTGACTGCCGCGATGCCGGCCTGGGATCCCGATTGTTGCGGCAGGTTGCAGTCAGCGCCGGACAGCAATGGCAAGCCCGCTATCTGGACTTGATGGTGCATGGTCATAATCAGGCTGCCGAGCGCTTTTACCGTCGTCACGGTTTTGACGAACGCGGCGAAGATCGCCATCTGTCCATCGACGGTGACGAGTTTTGCAGATTGCAGCAGCCCGCCAAATAGGTAGCGATAGATCCCCTGGCGCCTCGGCAATTGCTTCGATCGGGTAACTTTAATTGACAATTATAATTAACAATATTTAGGCCCTGGCTATGAAGATTCACTTTGCAGCAGACGAACTGGCTGACAGACGCCTGGTTACGATTAACAAGTTGGAGAACGAAGGCCTTGATGGCTTGTTGATGTTCCGCCAGGAAAGCATGTATTACCTGACGGGTTATGACACCATCGGTTTCGTATTCTTTCAATGTCTCTATCTTGGTGTTGACGGATCAATTTTCCTGTTGACCCGCAGGCCAGATCTGCTGCAGGCACAGCAAACGAGTATCATTGATGAAATCCATGTTTGGCGGGATCACGAAGATGCAAACCCGTCGCGGGATTTACGTGACCTGCTG
>Ga0055584_100007077_pt1 | contig 11000 bp, 6 predicted proteins | sample OSDHelmetaG_FD_58716 | JGI IMG/M metagenome (GOLD analysis project Ga0055584, IMG submission 58716) | Pelagic marine sediment microbial communities from the LTER site Helgoland, North Sea, for post-phytoplankton bloom and carbon turnover... | ecosystem: Environmental > Aquatic > Marine >...
CCATTTGAATAAGAATTTGTAATAGTTATAGGATTACTATCCGGATCATAGTATATACCATATCTATTATTTGATGGATTAACAGTATCTGTTGAATAACAATTTGTAACAGTACATCTATCAGCACATTTTGCAATTATACCTGATATACCTGTACCATTAAAAGTACCTGTATAATATGAATTATAAACTTGTACGTTTTTTGAATCAAAACCTACTATACCACCAGAAGATGATACACCTGACATCATATCACCAATTGCATAACATTCTTTAACTTCTACAAAAGTACCGTTATTATTAAAGCCACTATTTGCTCCTAAAATACCACCAGAAGCACTTGTTATTTTACCTGATGAAAAGCATTTTCTAATTATACATTCTGCTTGTCCATCTCCAGGAGCACCTGACTCACTTGCATGACATGTATTTGAACCAGCAATACCACCTGAATTACCATTTAATGTACCTATTTGACCAGTTGAATAACAATTTTCTATTATTAATTTTCCAAATAGATTATTTTTTTCTGAATTTGCACAAGCATTAGAACCAACAATACCTCCTGCATTATCTTTAATTAAACCTGTTGAAAAACAATTGCTAATTGTTGATATTTTTATTGCTGGATCTTGACCAAAACCAAAATATGAACCAACAATACCACCACCATAATTTCCTATTTTACCATTAGATGAACAATTTTTTACTGTACCAAAGCCTTCTTTTCCAACTATCCAACCACCATATTGAATAGTTGAGTCATTTGCATTAGAACTATTTACTTTTAAATTTTGTATAGTACCACCGTGTAAATCAAATAATCCTGTAAAATCAGTAGCATTTAAAGTTATTGTATGATCATTACCTTCAAATGTAACAGTTTCAGGTATAATAATAGAATCATAATTATCCGTTATAGGACCAATATCTTTCTGTAAAACAATTGTTTTATTAACTACCTTAATCTCTTGAGTTCCCTTATATAAGGTATCAGGTGCATCAAATGGTATATCATATCTAACAAATGCATTTGTATTTCCTGGAGTACCAGAAGTGGAAAAAGTTGTATATTCTGATCCACCACTTGATGTTAATAATCTAAATGTTTGACTTGTATTCGTATCCTCAGAAACATCAAAAACATATGAATCACCTCTAACTAATTCTAAATTTGGAACAGGACTATAAACTTCAGGTGGTCCCGAATTATAATCATTTATAGTAAATGAATCTACGTCATATTTTATATGATATTCTGTTTTTCTGAAAATTGATTTATTATCTACATAATATGATTTAAAAGCTTTATCTATATTTGTATTTTCTACTATATTAATTGATATATTTAATCTTCCAAAACTGTCTACTAATTTCAATTGACCAGGTGCATCTGAAGGTACTGTAAATATAAATTTTCCATCTGTCCCGACAGTTCCAGGAGTAGAAACTCCTGTAGAATATTCTGTTTCTGTGTTTGTTTCTTGTAATTGTATATAATCAGTTGAACTTAAATTTGAATCAGATAAATCAAATTCATATATATTATTTCTCATAAACTCCAACGAATATTCATTCATAAAATACCCATCCTGATCATATTTACCTATTTCAATTTTAGGTTTCGTTGGGTCCCCCGTAGATTTTCTACCGATATAAGATACTGTTACTATGTGATTATATAAAGATATTTCTATTTTACTCATATAATATATGACTAAATTAGATATAATTTTCATTTATTTTACAAAATATAAATCAAAATTATTAATATTAGTTAAAAACTGTTAAAATATATTAAAATTTGTTAAACATGCATTTATGATTATCTACTAAAGTATAATTTAAGACATCCCAAATATTATCTACCATTACTATCTTGAAATTATCATCCTCAGGATTGTAATTTGATTCACGAATCTTCTCTAAATCTTTCTTATTCTCCTTTGGACATAATACTAACTCAACACCGGCCTTCTTTGCACCCAATACCTTATCATCTAAACCACCTATCTCCATTACTTGACCATTCAAATTAATCTCTCCTGTTAATGCTATCTTATTATTTACTGGAATCTTAGTAAACAAAGAGACCAATGCCACTGTAATTGCAGCTCCAGCACTAGGTCCATCTTTAGGTGTTGCTCCTTCAGGACAATGAATATGAATTCCCATATTACCATTCCTCTTCCATTCCTGATGAAGTTTACTCTTTAATCTGTTTGGTAGTAAAGTCCAGGCAATTGATTTTGCCACCTTCATACTTTCCATCATTACCTTTCCTTGTGAACCTGTCAATTCTAATGATAATGTACTTTGTGATGGAATTCTTGTCGTCTCAATCATTGTAATACCACCATCTCCATTTGAACTTGCATACATTCCATTTACACATCCAACTCTCGGTTCATGATGAACTTTTACAAAATTATAAACATGTTTCTTCTTAAAAATATCTTTTATTATCATACTCTTATTGATTCTTACTTTATCCTTAATTCTCTTATTCAAAATTGTATCCTTATTTAACTTTCTCAAATTAATTTCTCTTATAATCTCTAACAAATTTTCTTTAAGTTTTCTTACACCTCCCTCGCATGTATAATTATCAATTATAAATTTAATTGCTTCTTCCTCAAATACAATATCACCCTTCTTAAATCCACATCTATCCATCAAATTAGGTAACAAATAATTATAAGAAATATTCAATTTATCTGCTTGCTTAAATCCCTTTGTTCTAATCAAAAACATTCTATCCAATAATACATGATTAATCTTCTCAATATGATTAAAACTAAAAATAAATAATGCCTTTGATAAATCAAAATCAATCCCAGAAAAATATTTATCATTAAAATGTGAATTCTGTGTTGAATCAGTTAAATGCATCAGGATATTAATAATCTCTTCTCCTTTTGCTGTTTGACTTACTTTATCCAATTCATCAAAATAAATTACTGGATTCATACACTTTGATGTTACCAATACATCTACAATTCTACCCCAGTTTGAACCCTCATATGTATAATCATGACCTTCCAAAAAACATGCATCAGTTGAACCCCCCAATGGAATAAATGCAAATGGTCTACCCAGTGCTTTACAAATACCCTCTTTTACTAATGATGTTTTCCCATTTCCAGGTGGTCCCTGAATCGCTATCACATTACCTGCTCCACTTGGATTTACAATACTTTGTGCAACAATTTGTAAAATCTTTTTCTTTGCATCATCATGACCAAAAATAGCTTTATCCATTGTTTTATTTAATCCTCTCAAATATTTTTTTATTTTTGACGATTCATCTGTTGCTTTTACTGGATAATTATGATTTTTTCCAAATGGTACTCGACAAATCATATCAACCCATTTTTTTAATTTACCAAATTCACTACTATATGGATTAATTTCATCAAATTGTTTAATCTTCTTTATTATTGCATTTTTATTCTGCATTGAAGTATTGAAATCCATTACTTGCATCATTAAAGGCTTTTTAATACTATTAAACTTATTTAATTCTTCTAATGTATTAATATATTTATTTTTTTCATCTACTTCTAATTTCTTAAAATAATCCATTGAATTCATATTCAAATTATTCTGCTGATTTAACTCCAAAAATTTTTTATCTAACTTATCCAACTTCTGATGTTTATCTTTACCAACATAAATTCTATTCCCTTTTAAAAAAATACCCTTTGTCATTAATGAATCTTTTAGATTCTCATATTCTTCATCTTCATCCTCTTCTTCCTCTTCTTCATATTCATATTCATAATCTTCATCTTCTTCTTCCTCTTCTTCTTCTTCTTCATCACCTTGAAGTAAACTAGTCAAAAAATCAAGTGTTTCATCATTTACAACAAAATCATCATTCACTTTCTCAGTATAAACACTTGATATCATCTTGTAATATTTTTCTGGTGAAGCATAGATTTCACAACATAGTTTAATATGATTTTTATAACTTGTTTTCATTTTTGGATGAATTAAATTTCCTAATTCAAGAATATAATCATCAATAATTTCCACAAATTCTTTTTTATTCTTAAATTTTGCCTTCTTGAACTTAAATAAATAATATCCAACTTGTAGTTTAACTAATCTTGTAATATATTTACATATCTCCATTTCTAAATCTTTATTACTATTAATTAATTCACATACCGATGCTTCATATGTCATATAAATATGATTCATATCTTCTAAATATTGATTAACTTTGTCAAGAGACTTAACAGCCTTTACAATATTTTTTAAAAATATTATTTTTATAAATTTTTTAAGAATAGGATCATCTTCATTAAATTCATCTCCGTGTCCTTTTTTTTGTCTTTTCTTTGGACGTGTTGATTCACTATCATTTCTATTAGAAAATTGCAAAATATCGTTATTCATTTATTCTATTAAAATAATAAATCTTTAACTAAAAATTTATTATTCTTTAAAATTTATTATTATATCCTAAACACGAACTTAGTTTATGTGACATCTCATTTATTTTAAAATTTTCTAATTTTATATTTTTTAACTTACAATAGGAATAAAATGTAACAAACTCCTTGTAACAATCATAACAATGTCCACATGAATTAAATACTATTTTTGTTTTTTTTCCATAAACTTTTCTACGAATAACCTTGTTAAAATAATACATTTTTTGTTCATATTTATTATTATCATATATCTTCATTTTACCATTTGGAACAAGTCTTGTTTCAGTACTTTGTCTTCCAGCCCAACATTGCAAATATAATTGACCATCTAAATATTCACATTTATCTTTATTCCATGGTAATCTAAATTTTAATAATGCTTTATATGGATTTAATTTTAAATACCATTTTTTTTGTAAATCCATATCTATTTTTACATAATCTTGTTGCTTATCTAAATCATTTTCTGATAAATTTGGATATCTAATATCACTTATAAATATTAAATTCTCATATTTTTCTTTATCACTATATTCTTCTAAATCACTATCTTCAAAATACTTATTTATTATTTTAACATTATCTAAATAATTCAATCTAGTGTCAAAATGTGCTGGATCTACTAATATAAAATTAAATTCAGGGAATAATTTACATAAATATAATAAATGTGTCCCTTTAGCTGAACCAATATATAAAATATATAACTTTTTTTTAGTAAAATCAAAATCTTTTGGATAATATCTTATTAAAAATTCTAATTCACTTATAAATAATTTTCTTTGCCCCCAATGAACTATAGTTTTCTTATAATCATTTTTTGAAGCAGGTTTATATTTTAATCGACTATTTATCTCTGATACAGTATTTATAAATTTATGATCATCATTTTTTGTGAAATAATATATATCTTTTTTATCTAAAGTTTCTATCTCTTTCAAATGTTTATAACTCATTAATATAAATTATAAATTTATATCTATAAATAAACGTATTACCAAATTTTTATTCTATCCTTCTTTTCTAAATACATTTTATCTGACTTTTTAGTATTAAATATATTATGAAAGTCATCTATATTTACTACAGGACCATTTACTCTAAAATAATTTGGTGAATGAACATCTGTCATTAATCTTTTTTCTTGTTCTTTCTTTGATATTTTACATCTCCATATTCTTGCCCAAGTTTCAAAAAATAATTTTATATCTTCTTTCTTACATTTCTTTCCTAAATCACTCTTTAGTGCTTCTAATGATATAATTAAACCACCTAAATCAGCTATATTTTCCCCCTGTGTTAATGTACCATTTACACTAGTACCACTCATTTCAAACCTATTAAATTGGTTTATTATTTTTTTTGCCATTTCATTATATTTTTTCATATCATTTTTAGACCACCAATTATTCATATTTCCATTCTCGTCAAATTTTCTTCCTTGATCATCAAATCCATGTGTTATTTCATGACCAATTATAGCACCAATACCACCATAAATTTGTGGTAATTTAAAATCTACTTTAAAAAATGGAGGCTGTAATATACCAGCTGGAAATACAATTTCATTTTTTAATACATGATAATATGCATTAATTTGATGAGGATTCATTTCCCATTCTTTTGGATCAGGTTTCTTATACAAAAATGATATCTCATAATTATAATAAAATTTTCTTAATTCTAATACATTATCTAATAAACTTTTATTACCACTAATATCTAAATTATTAAAATTTTTAAATTTATCTGGATAACCAATCTTTGCATTTATATTATTTAACTTTCTTAATGCTTTCTTCTTTGTTGATTCATCCATCCAACTTAAATTTTTTATTCTTTTTCTATATGATACGACCAGTTTTTTTGTAATATCTTCCATTTTCTTTTTACATTTGTTAGGAAAATACTTTTTAACATATAATTTTCCTAATATTTCACCAGCTTCTCCATTAACAAATTCAATACATCTCTTCCATTTGACCTTTTTCTTTTTTTTACCACTTAAATACTTTCCATAAAAATCAAATATAACATCTTCTATATTTTCATCTAGAGTATCTGAAACTGATAAAATAAACTTAATTAATAAATATAATCTTAATACTTCAATATCTTCCTCTTCAAAAATTTTAATAAATTCCTTCAAATATTTTTTATCTTCTATTAATATCTCTTTTGGTTTAATATTTAATGATGAAAAAAATATATCCCAATCAAAATTCTTAAATTCCTTTTTTAATTTACTAAAAGTATATATATTATATATTTTCTCTGGATTCCTTGCTTCTTCCTTTGACATTTTTATCTTTGCTATTCTCTTTTGTATATCTATCATTTTTTTAGATATTTCATCAACATCAACTTCCAAATTTATTAACTTTAATAAGCTTTTTATAAAAATTTCGAGTTTATCAACATAATGTTTTTTATCTTCTTTTAAATAATAATCTCTATCTGGTAATAATAATAATCCTGGCGTAATCGCAAGTATATTATATTCTGAATTTTTAAAATCAGGAATCACATGAATCGATAGTAAAGTTCCTACATTATATTTAGTTAAAAAACACATTTTCGCAATTAGCTCTTTTTTTAAGAAAGTATAGTTAATTAAATTAGAATAAAAAGTAAATGGATCTGCTGATTTATTATTTTTCTCTAAATATTGCATATTTAGTATAGAAACCATTTTTTCTTCATGATTACTTTCATTCAGATTTTTTAATAATTTATTTAATTGTTTTAAACTATTTTCATATAATTCTTCAAAAACACCCCATTTAGAATATGCAGCAGGAATCTTTATTTTATCACTCCATTTTTTATTTATCGCTTTATATAAATCATCTTGTATTTTTACCATATACATGGTCTTAGATTAATTTTTTTTATAAAATACAAATTATATTACTAAAAATTTTGTAATATAAAAAAAGTTGAAAAGTAATAATTATTTAAAGGTATCTATTACCTCTTTTATCTCTGGATTTTCATGATTAGCCCAATGTATCCTTTCTATAGGTCTTCGTGGTTTGATAGATTGACAAGATCTATGATAATAACATGATGCCACATTATGTACTGTATTCAAAGGACACTCCTCCCAATCAGTAGTATTATCATCAACATATAAACAAGTTAAAGAACAAAATATTGCACTATGTAATGTTTTTGCAGTATATTCACCTGTTTTTTCACCAATCATACAACTAAAAGGTCTAAAAATATTTAATGAAATACTTTTACTTAATTGATTAATTTTTTGTAATGCTTCATGTGTTAAAATAGGTACTTTAATAAATTCTGTCCCACCATTAGATTCATTTATTGGATTGCCATTTTCATCATGTATTACGGTTAAACCCCATATATGATTATCAGTTTCACCTAAAATATCATAGTATTCATCAATATGTCCCTCTTTAAAATTCTCATTTTTATCTGTTATGCAATAAATACCATCTTTACCCTTTTTATCATACATACCATTTATTAATGTTTTTCCAAAAATCCTTTTAACTCTTTTTAGCTGATCTGGATTTAAAGAATATTGTTGAAACTGAGGATTTATACATCTAAAATTTGTAGAATCTCTTATAATTCGCTTTAAAATATCTTTATACAAATCTGTCAATTTAAATATATATGAGTCTTCAGTTTCTTCAATAAATTCAAAAATATCTGAATTATTTTCTTTAATTTCTAGAATTCTAGTAACTCCTGATTGTAATTTCAGATCATATTCTGATTGAGTAATATATTGTTTTTTTAGACGTCTTTTATATACATTATTTAGCTTCCCTAATTTTAATTTTAAATTATCTAGATTTCTTTCAAGATAATCATAAAAACCATCAACTCTTGCTTTTTCTTTTGCTTTTCTTTCATTATTTATTTTGGCTTCTGGATAATCTGCCATATTGTAATATTATGATATTATCTATTTATTTAATTTTTCAATTTTAATAAAATTGAATTTATTATTAATAATATTTAAATCTAAATATCAAAATGGCTAAAGTGTCTACTCAGTTAAAAACATGGAATATTACATTTGAAACAGTTCGTCCTAAATTTTATTGGGAATGGAAATTACCATATGGTAATAGTTGTGCTATTTGCAGAAATTCTGTAATGGAATTATCTGCAAAAACAAATGATAGAACAGTATGTGCTCCAGTAGTTGGAGTATGTGGACATACTTTTCATAAAGATTGTATTACATCATGGATTAATACAAGGAATAATAATAAATGTCCAGTTTGTAAACAAAATTGGCAAATAAAAAAAATAGAAGAAAAAAAGGATAAAAAAGAAGATAAAGACTGTTTGGAAAAAAAGACAAAACAAATTATGGAAAAAATAAATTCATTAGTTAATAATTCGGATAATTTAGATATCTCAATTACACAAGAATCAATACAAGCTATGATTAGTAATGTTCTTACTAATCAATCTACACAAACGAATGAAAATAATTCTGATTCAAATGATTTTGATTCTATGCCAGAATTAGAATCTATTGATAATAATGATGATATACCAGAATTAGTTGATAGTAGTGATGAAATACTTGAAGTTAATTAACGAGTTATTATATTAAATAATTTATATTTAATATAATAAAATTACTATATGAATCAATTAATATTTATATTATTTATCGTATTGTTAGTTGGAATAACTAAATTAAAATTATCATTAAAAATGTGCAGATATATGTTCTTTTCAATATATCATTTATATATTAAAACTACTAATATCAAAAATGATAAACTTTTGAAAAGAAAATTAAAAGAAGGCTGTAAAAAAGTTTTAAATTCCGCAAATATATATCCAATCGTAAAAGGTAAAATTATAGAACAACCACAAATAATTATTTCTAATCACCATTCATATGTTGATCCATTAGTATTAAAATATATTAATCAAAATTTCATGACTATTGCAAAACATGATAGTAAAAAAGAATTTATTTTTTCAAAAATGTTAGAAGAATTTATGATTAGATGGTCTACTATTTTATATAAAAGAGGTAACAAAAAAAGTGGTTCTATTGTTCGAAAATTAATAAAATATTATATCCTCTATAAAAAAAAATCTATATTACTATTCCCTGAAGGAAAAACATATCCCGATGGACCTCCACAACATTTTTTTCCTGGTTCATTCAAAGTTGCCTTTGAAAATAAAATACCAGTACAACCTATTGTTATAAAATATAGTCAAGATATTAGTTGGACTGATTTATGTGAAAAACCAAAACCATGGCAATTAAATTTATACAAAAATGCTGAAAGATTGTTTAATAGTAAAACAATTGCTTATGTTGATATTCTTGAACCAATTTATCCAACTCAATTTAATAATGTACAAGATTTTATGAAATATATTCGAATAAAAATGATAAAGTCATGGACTAATCTTTTTTATAAAGTAAATAAATAATATAATTATTATCTATATAGAGATATATGGGTATTGAAGGTTTTTTTAACTCTCTTTCTAAAGAACATTCCATAGTTAGTAATATTACTCATAATAATAAAATAAAATGTAGATATCTTTTTCTAGATTTTAATGCTATTATTCATAATATTTCTGAATATACTACAAAACATATTAATAAATTAATGAAACAATATCTAATAAATGTAAATCAAGGAATCGATTTTGATAATGAAAAAATAATAGAATTATTTAATTTACAAGATGAATTTACAACTTTTGATCCAACAAATGAAGATGAAATTTATAATCTATTTTTAAAAGTATTTACAACTGAAAAAATCAATGAATTAGTTACTAATAATATAAATAATTTTATTTATTACTTATTCAAAAATAGAATTGATACATCTGATTTAGAATTATTATATATGTCAATTGATGGAACTCCATCAAAAGCAAAAATAATTCAACAAAGAAAAAGAGGATTTGTTGGCAAATTTATTTCAGATACTAAAAAACAAATATTAAAACAAAATATGAATAAACTTAATGTTAAAGCAGATGCTTTCAATAAAAATCCTTATAATTTATATAAATTTGAAACAAATAAAGTTTCTTTTAAAAAAATTTTAATTAAACCAGGTACAGGATTTATGATCAAATTACATAAAAACTTTTTATCAAAAGAATTTCAAAAAAAAATAAAATCACATGGTAATATTAATATTATAGTAGATGGCTTTAAAAATCCTGGAGAGGCAGAACATAAAATTGTAAATTATATTACTGATAATAATTTAAAAGAAGATATTGTAATCAATAGTCCCGATGCAGATGTTATTAATTTATTATTAAATTTAGATGTTAAAAATCTTAGTATTATGAGATTTAATCAGCAAAAATCTGAATTAGGCAATGAATTTAATACTTTTATATTTGAAAAAATAGATATTAATTCATTAAAAAATTATATTTTCGAATATTTAGAATCAAGAATTAAATTGGACAAATCAAAAAAAAATAATTACATAAAAGATATTATCGTATTATATGCATTTTTTGGAAATGATTTTATTGCTAAGTTAGAATCAATTAATGTTAGAT
>Ga0055584_100007078_pt1 | contig 11000 bp, 7 predicted proteins | sample OSDHelmetaG_FD_58716 | JGI IMG/M metagenome (GOLD analysis project Ga0055584, IMG submission 58716) | Pelagic marine sediment microbial communities from the LTER site Helgoland, North Sea, for post-phytoplankton bloom and carbon turnover... | ecosystem: Environmental > Aquatic > Marine >...
GGTCCTCAATCAGAAAAGAATATCCAAGTGCTCCTCGCGCAGCGGCCCAAAGGCGCCCCGACTGATGAGGATTTCAAAGTCGTCGAAAGCCCTATGCCAGCGCCCGGACCGGGGCAAGTTTTGGTCCAAAACCTCTATTTGTCTTTAGATCCATATATGCGCGGCCGGATGAACGATGCGAAATCCTATATCCCGCCGATAGAGATCGGGGCAGTTATGGGCGGCGGCACCGTCGGGCGGGTGATCCAATCGGACGTCCCAGAACTACCCGTCGGAACCATCGTTGAGGGTCTCCTCGGGTGGCAGGAATTTGCTACCGCAAAACCGAAAGCGCTGCGAGTTGTTGACCCAGGTCTCGCCCCAATTTCGACGGCCCTTGGGGTATTGGGTATGCCAGGCCTGACGGCCTATTTCGGACTACTGGATCTGGGAAAACCGGTGCCAGGCGACACCGTTGTCGTGTCCGCTGCATCAGGTGCAGTGGGCTCATTAGTCGGTCAACTCGCGAAACGGATGGGCTGCCGGACGGTTGGCGTCGTCGGAACTGATGAAAAAGCCCACTACATCGTGAATACTCTAGGTTACGATGCCGCCATCAACTATCGAACCGCCGAAAGCTTGCGCCATGCTATCCGCGAAGCTGCACCCGACGGCGTGAACGTCTATTTCGACAATGTCGGCGGGCCTGTCACCGATGCCGTGTTTCTCAATCTTGCCCAGCGCGCGCGCGTCGTCTTGTGCGGCCAGATTTCGTTGTACAACGCATCAAAACAAGAGGTGGGGCCGCGCAACCTGACTCAGATATTGATGACCCGAAGCAAGATTGAAGGGTTCATTGTCTTTGATTATCTGGAGCAGTACCCCAAAGGTCTGAGCGACCTCTCGACTTGGCTTGCCAACGGCGAAATCACTTACAAAGAAGATGTTGTAACCGGGTTGGAGAACGCACCGAGGGCGTTCATGGGGCTCCTAGAAGGCAAGAATTTTGGCAAGCTCGTGATCAAGATCGCGGAGGAATAGATCTTTGGTTCTTCCCAATCGCAATCGCAAGGTGGTGCTGGCCCAGCGGCCTAGAGGCATGCCAGTCGAGGACGACTTTCGAATCGTGGATGACCCCGTCCCGGAGGCTGGCCCTGGTGAATTGATAGTGCGCGCCCACTACCTCTCTGCCGACCCCTTTCAACGTATGCGGCTGGATGCTGGTTCTGGCTACGGTAAAACGTTGGAGATCGGCGACGTGATCAAGGGACGCATGGTTGGTGAGGTTGTGCATTCAAATCACCCCGACTATTCGGTGGGAGAATTCGTCGAAGGAATGCTGGGTTGGCAGACCTACGCGATCTCAGACGGCAGTACAGAACGCGCGGAATACGCGCCCGGGATCACCAAGGTGGACCCAAGCATTGCGCCGATTTCCACTTCTCTCGGCATTCTGGGGTTTCCCGGCGTGACGGCGTATTTCGCTTTGTTGGAGATCTGCGACCCGCGGCAGGGAGAAACAGTGGTCGTCTCTGGCGCTGGCGGCGCAGTTGGATCGTTGGCCGGTCAGTTGGCGAAGATTCGAGGCTGCTACGTCGTCGGAGTTGCCGGGACTGACAGGAAATTGGATCACGTAACCAGTGAGTTGGGCTTTGATGCGGGCATTAACTACCGCACGACGCCTGACCTTCTGGCCGACTTGCGGCGGCTTTGCCCCAATCGAATCAATGTTCACTTTGACAACGTCGGCGGCGATATCGCCCATGCGATTCTTCATCATTTGGCGCGCAACGCGCGAATCGTTCTCGTCGGCAACATCAGCCAGAACAACCTGCCGGAGACGCCGCTTCGCCCCGACGCGACAGGTCTTCTTATGACGGCACGTGCCATGACCAAAGGGTTCATCGTCTACGACTACGAAAACCGTGCAGACGAAGCCCGCAAGGCAATCGCGGGGTGGCTAGCCGAGGGGAAGATCAACTATCGCGAAACTGTCGCCGAGGGCATTGATCAGGCGCCTAGCGCGTTTATCTCAATGCTTCAGGGCGGGAATATCGGAAAACAATTGATCCGATTGGACGATATCTAATCGACCTGGCGCAACAGGAACTCGCGCCCGACCTTTACTGATTTTTCGCCGCCATATTCGATGACATCGGCAGTGGCATACGTCTCGTCCCACCGTTCTGGCAAAAACGATCCGGTGCCAATGACGTCAATCGGCGCATTCACACTCCCCATGACCTTGCATTTGGCAGGACCAAAGCCGGAACTGGCAACAATCTGAACTTTCTCGAAGCCGGCCTCGTCGAGGGCTTCACGCACGCGATAAATCGCGGCGGCTGTGACACCTGTCCCGACCAACCAGCGCAGTTCCGGCTCGGAACGATACTGCCGCGTACTTTTAGGGACATGGCGTTCGAGGACCGCATAGGACGCCTGTGGATCGAGTCCTTCGACAAAGCGGCCGCCATGGGTGTCCAATCTTACGGAGAGCGCGCCCGCTGCAGCGAGCTCCGAGAAGCGCCGGCACACCGCCAACGAATCCGTCACTTCTTGACCGAAGTAGTCCACGAGAATAGTCATCGGGTCATCAGGAAACGTTTCGTGAAACATCTCGGCAGCACGAACTGTTGAGCCTGCATAACCAATCAATGCATGGGGCATCGTACCCATGCCGCCAACATTGCCAAAGTAGTGGGCCGTCGCGTCCGTCGCGTTTCCAATAAATCCGGTGGCCCCCACTTCGGCCTTTGCGGCGCTAGATCCGACACTAGCGGCATACGCCATCATTTCTGCCATCTCGGCGCCAGCGCAATGTCGGGCATCCATCGCGAGGAATGCGACCTGCGGAAGATCCCTGCACATGGAATAAGCATTGTAGGCGGCGACACACGCCGGCCCCAACTGTTGGAGGTAGAGGGTTTCGAGTTCGACAAGTTCGGCCAGAGAGCCGGTGATGTAGAGAAGCGGATCGCCTGCGCCGACCCAATCACCCTCTTTGTAGCGCTGTTCGATCTCGAATCGAACACCGCGACGTTCAGCAACTGCCTCTAACGCATCGACCATGAGACGCGGCGTAAACAACACCGGACGCCGCATGAAGACCGCGTAAGTCACTTGTTTGTCGCCAAACCGACGAACAACACGCTTTGTGCGATTAAAGTAGTGATCGGTATGGCGCTCGATCGATGCGTCAGACTGAACGGCAGTGGCAGACATGTGCTGGCTCTCCGGAAGGCTAAGCTGTCGCGGCCTTGATCTGACCTGCAGTCTTGCGTTGTTTCAGCATGTCTGCAATCAGGAAGGCGAGCTCAAGGGCCTGTGAGGCATTCATGCGCGGATCGCAATGCGTGTGGTAGCGATCTGATAGATCTTCTTCACTGATTTCTTGAGCGCCTCCAAGACACTCGGTCACGTCTCCGCCCGTCATCTCGAAATGGACGCCGCCTGCGTAGGTGCCCTCTGCGTCATGGATTGCGAAGAAGTCGCGGACCTCGGAAAGAATTTTGTCGAACCGACGCGTCTTGTATCCCGTGGAGGATTTGATGGTATTGCCGTGCATGGGGTCGCATGACCAGACGACGTTTCGACCTTCTGCCTTCACTTTCCGCAACAACTGCGGCAAATGATCACCAATATTGTTAGCGCCCATGCGACTGATGATGGTGATTCGGCCAGGTTCATTCTCAGGATTGAGACGATCGATCAATCTAATCGCATCATCGGGTTCGAGACTCGGGCCAGCCTTGAAACCTAGCGGGTTTGCAACACCACGTAGAAACTCAACGTGCGCTCCATCAAGCTGACGGGTCCGGTCGCCAATCCATAAGAAATGGGCAGAAGTGTCGTACCACGTGCCCGATGTCGAATCGATGCGCGTCATGGCCTGTTCGTAGCCAAGCAACAGTGCTTCATGCGACGTAAAAAAATCAGTCTCGCCGAGAGCCGGGACGGTGTCGGCACTGAGGCCGCAGGCTTGCATGAAATCAAGCGCTTCGGAGATACGATTGGCCAACGCGCGATAGCGTTCGCCTTGTGGGCTGTTCTTGAGAAAACCAAGGTTCCAACCATGCACGCGATCAAGTGCGGAGTACCCACCGTGAGAGAAAGCTCGAATGAGATTGAGGGTGCTGGCGGACTGAGCATAGGCCTGCAGCCACCGCGCTGGATCAGGTACTCGCGCCGCTTCGGTAAAATCTATTCCGTTCACGATGTCGCCGCGGTAGCTCGGCAGTTCGACGCCATCCTGCGTTTCAAAGGCGTCGCTGCGCGGCTTCGCGAACTGGCCTGCAATACGTCCCACTTTCACGACGGGGAGCGACCCTGCGAAGGTGAGGACCACCGCCATTTGCAGCAAAACCCGGAACGCATCACGGATGTTGTCGGGATGAAATTCGGCAAAGCTTTCAGCACAATCACCACCCTGGAGAAGAAAGGCGCCGCCCGCGGCAACATCTGCCAACGATGACTTTAGGCTGCGGGCCTCTCCCGCAAAGACTAGCGGCGGGTAGCCTTTCAGCGTCTCCTCGACACGACGCAACGCGTCTGCGTCAGGGTAGTCCGGCTGCTGCTTGATTGGCGCTACACGCCAGGAGTCTGTCGACCAGTCCTGTGACATCTCGCTACGGGTCCTTGGGTCGGTTGGAGCTTTTCGGGGCTTATACGCCCCAAAGGACGCGGGAACAAAGCCCGTCCCTATTCCGCCGCTTCGGCTTCCGGTGGCACGTAACGCTCACGCATCGTGACGAATTCCTCCGCGGACGTGGGATGAATCCCGACGGTCGCATCAAAATCGGTCTTTGTGGCCCCCATTTTCACGGCTACCGCGAGCCCTTGAATGATCTCAGCTGCATCCGGTCCAACCATATGGGCGCCCATCACCTTGTCGGTCTTCTGGTCCACGACGATTTTCATCATCGTTTTCTCGTCACGACCGGACAACGTGTGTATGAGCGGTCGGAAAGTCGACTTGTAGATGTCTACTGCGCCTACTTTTGATCGCGCCTCTTGCTCGGTCAGGCCCACCGTGCCAACGCCGGGCTGGCTAAAGACTGCCGAGGCGACATTCTCGTGGTCCGTGACGCGATCGCGGCCACCGAACACCGTATCGGCAAAACACAGCCCTTCGTTGAGGGCCACGGGAGTCAAATTGATCCGGTCAGTGACATCACCGACCGCGTATATGTTGTTGACGCTCGTCTGAGAATACCGATCGACCACAACGGCGCCGTTCTTCTTTAACTCAACGCCAACGGATTCGAGATTAAGGCCTGCGGTCTTAGGTGCTCGACCGGTTGCATACAGAATACAGTCGGCCTCGAGGATGTTTCCGTCTTCGCAGGTGGCGATCAGACCAGCCGCGGTCTTTTCAATGTGCTGGATGTTTGATTCAACAAGGATGTTTACGCCCTTTTTGCGCATCTCTTGGGCCAGCGTGGCGCGCACATCCTCGTCAAATCCACGAAGAATCTGCTCCCCGCGATAGATCTGAGTCACTTCGGAACCCAAGCCATTGAGAATGCCAGCAAACTCTACAGCGATGAAACCACCGCCAACCACGATCACGCGGCGGGGTTGCTCTTCAAGTTCAAAAAACTCGTTTGAGGTAATGGCATGATCGATCCCCCCGATCTGGGGTTTGAACGGCCACCCTCCCGTCGCAATAAGGATTTTGTCTGCCGTTACCTTTTGTCCGTCCACGTCAACGGTGTGCGCATCGACCAATGTTCCACGGCCATTGATGAGAGATACCCCGGCGCCGTCCAACAACCGAAGATAGATCTGATTGAGACGATCAATTTCTTTGTCCTTTGCTGCTTTGAACTTGGGCCAACTGAAACTGCGGGGTCCGAGGTGCCAGCCATAATCTGCAGCGTCCTCGAAATGCTCTGCAAAGTGCGAGGCATAGACCATGAATTTCTTGGGAATACAGCCTCGGATCACGCATGTACCGCCAACACGGCTATCTTCACAGATCCCAACGCGGGCGCCGTGGTTTGCGGCGACGCGTGACGCGCGTACCCCGCCTGATCCGGCACCGATAACAAAGAGGTCGAAGTCGAAGTCTGGCATTCTTGAATTCCTTACTAGCGGTCAATACCGCCAACACAGAGGTATTTGATCTCTAGATAATCCTCGATCCCGTATTTGGACCCCTCTCGACCGAGGCCTGACTCCTTGATGCCGCCGAACGGCGCCACTTCGGTCGAGATGAGCCCGGTATTGATACCGACGATGCCATATTCCAGTCCCTCGGAGATGCGCCAAACCCGCCCGAGATCGCGACTATAGAAATAGGAGGCTAGGCCGAACTCAGTATCGTTTGCCATTGCCAACGCTTCTTCATCGGTCTTGAACCGATAGAGCGGCGCGAGAGGACCGAAAGTTTCCTCCCTGGAAACCAACATTGCCGGCGTGACATCGGCAAGAACGGTGGGCTCGTAGAATGTGCCGCCGAGCGAATGTCGAGCACCGCCCATGACCAACCGCGCACCTTTTTCAAGTGCATCCGCGACGTGCTCTTCAACCTTCTCGACAGCAGAGATATCGATGAGGGGACCTTGTTCGGTTTCTCCTTCAAGACCGTTGCCAACACGCAACTTTGCGACCGCCTCACCCAATTTTTCCGCAAACTGATCGTAGACGCCGTCCTGGACTAGGAGCCGGTTCGCACAGACACATGTTTGTCCGGTATTGCGATATTTCGATGCAATCGCCCCCTCGACAGCGGCATCGAGATCAGCGTCATCAAACACAATGAAGGGCGCGTTGCCGCCGAGCTCCAGCGAGAGCTTTTTCATGGTCGCCGCACTTTGCGCCATGAGCTTTTTGCCGATCTCCGTCGAACCGGTGAACGACAATTTGCGCACCACGGGATTTCCGGTCATCTCAGCACCGATCTCGGCTGCCGAACCGGTCAGAACACTCAAAACACCAGCGGGAATGCCGGCGCGCTCACCGAGTTCAGCTAGGGCTAAGGCGGAGAACGGTGTTTGTGACGCTGGCTTAATCACCATAGTACAGCCCGCTGCAAGAGCCGCGCCAGCCTTACGAGTGATCATTGCAGCGGGGAAGTTCCACGGCGTAATTGCCGCCGTCACGCCAATCGGTTCTTTCAGAACGACAATCCGCTTATCTGGCGCGTGACTTGGAATAGTGTCGCCGTAAATCCGTTTCGCCTCCTCACCGAACCACTCGATAAAGGACGCCGCATACGCCACCTCACCTTTTGCTTCGGCCAGCGGCTTGCCTTGCTCAGCCGTCATCAGAATGCCGAGATCGTCTTGGTTCTCCATCATCAATTCGAACCAACGGCGCAAGATTGACGCCCGCTCCTTGCCGGTCTTGGTGCGCCACTCTGGCAAAGCTGCCGCGGCCGCCTCGATAGCCCGGCGGGTCTCTGCCGTGCCCATTTTGGGGACGGTACCGAGGGTTTCGTCGGTTGCGGGGTTATTGACCGAAATGGTGTCCCCACTATCGGCATCTGACCATTGTCCGGCGATGTAGGCTTGCTGGCGAAACAGCGTTGAATCGGCGAGTTTCACGCGAGTGTCCTTTTATGTGAGAGGTGACCGCTAGCCCGACTATATCAGGCCTCAACGGCCGTTCAGCAACCCCCAACCAGAGCGGGCCTTGGTCACTCAACCGTGACGGATTTCGCTAGATTCCGTGGCTGATCAACATCCGTCCCCTTGAGCACGGCCACATGATAGGCCAGCAATTGCACCGGGATCGCATATAGGATGGGCGCAACAAAAGGGTCGACGTCGGGCATGACAATCGTTTCCCACGGTTCATCACCCGCGCGCTTGCGGCCCGCTTCGTCGGTGATGAGAACAACCCGTCCACCGCGTGCCGCGACCTCCTTGAGGTTCGACATCGTTTTCTCAAATAGATCATCGCTGGGTGCGATCACGACGACCGGTACGTTCTCGTCGATCAGCGCGATGGGGCCGTGCTTAAGTTCGCCTGCGGCAAACCCCTCGGCATGAATATAGGAAATTTCCTTGAGTTTGAGCGCTCCTTCGAGCGCAATAGGATAAGACAAACCGCGCCCGATATAGAGGATGCTCTTTGCTGGCACCATCGATTCGGCCAGGTTTCGAATTGCTGAATCATGGTTCAGCACGTCGACCGCGCGGGCCGGCACTTCGGCGATGGCGTGCGATAAACGCGCCTCATCCTCAGAGGAAATATTGCCCTTGGCACGCGCCAGCGAAATAGCGAATGCAGCCAGTGTTACCAACTGGCAAGTGAAGGCTTTGGTTGATGCGACACCGATTTCCGGCCCGGCATTCGTCATCAAGACAGAGTCGCTTTCGCGCGCCATCGTACTTTCGGGCACGTTGACCACGGAAATCGTGTGCTGGGCCTGCGCGGCGGAGAAACGCAACGCAGCAAGAGTGTCGGCGGTTTCACCAGATTGCGAAATGAACATCGCTAAGCCACCCGGCGGCATCGGTGCGCCGCGATATCGGAACTCAGAGGCAATATCTATCTCCGCAGAGACCTTGGCGTAGCGTTCGATCCAGAACTTGCCGACAAGCGCCGCAAGGAAAGACGTGCCACATGCGATAATCGTTACCTTGGAGACCTCCTCAAGTGGCACACCAAGTTCGGGCAACTGAATCGTACGGTCGGTCGGATTGAAAAAGCCATTAAGGGTTTCGCCGATGACGGTAGGCTGCTCATGGATCTCTTTCTCCATGAAGTGACGGTAGTTGCCCTTACCCACTAGGGCACCAGACGCCGCACTGGATTTGATCGCCCGCTCAACAACAGTATCGGCGACATCGTGGAATACGGCGCCGTCGCGGCTCAGTTCAACCCAGTCGCCATCTTCGAGATAAGAAATACGGTTGGTTTCCGATGCCAATGCGATCGCATCGGAACCGAGAAACATCTCGCCCGTCCCCCATCCGACGGCCAATGGGCTGCCGCGGCGCGCGCCAACCATGAGATCGTGCTCACCCGCAAAGACGATCGCGAGCGAGAAAGCACCTTCCAGTCGCTTTAACGAACGGGACACAGCACGCTGAGGGCTGTCCCCCTTGTCGAGGTATGAAGAAATCAGGTGAACGATCGCCTCGGAGTCTGTTTCGCTCTCGAAATTGCGGCCCTCTCGAACAAGCTCCTCGCGCAATTCACTGAAGTTCTCGATGATGCCGTTATGAACGGCGGCGACCCGCGTGGTTGCATGCGGATGCGCATTGACTTCATTCGGCACGCCGTGGGTCGCCCACCGCGTATGGCCAATTCCGATATCCCCACGGAGAGGGGATTGTTGTAGGAGTGATGTTAGGTTGCCAATCTTGCCTTCAGCTCGGCGACGTTCCAATGACCCGTTGACGACGGTTGCGATCCCTGCCGAATCATAGCCGCGGTACTCCAATCGCCGCAGTCCCTCAAGGACGCGACCGGCAACATCACCCGTTCCAACGACGCCTACGATCCCACACATCAGCTCTTACTCTCCGCTTTTGCGCGTTTCTTGGCAGACCATCCGTCGTGAGTCGCCTCGATCCCGCGCGTATCTGTGACTCGAAGAGCATCCGACGCAACGTCTTCACGAACCACGGTGCCGGCGCCAACCGTCGCGCCTCGCCCCACTTTGACGGGCGCCACAAGGACAACATTCGAACCGATAGAAGCATCCGCCCCGATCTCCGTTTGGGCTTTGATGTAACCGTCATAATTGGCGGTGATTGTTCCGGCGCCAATGTTTGCGCCTTCGCCCACCGAGGCATCGCCGATATAGGTGAGATGATTGACCTTCGCGCTGCGCGCAATATGAGACTTCTTAACCTCGACGAAGTTCCCGATCTTGGCCTGAGACCCGATATCCGCGCCAGGTCGTAGGCGCGCAAACGGTCCAATCGTGGCACCGTCACGCACGACACATCCCTCCAGATGGCTGAATGCCTTGATTGTGACGTTGTCACCGACCGTGACGTCAGGCCCGAGAAAGACATTGGGCTCTATCGTTACATCCGATCCAATCACGGTGTCGAAACTGAACCACACCGTCCCAGGGTCAACCAGTGTGGCACCCCCTTCGAGAGCCTTCTGACGTGCTTGGGCCTGAAACCCAGCTTCGGCACGAGCGAGGTCCGCCCGCGTGTCAATGCCGATGAGTTCATCGGGATTACCTTCTACCACGGTGCACCGAGCACCTTCTTTCCGGGCAAGGGCAACCACATCGGTAAGGTAGTACTCGCCTTTTGAATTGTCGGTACCGAGGCCTTCGAGGAGCCGTGTGAGTGTTGCGGCGTCTGCCGCGATGACCCCGGAGTTGCAGAGGTCGATGGCCCGCGTCGCGTCATCGGCATCCCAGTACTCGACGATCTGCTCAAGCTGACCCTGCTCATCGATAACGAGCCGACCATATTGGGCAGGATCTACGGGACGGAACCCCAGAACCACAAGCGCAGGCGCATTGTCGTCCATTCTCGCTTCAATGAGCCGTTGCAGTGTTGCTGTCGAGACAAGCGGATCAGCGCCAAACAGAACTAGTACGGTCCCGTCAAACCCCTCAAGATTGGGTAACGCGCATTGCGCCGCATGTCCGGTACCCAATGGACGGTCCTGAATTGCGATGGAGGCGTTACCGAACGCCGACGTTAACTCGACCATATCTGGGCTAACGACCACCACAACCCGACCGACCCCGGCATCTTCTATCGTCGACAGGAGGTGACTGACCATCGGTCGACCCCCGACCGGATGCATCACTTTTGGCAATGCGGAACGCATACGCGTTCCCTTGCCCGCAGCAAGAACAATGGCGGCGACTGATTGGGGGTCCATTTGGTTTTCGCTCATGGCGTGGAACGGCTGGACGATGCCACACGCCCTCGGCTGCCACCAAATAACGAAATCTTACCGAATTTTGCAACAGCTGGCGGCAGGTCCCTGCCTTGCCTTGACTTGATCCGTCAGCAAACCTATTACGACCAAGACGGGCGCGTAGCTCAGTGGTAGAGCACTACGTTCACATCGTAGGGGTCGTTGGTTCGATA
>Ga0055584_100007079_pt1 | contig 11000 bp, 10 predicted proteins | sample OSDHelmetaG_FD_58716 | JGI IMG/M metagenome (GOLD analysis project Ga0055584, IMG submission 58716) | Pelagic marine sediment microbial communities from the LTER site Helgoland, North Sea, for post-phytoplankton bloom and carbon turnover... | ecosystem: Environmental > Aquatic > Marine >...
CATTAGTAGACCACCTCCAATTATCTTCCAGCTCTCTATCGCCCCATGTTTTTACAAATTCATTTTTTCCGAAAGCCACCGTAGTTGGATTATAAAAATAAAAAGCGGTAGCTTGCTGGTTGTTTATGGGCGGCCCTATGCGCTGCTGTGCTCCAACCTGATTGTTGGCCGCAACCAATCCGCTATTTCGTTCGGCAGCTTTTTGGGCTTTTTGTTCTGCTTCGTCTTGAGCTTTTAATTCTTCAACCACCGCCTCAAAATAACTTAACCGTTCGGCCTCTGGCATATTTACCAATTTTAAAATACTATCGTTGGTTTTAGCTATGGCTTCGTAATAAATAACATCTTCTAAATTATCGCGTTTCCGTTTAATAATTCGGTAGGGTTTAGAGTTTTCTACCAAGCTGTTCATGGTACTGTCGTAATACTTTCCGGCCTTAGCGTAAATAGTGGCATTAAAATTCATATCGCCAAGAGTTTCGTAATTCTTGGCCACCAAAATATTGTCTTTAGAATTGGTTCGTAACGATTTGTTATAATAAACCGTTGCTAAAGAATCGGAGCCGTTTTTTAAATGGTATTGGGCTATTTGATGGTAAATTCGGTCTAAATATGGGCGGTTTTCGCGATTTTCCTCTAGCTCGGTAAGCAGTTCGGTGAGTTCGAGCTTGTTTCCGTTCTCGAAATCAAAGTTTTTAATTTTCTCCAGATAGGCACTGATTAAGTAAATACGAGGAATTTTTCTATTAAGATCGATAACCTTATCGAACGCTATGTTGGCACTATCTTTATACCCCAGTTTGTTGTACAACTGCCCTTGGATAAAGCGGTACCTTCCGCGCTCGTCGTTGTTTTTAGTGGCTTTAGCAGCTGTTTCTAGCAAGGTAATGGCCGTGTCGATTACTTTTATGTTTAGGTAAGCCTGAGCTAAAATAGACGTAGCATCGGCTAAATCTTGGCCTTCTAGATTTTCTTGTTTAAGCAAGCGTTTTAGGTTTTCTATAGCCAGTTCGTTGTTATCTAGCCTTATATTGGCCTTTTCGCGCCAAATTTTGGCTTGGTTAATTTTGTCGCTTGCCGGATACTTGTACAAAATGTAATTGAAGGCCTCTAACGAAGGCACAAAACGCTGATCGAAATACCGGGCTTTTCCCAATAACAGATAAGCTTCATCAATTTGTGGGTTTTTCTCTTTACCTTCAAAATCCATACTATGTTTTTGTATGGCTTTTGTTGCTTTCTCTTCGGCCCTAGAAAAGCTTTCGTTTTTAGACTGCCCTGGCAGCATTACGTCTTCAATTATCTGCATGCGCTCTATAGGCAAAACCTCCCAATAATTATCAAAATAAGTGTCGTTAAGAGCTTTTCTGCCTTCTTCCAAAGCATTGTACCCATTAAAAAGAGCATTAAACTCGGCCGTTACGGCGTGGTAGTTTCGGTTTATAAATTTGTCCTTTTTCCTAGAACAGCTTAATGCCAAAACCGCCAAAACTACAACAACAAATATGGATTTATAAGGTGTTTTCAATATGGTATTTTTAGTCTGTATAATAACTGTAAACGCACGCCATTATTATAATAGAATGGTAAAAATAAGCATCTTTTTGAATTTAGCCGTATTAAGCCAAAGACTTTTAAAACAAAACGGTTAATTGCAAATAGAATTTAGCAACTAACCGTTTTTATCTATAATGGGCCACATGGCCATCTATTTTCCCTATCGTTTATTGGTACTTTTGGGCTATTGCATGCACTTCCATGCCCCAACTTTGACCAAACACCATGGCTTTTTGGGTTAAGGCAAGCTGTTTTTCGGCCAGTTTTTTCCCTAGACTGCTATTATAAAAGACCGTTAACTGTTTAATTTCATCATGGGTAAACTCTTCCATATATACATCGGCCATTTTTTCGTACAATCCTTGTAAAGTGGCCTTTGCTTCGGTCCTGTAAGCCTCTTTTTTATCGTCTGGCACCAAAGCTCCTATTTGATCTATGGCATTAACAAAAGCACTACCGGCCCCCGTTAATTTTAAGAACTCTATGGTTTCGTTTTTGTAATCGGCACTATCCTGTGCTTGCGTTTGCAGCACCATTGCTACAAAAAGGGCGCTTACCAGTAACACTTTTTTCATTCTTTTTATTTTAATTGTTCATTATTTACCTTAGGGTTAGCATGTTGCGTTTTATTTAAACCCATTTATTGTCTCCAAAGTTAAAATTTACAAATCAACTTCACTATTTTTGCTAAAAAATTATTTTTACATGTCATCATTTCACAAACTTTCCATAAAAAACATTAATCGCGAAACCAACAAATCCATCAGCATTGTATTTGATGTTCCCAATAATTTAAAAGAAACATTTTTGTTTCAGGCCGGACAGTACATTACGCTAAAGACCCAAATTGACGGCAATGAAGTACGCCGCGACTATTCGCTGTGCTCATCGCCCAAAAGCGGCGAACTTAAGGTGGCCATTAAAGAGGTAAAGGACGGTACGTTCTCATCGTACGCCAACAGATCACTAAAAGTTGGCGACATTTTAGAGGTAGCCTCTCCAAAAGGAAGGTTTGTTTTTACGCCAAACGACTCTAAAACCAAAAACATCGCCCTATTTGCTGCTGGTAGTGGCATAACCCCTGTTTTAAGCATCATTAAATGTGCTTTAGAAGAAGAAGTACACAGCAAAGTCATTTTGGTGTACGGCAATAAAACTACCGAAGACACCATGTTCCTTAACGAACTTTTAGAGCTTCAACACAAGTACAAAGAGCGATTTTCCATTCAGTTTGTGTTTAGCCAACGCGATGAAGACAACGATTCTATTTTTGGAAGAATTGAAAAGAGCACGGTTAATTATGTAATAAAAAACAAACATAAGCATATTGATGTTGACGCCTATTACTTATGTGGCCCCGAAGCTATGATCCACACGGTAAAAGACGTGTTGACCGAACACGAGGTTGCTGAAGACAGAATTCATTTTGAACTGTTTAAAGCTGCAAAACCAGCCGAAGTTAAAGATAGCGAATTGGTTACAGCCAAAGGAAAAATAAGCATTACCATAACCGTTGACGACGAGACCACCACGTTTGAAATGAATCCAAAACAAACCATACTGGATGCGGCCATCGACAAAGATTTAGATGCGCCCTATTCTTGCCAAGGCGGAATTTGCAGCAGCTGTTTGGCCCGTGTAACAGAAGGCGCAGCCAAAATGCGACAAAACAATATCTTAACCGAAAGCGAAGTTGCCGAAGGGCTAATATTAACCTGCCAAGCACACCCTACAACAACAACCATATCGGTAGATTATGATGATGTGTAAGTTCTGTTCTTTTTGTTAACAAGCAGGTTTGATTTAAACCACCTCACGGATTTTGGCAATAACGGTTTCTGGAGCAATGCTTCCGGCTGCCTGCTTATACGATTCGGGATGTTTGTTACCATACACCGAAGTTGGAATTAAAGGAAATTGTTCTCTGTTGGCCAATAAGGCATGATGTTGGGGCTGGTTAAACGGAGCAAATCCGGCGTATGGGTGGGTAACCCCCCAAATGGTTACGGTTTTTACGCCCAACATAGCTGCTAAATGCGCATTGCCAGAATCCATAGACAGCATAACATCTAAATTAGAAAGCACATCCAACTCTTCATCAAAAGATAGTTTTCCTGCGAGGTTTACGGTGTTTTTATAAGTCGCTTCAATAGCGTTTAAAACCGCTATTTCTTTTTTTCCACCACCAAACAGTACTATTTTGTAATCCTCAGACAAGACTTCAATTACCTTTTTGGTAAGATGTAACGGATACATTTTACCTTCGTGAGCAGCAAAAGGCGCTATTCCTATAAGTTTTTGGGGCTGCCCTCCTATAAGTGCTTGGGTTTTAGAATTTATATGGGCTTTTTCAGGAAAAGTAGGTTCAAGCAAATCTATGGGGAAACCAAGAGCAGCAAACACATCGGCATAACGCTCATGAGTGGTTTTAAGGGGTTCGAAACGCTTGCCCGAAATAAGTTGTTTCTTTTCTTTTCTGCCTTTATCTATTGAAACAAAACGTTTACAGTGTAAAAATCGTTTTAAGATTTTGGTTCGAAGTACATTGTGCAGATCGGCAACAAAGCAAAAATTGTTTTGGTTAAGTTCCTGTGCCAATTTATAGAGCCCTAAAACCCCTTTATGCTTAGCCTTAACCTCGGCAGGATATACCGTAAGATTATCAATACCCCTAAAGACAGGCACAAAAAAAGCCCGAGTTACAACAGTAATTTTTAACTCGGGATATTGTTGTGCTAAGGCTCGTAAAACAGGCACCGTCATGGCCACATCGCCCATTGCAGAAAGACGAAGAACTAATATATTTAACGGTTTTGCCATTTTTACTTAAAGCGTACGCCTCTTGCTGTCCTTAAAATTATTTTTGCGAACGAAGCACAGGGTTTAGCTCGTCGTCGTTATACATTTTCATTTGCTTATAAACTTTCATGTATTTATCGCCATTTTCAATATCTTTTAACAAGGTATCTATGGCTGTAGACAAATCGACACGCTGTTCCAACAAAACGTTTAATTTCTTTTGGCAGGCCTCACGATGTTCTGGCGAAGCATCTTGCCGAGTGGCCTCTTCGTTCATATGGTAAATTTTAAGAGCCAAAATAGACAAGCGGTCTATGCCCCAAGCAGGACTCTCGGTATTAATACTAGCATCTGGTTTTGGGGTTATATGTTTGTATTTATCCAAAAAATAACTATCAATATACTCCACCATATCGGTTCTGTCTTGGTTAGAGGCATCTATTTGGCGTTTTAACTTCAATGCCGCTACAGGATCTATATTGGGATCGCGAATAATATCTTCATAATGCCATTGTACGGTATCGATCCAACACTTTCTGTACAATAAATGTTCTATTAAACTACTTTCTGGGTAAGCATTCTCAAATGGTTGGTCTACCGTATTAACCAGGTGGTATTTTTCTATTACCTCCTGAAAAATTTTGTTTGCCTTATCTGTAAACATGTCATTGGTTTTTAAAACACAAAACTACATAATTTAAACAAGATTATTAGGATTTTAAATGCCGGTTGGTATTGTTTTTAAGTAAATCTGAAGTTTTTATAAATACGTTTTGTTAACTTTATCCTGATTTTTTTTTCAGAAAACCATGATAATCCATAACATATCCCACGAAAACTCTGTATTAAATAATTTTGTTTCTGAAATTAGGAATATTAACGTTCAACAAGACCGAATGCGTTTTAGAAGAAACATTGAGCGCATAGGTGAGATTTTGGGCTATGAAATGAGCAAATGTTTCAATTACGCCCCAAAAAGCATTAACACTCCTTTAGGGAAAAGCACCATTAATCTGCCAGAAGACCCAATGGTATTATGCTCTATTTTAAGAGCTGGTATACCCCTTCATAATGGTCTGCTAAATTATTTCGACATGGCCGAAAACGCATTTATTTCGGCTTACAGGCACCACAAAGACCACTCTGATAGTTTTGAAATTATTGTAGAATATTTGGCCTGCCCCAACCTAGAAGGCAAAACATTAATCCTAGCCGATCCCATGTTGGCCACCGGCCAGTCGTTAGTAGCTGCACTAAAAGCCCTAAAGCCTTTTGGAACCCCTAAAAACATACATATTATAAGTGTTATTGGCGCACAGTCTGGTATCGATTTTATTAAACAGCATTTTGATGCCCAAACGCATTTATGGATTGCTACCGTAGACCAAAGCCTTAACGACAAAGGCTACATTATTCCTGGCCTTGGCGATGCGGGCGATTTATCTTTTGGGCAAAAACTACAGCATTAAAAGCACAAAGGGCACCAAAAAAAGCAAAAGCACAAACACTTCCTTAAACCATTTGTCTTGCAGGGTTTCAATATAATTGGAAATAACAATAGCCAGCGGTGCGTAGAGGAACAAAAATTCGCTACCATTTTTATTAGGCGCAAAAATAACAACAAAGGCTGCCACGAATACCAATAAGACTACAATTTTAAGCGATGCGCGGTTGGCTTTTTTAGCTTTTACGATATCCTGAATATAAAACAGCAAAGACCACAGCCCAAAAGACACCAACATGGTAATACCTATTAAAAAAGATATCGAATCGTAAAGGGAATAATCGTAATTTACCCGATACGACACATTAAACAATGCAAAATAAGTATCGTAACACAGTATTGATGCTACCACGGTAATAACAAAAACCGTAGCCATTCCTATAAACGGAATGATCCAATGCCTAATATTTTTATCAACATACAAAATAAGCGAGGCGACAATGAGAACAAAAAACAAAATGGCCCAAAAATAAAACAAACTAGCAAGGGCTATCCACAAGGCAGCATCAAAATATTTGTTCTTAATAGCTTTTTGCGACCTAATACTTAGAATACGCCTTAAGGCCAGTAGGATAAAGAAGTTGGACAAAAGAACCCGATAATCTGTAGTGGTTTCAACAATGGTTAACAAAAACAAACTGAACAGCAGTATTTCGTAATTGCTTTTTTGTGTTAAATTGTTCTTTTCTACAATAAAATTTAAAAGCAAAATAGAAGTGTAAGCAACAAACAAAAGCAGGATTAGCTTAAACACAAAACCCCATGTAAACTCTGCAGCCGGTACGTTGGTTCTAGCGGCAATAAAAGCCAACAACGTAATGAAAAACACAATAACGAAGTTTATAGGTTTAGATTTATTAAAAAAACTTGTTATCATTATCTGTTTTTGTATTTTTGCGTGGTAAATATACTAACTATAAAACGGTTAGTAAACAATAAACAAACACAAAATGAAAGACTTCTTTTACGGTATACAGGATTTATTTGTTGATGTTCTTTTTGCTCCACTTGATGCCTTAGCATCTCTTGAATTGGAAAATTGGTTTGCGGCCAATACCATTTCGTGGATTTTTATTCTTATTGGTTTCGCTGCCATGGTATATTGGATGAAACAACTAAAGATTTTTAACGATAACAACGAGGAAGATAAGAGCATATCTTCTCACTCTTATCTATAAATCGAATCCTATATCCTTACGATAATTCATCTTATCAAAATGTAGTTTTTCTATATTTTGGTAAGATTTTTTTATGGCCTCTTGGTAAGTTGCGCCATAAGATGTAATAGCCATTACACGCCCACCAGAAGTTACAATTTTACCATCCTTTAGCTGTGCACCGGCATGGAAGGGAATAGAATCTTCAATACTTTCAACACCAGTTATTTCCTTTCCTTTTTCGTAGGCCTCTGGGTACCCCCCAGAAACCAGCATGATGGTTGTTGCGGCACGCTCGTCTATTTCTATGTCTATGTCGTTTAAAGTCCCGTTTGCCATGGCCAATAAGACTTCAACCAAATCGTTTTTAAGTCTTGGGAACACCACTTCGGTTTCGGGATCGCCCATACGCACGTTGTACTCTATAACCTTGGGCTCATCGCCTTCAACCTTTATCAAGCCAATAAACACAAAGCCTACGTAGGGCAAATTGTCTTTTTTAAATCCGTTTATGGTTGGCTTAACAATACGCTCTTCAATTTTATTTAAAAACTCGTCGGTGGCAAAAGGCACCGGAGAAACCGCGCCCATGCCTCCTGTATTTAAGCCGGTATCGCCTTCGCCAATGCGTTTGTAGTCTTTTGCCGTTGGTAAAATTTTATAATTCTCGCCATCGGTAAGCACAAAACAGCTTAGTTCTATACCATCTAAAAACTCTTCTATAACCACTTTGGTACTGGCTTGGCCAAACTTGGCATCGACCAGCATGCTTTTAAGTTCGGTTTTGGCCTCTTCAAGGTCATTTAAAATTACCACGCCTTTTCCCGCAGCCAATCCATCTGCCTTTAAAACATAGGGAGGTTTTAGGCTTTCTAAAAAAGCATAACCTTTTTCTACAGTTTGGGCGGTAAAGCTTTGGTATGCTGCCGTTGGAATGTTATGGCGCATCATAAACTCTTTAGCAAACTCTTTACTGCCCTCTAACGTTGCGGCAACTTTTTGTGGGCCAATAACCTTTACGTGCTTTAATTCTAGATCGTTTAAAAAATAATCATGAACCCCCTTTACCAATGGCGCCTCTGGCCCTACAACTACCAGTTCTATAGCCTCCTTAAGCACCAGTTCTTTAATGGCTTCAAAGTCGGTTTCGCTAATATTTACATTGGTGGCCACTTCTGCCGTTCCGGAATTACCGGGCGCTACAAATAATTGTTTGCATTTTGGGCTTTGTGCTATTTTCCAAGCAAATGTATGTTCTCTTCCGCCTGAGCCTAAAATTAAGATGTTCATGTTCTGTATTTATTTTTTAATGCCACAAAAATAATTGCTTTTAAGTTAAGCTACTAATTGATCGTTGTATTTTTTTAAAGATTTGCCCATTGGTCCTAAAAAAACAGTCTGGGCCCAATATGCTATTGCCTTAGTTTTAAAACCACATGCCAAGCCAAGTAATATATCGATTTGAAGAAGGGCAATCCCTCTACTTGCCTTAACAATTTCCAGTTCCATTTTAGTAAACTTAATTTGTTATTGGACATTGAGGATTCTGTTTTTCGGTACTGTGCCAAAACCTCGGGCATAGCATAGGCCTTGGCACCGGTCTTTAAGATTTTAAGCCAGAGGCCATAATCCTGTCTTTTCTGCAACAGCGGCATATATACCTTACCCAGAACCTCTTGGTTGTACATAGCCGTAAGGCAGCCTATTTTATTAGAAAAGAGCAGGTTTTGGTAGCTTAAGACCGCTTGGGGGACAATGGTTTTGTTTAATTGCAGGCCATTGGCATCAATCCATTCGTAAGCCGTATGGGTGAGGCTGTGGCCATGGCTTAGCATAAAATGCACCTGTTTTTCAAGCTTCTGGGGCAACCATTTATCGTCGCTGTCCAGAAATGCCACAAATTGCCCTTGGGCGCGTTCTATGGCCTTGTTCCTAGCGACGGCCGCACCAGAATTTTCATGCAATTGAATGAGTTTTATACGAGGGTCTTTCTTTTGGAATCTTGAAATTATGCCAATAGTATTATCTGTAGAACAGTCGTCTACCAACAACAATTCCCAATTTTGGTAGGTTTGGCCGAGCACGCTATCTATGGTTTCCGAAATGTAGGTTTCAGAATTAAAACAGGCGGTTACTATCGAGACGAGGTTATTGCTGCCCATGGTTTAGTGTTGATATAAAACTTTTAACTTTTCCCGATCCAAAATCAATACGAGCTTCAGAATTAATCGTGTATTGCATGTCGTCTTTAAAAAAACTTTCTATTTCCTTGCCAAGCCAGAGCTTTTCAGAATTAGACAAAGTAGAAGCCAAGTTAAAGGTTAAATGCCCTTTTTTCTTTTGAAGGACTTGGTACTCTAAATAAAGTTGGTGTTTTTCAGACAGGTTTTTAAAAATATAGTAAAAATACAAACTGGGATATTCATACTTAAATCCGTAAACCGTTTGTCCTACGCGCCCAAAAACATTTTCTAGGATACGGTGGTTTTTTCCGCAGGAACATTTGGTATTTCGAGGAGCCAGTTTTATGTAATCGCCCAATTTATAACGTATTATGGGGAAAGACAACATATTCAGGTTGGTGACCAATATTTCACGGTTATGTTCTTCAACAATAACCCCTTCCATATTAATGTGCAGGCGTCCATTGGGGCATTCGAAAGCTATAATACCGGCCTCGGCCGCACCGTATTCGCTGATCATTTTGGTCCCGAAGGCTTTTATTATTTCGGGCTGGTAATGATCGAAAACCATTTCTGAAGTTCCTTTTACCATCAAAATGTTTTTAGGTTTTTCTATCTGGCCTTGGTTGATCGCTTTTGCCGTTTGGTAAATACTCGACGAATAGCCGTGCACATATTTTGCCCGTTTTAGTTTTTTTATAAAGGCGAAAAGTTCGGTTTGAGAATACGAAAACACCCTAAACCGGTTTTGTAAGGTATCTAAAAATTTAGTTTTAAGCCTGTATTTTAAAGACTTGTTAAACCCCCAGAAATACCCATTTCTGTACCATGGTTTTACGTTGTAATAACCATAATTGTGGTTTATTACCGCCCGGTTGAACGTATCGGCATATTCGTTTCTTTTAAACTGTAAAGATTGGCCTGTAGTTCCAGAAGTTTTAGCATTGAATGTTTTTTTAAACTTAAATGTTGTATGGATTTCGGAATTATGGCGAAGCAGTTCGTTTTTGGTTATTATGGGCAATTTTGATAAATCGTCCAAGCTTTGGATATCGGAGGGTTTAACCTGATTTTCGCTAAACGTTTTTTTGTAATAGGGCGAGTATTGGTAAGCAAAACCGATCAGTTCCTTTAGTTTTTTTAATTGAAAAGCCTCGAGCCGCTCTAGCGGATAGCTTTCCGATTTGCTCAAAAAGCTATGGATGCTTTGAGAAGAGGGGTTTCTGAAATACCGTCCTAACATGTAAAGCCATTTAAACATCATATTTTGGTTAATAGTTGGTTCCACTGATGTTTTACAACGTTCCATTGAAACGCCTCTACCTGCTCCCTAGCTTTTACACTTATATTTCCCGGTCCATTTTCTATTAATTGTTTTATGGTTTTTGCCATAGTTTTGTAATCGTTGTCCGGCACCAAAAACCCGTTTACCTTATCCTTTATTAAAAAGCCAATACCACCAACATTGGTTGTTACAACCGGAAGGCCCAAAGCCATGGCCTCGATAATGCTTACGGGCATATTATCTACATGGCTGGTATTTATAAAAACATCGAACTGTTCTGATTTTTTATGCCAAGCCGCTTGGGTTAAAACCCCAGTAAACGCTACCGAACTTTGCAAGTTCAATGCCTCTACAAGCTGTTTTACTCCACTTAGGGAGCCGTCTCTATCTGGGCCTACCATGCACAATGTTGCATTGGGGTAATCTTTTTTAAGTTCGAACAAAACCTTTATGGCCATTTCGGGGTTGTAAATTGTAGCGAACGACCTAACGTACAAAAGCTTAGGAGCTAATTT
>Ga0055584_100007080_pt1 | contig 10999 bp, 9 predicted proteins | sample OSDHelmetaG_FD_58716 | JGI IMG/M metagenome (GOLD analysis project Ga0055584, IMG submission 58716) | Pelagic marine sediment microbial communities from the LTER site Helgoland, North Sea, for post-phytoplankton bloom and carbon turnover... | ecosystem: Environmental > Aquatic > Marine >...
TCAGCTTCTATAAAAAGTTCATTGTGCAAATCGCGATTCACTGCAAAAATGGTCAACTCCCCCTTCTCTTCGTTGAGCACCCCCACGGCTTCTAGGTGCGGCACCGAACCGAATTCTCTATCGTCATAAGCAGAAGATTGCACGTTGAGACTGAGCGCGACACCGCGACCATAGTGCGAAGCGTGCTGGAAAGGGAAAAATATGGTCTGCCTAATTATGCCGCCGCCCGTAGCCGTAAAAATTGGGGCAATGACGTTGACCAGTTGCGCCAGACAGGCCAGACGCACTCGGTCGCAGTGTTTGATCAACGAGATCAGCATACAGCCGACGACCAGCGCATCCTCTAACGTATAAAAATCCTCGAGTAGGGGAGGGGCTTCCTGCCACGGCTTCTGTTCGCGATCGGCCAAGTTGGAGTGATACCACACATTCCACTCGTCAAAGGAGAGCATCATGCGCTTGGAGCTACGCTTTTTCGCGCGCACAAAATCGCACGTGGCTACGACTTCTTCAATAAAGGAATCCATTCCCAACGAAAGCGCTAAAAAATGCGCCGAATCGCCGTCGCGATTGCCAAAGTACGTGTGGAGCGAGATATAGTCGACGTGTTCATAGGTGTGCTCTAGTACCGTGGCCTCCCACTGCGGAAAGGTCTCCATATCCCGATTCGACGAGCCGCAGGCGACCAATTCGATAGTGGGATCGACCCAGCGCATGGCCTTGGCCGTCTCTTCGGCGAGACGACCGTATTCGCCTGCCGTCTTATGACCGATCTGCCAATTGCCATCCATCTCGTTGCCCAAACACCACACCCTGATGTCGTGGGGATCCCTATATCCATTTTCTATGCGCAAGTCGCTCCATGCAGACCCGCCCGGGTGGTTGCAATATTCAACCAGACTGCGCGCCGCATCGACGCCGCGCGTACCTAAGTTTACAGCCAACATAGGCTGCGTTGCCGCCCTTCGACACCAGGCGACAAACTCATCCGTACCAAAGCGATTCGGCTCCAACGTTTTCCAGGCCAAGTCCAGCCTCGCCGGCCTGTTCTCTACGGGCCCCACGCCGTCTTCCCATTTATAACCGGAGACAAAGTTTCCACCGGGATAGCGCACGATCGGCGCGTTCAGTTCTCGCACCCACTCGAGCACATCTGCGCGAAAACCCAGTTCATCGGCTGTGGCATGCCCCGGTTCATAGAGCCCCCCATAGATCGCCCTGCCAAGGTGTTCGATAAACGACCCGTACAGCCGTTCATCAATCGCACCAATAGCCAACTCGCGCGCCAGCACAACCTTTGCTTTAATCATCATCCAATGCCTTTTGTAATTCGCTCCCCCACTCTAGTAGCTCTTCGTCTGCACCCAATGCAGCCACGCACTGAAGCCCCAATGGCAAGCCGTTGAGCGCCCTTCCCGCCGGCAGTGAAAGCGCGGGCAGCCCCGCATGCGTCCACGGCAAGTTCATTACGGGATCTCCCGTCGACTCAATGCCTTTCGGGGCCGAACCTCTAGCGGCGGGGCTGATCCATAGGTCGATGCCGTGCGCAGCCATCTCCTCTTCTATCTGCACGCGCAGCAACTCGCGCCCGCTGCGGGCGGCATCTATAGCGGTATCGTCAATGCTCTGCCCCTCGCGCACTAGAGCCGCCGTGCGCGGACGGTAAAGTGAACTGTATTGGCCAAAACGCTCGGCATGCTCGCGCGCAACTTCACCCGTAATGAGCTGAGTGTGGCGAGTGTTGATTGCCTCTATATCATTAAACAGGGGTACGCGTTTTACCGTAAATCCAGCTTCTTCGAGGACGCGAACTTCCTGGCTAAAGGCCTCCCAACCCTCTACTGTAGCCTGATTCAGATAAGGACCTTCCGGCACGCCCAATACGGGCCTATGCCAAATATCGATCGATCGCCACCCGTCACATAGTATAGAAGAGGCGAGCAAGGTCATCTCGATAGTCCGCGCAAAAAAACCCACCGTATCAACCGAAGGAGAATAATAAAGGATGCCCTGCGTGCTAACGCGACCGTAGGAGGGTTTAAAACCTATCACACCACAAAATGCCGCCGGCCGTATCACCGAGCCAACCGTCTGCGTGCCGAGAGCTAGCGGGCAATAACCCGCCGCCACCGCAGCGGCCGAACCACTGCTTGAACCACCTGGGGTATGTGCGAGGTTGTGCGGATTTCGCGTCGGTCCCGGTTCAAAGTAGGCAAATTCCGTCGTAACCGTCTTGCCCAGTACGAGCGCACCAAGCTCTTTTAAGGCGGTCACACAGGCGGCCTCGGTGCCCCCGAGTACCTCTGCTGGCAGAGCCGAACCGGCCACCGTCGGCAAACCGTCCACGTGAAAGATATCCTTCACGCCAATCAGCGTGGCAAAGAGCGAAGGTTTCTCGCTGCCAACCGGATACAGCGCCGCCAGTGCCTCGACCTCTCTTTGTAGGCGCCCTGCCCGACCTCGCTCTGCCACGAGCGCCTTTACCTGCTCATCGCGCTCTTCTGCACGCGCGCGCACCGAATCGATAGACTCAGCCATAATGTCCTATTGCTTACTCAAAACTACATAAAGGACGGATAGTACAAATTGGTGCGATCCCCTTTGTTTTCGCCCCCTTCGAGTACAGCGATGCGCTCTTCACAAGAAGGGTCGTTAAACCCCAGCCCGGCCCGGCGCAGAAGCGGTAGCCATTGCGCCGGATCGAACGGCACAATCTGCTCTCCCTGCCAACCCTTGGCATCGAGCCCGTGTTCAACGAGCCAGTAGAAAGCGCGACGAATACTGCGGCCATCGCCACTCTCGAAATTCCACAGATCCTGCCCGGTGTGACGGCCGAGATCCGCCAAATCAAAAAAGGCCGTCAAATTCATGGCGCTATAGCTCAGCGAACGCGTGCGTGTCAGCTCTAACGGTTGGCGGCCATCGGCCTCTATTTGCGCTGCGACCCGCTCGGGGACGCGCTCCAATACCTCTTTGGCAAGGTCTAGGCGATTGCAGAAGAGCGCCAACGCCGTAACTTGAACGTCGTAACAAGTAGCGCGACTGTTCTTCTGCGCTCTTTCCTCGCGCCCGTGCGCACTCTCGAGCAGCCAATCGAGATAGGCACTAAACCACCCTTCTAGCTCGCGTTGGTCTTCAACCGTCCAGGCCTCAGAGGCAGATAGCATCCCAATACCATCTACCAACCAGCTAAAGGAGTGCGTATCAATAATGCCTATGCCTCGACCATCACAGCGTCCAGGAATAGCTTGGCCGTATTCGAGATGCGGATTCATACGCGTAGTTTCGGCGACAAACCAAGTGCGCAGAAGCAGCGCTGCGCGCTCGGCAAAATCTTCGAGATCGCTAAAGAAATACGCCGTCGACAACGTATAGACCGCCGAAGACATCGCCGCCAGGCGCGAGCTATCATACGACTCGCGCTCCTCGTTGACCTCGCCATCCTTACACACGTAGGGCAAACCATCTTCCCGCTCTGGGTCGGGCCACCAATAGGGAGCTAAGCTCATATAGTCGTGCGCATCGGCGCTGGGCGGCAACTCTCCCTTTTCGACTACGGAATACGGCCCCATGACCAGCGCCTGATCGGCGTCCTGTAACAGACGGTCGTCAGCTGCCACTAGGCGTTCGTCCCCATCGTAGAGCAAGGAACGAACGCGCAACAGTCTTTCGCCATCGAGCAAAAATACGCGCGGTGTATTCTCCATTGCTTAGAAGTTCAGCAACAGGAAGCACAGGGCCATAATGACCGTTGGCACTAAAGCTCCCTTTAGCAAACCAATAGGGGAAACGCCGTGCGCAAAATAGCGCTTGAGAATGGACTGCCCCGCTGGGTTCGGCGCATTGGCTATAACGGTCAAACCGCCGCCCGTAACGGCCCCGGCGACCACGGCGTATTTGAGTTCGTCCGTAAAACCCGGCACGAGCGTACTTAGATAGGTGATGGCCGCGTTGTCGTTAAAGGCCGTTAATACCGTGGCACCTATCATCAGCGGTAATTCGCCCAGCGAACCGAGCACGGGGGCAATCCACCACCCCTGCACCCCACCGTGCATAACGAGACCGGCGAGAAAGAATCCGACTAAGAGAGGCGGTTTGAGGTCGAGGCGATTCTGGAAATGAGGAGTCGCCTGGGCAAAGCCGAGATAGAACAGAAAGCCGCCAATAAAGAGCGCTGGATAATGGGCGTTAAACACCGTCCAAGCCATAAAGATGGCATGAATTAACATCATCCACCCCGGCACCCAATCCTCGCGCTGGTCCCAGTCGGGATCGCGATACGGCGGACGTCGCTTAAACGGCAATAGGCCCGGTAGCGTCTTGCGCATCGACTTTTCTTTGATTTCTTCAAAACGCTGTTCAAAGGCCTCGTCCAAAAGCTTTAGGTCGACCTTGTCGCGATCGATTTTAGCCATGATGCCATCGTATAGCTGCTTTTTGATCTCGGCGCATTTACTGGCAAACGAGGAATTAAAGCCCAGCTGCTCGTCGAGCGCCTCTTCGAGCGCTTCAAATTCATCTTCCAAGTCCTTGCGGCTGACATAGCGACTCTGCAGCTCGCGCTTCATGCGCACCAGTGCGTATTTTTGCTGCAACTCTTCCATCTCGCCGCGGAACATATAGAAGTAAAGTCCGTTCGAGATAAAGATACCAATGGCCGCCTTCCAACCGAAATTGATCAGCATATGCATCAGATCCCACTCCCAGGGCCCCGCGACCATCAGCACCGGCGGCGCGGCAAAATGCGTCATCGTGCCGCCGACTGAGATATTGACAAAGAGCAAACCCAAAGTGGCGTATTTAAACTTGTCGCTCGGTCCCAGCTCGTAAAATTTTTCACCCAATAAAAGCGCCGATATCGTCATGGCTGCCGGCTCCGTTATAAACGAGCCCAAAAGCGGCCCCACCGTCAGGATCGTCAGCCACCACGCCGCCAGCATTCCGCCAAAGAGATTAGACACTTTCCACATCAGCAGCTCGGCGCATTTGAGGATCGGACGCGTAGCCGCTAAGGTCATGATGACACCGACAAAGATTGGCTCAGTATAGTTGACCTTATAACTGAGATAGGACACCGCCGTATTCCAATCGTGAAACGAGGTGATCGCCCCCACTAGGGCAATAGCCCAAATGCCAAAGACGGCTTCGACTTCACCGAGAAAATGGAAGATGCCCGCCCCAATATGTACCGACCCCTTTGGTTTGAGTCCCGCCTTTACTTTTTCCTCGTGATCGTGCGCCCAGGTGTGCGATATTTCGAGAAATTTACTCGTGAGAAAAGTATGGATGATGGCACATAGAAAAATGAGCGTCGCGACTACATTGAACGGCTCTACAGAAATTCGATGGCTTAGAATTGCGCCAATATCCTGCAAATGACCGTCCTCGTACGACGCCAATTCGTGCGGGAACTCAACGTCGGCCCCGTGACCACCTCCTCCAGAAGCCAAGACTATGCTAGTCGGCAATAAAACAAATGCGGCGAGCAGCGTTATTTTCATCATCTACTGACCTTTTGTTTGGGTATACGGCTTCGAGACCGATTCGTCTCACCCGAAGTCTATCCATCACTCAGCACTACAAGTTACGTATCGATTTAACTTGCGATTCTAATTGGAATTGTACAGATTGTAGTCTAAAATAACAACAGTCAATTGAGGAATAAATGTATCGCGCCATTAGCCTGAACATAGTACTCTTTGCCATTTGGCTCCTTTGGTCCGGTCATTATACCGCCCTATTAGTTTCTTTCGGCGTGCTCTCCTGCCTGCTCTCGGTCTATCTTTGCCAACGCATGGGCATTATCGATCCCGAGGGGCATCCCATTCATTTGCTCGGTGGCTTCTTGGCCTATATCCCCTGGCTGGCCTGGGCCTTGGTGAAAGCCAATGTAGATATAGCCCGTCGCATCCTAACGCCGAGTCTGCCGATTTCCCCGCGTTTGATCCGCGTCAAAGCAAGCCAAAAAACGCATTTGGGGCAAGTGATTTACGCCAATTCCATTACCCTGACCCCAGGCACTGTATCCGTCGATGTCGAAGAAGGTAGCATCGAAGTCCACGCGTTAACCAAAGCCGCTGCTGAAGAGCTTATAGGGGGCGAGATGGACCGGCGCGTCACTCGGTTAGAAAACGAGAGCTAATGTTTGTAGCTGCAATGATAGGCGTACTGATCACTATGCTACTGGCACTCGTGCGCGCCGTTCTCGGTCCCACGGTCTACGATCGCATTCTAGCCGTTAATATGTTTGGCACCAAAACGGTGCTGCTCATCGCCGTGCTCGGATTTCTCACCGGACGCCCCGAGTTTTTAGACCTGGCATTAGTCTACGTGCTCATCAATTTCATAGGCACCATTGCCATTCTCAAATTTGTGCACTACGGCGACATGTCCCACAGCGGCCAAGAGACCTCCTAATGGACATACTGATCTATTACACGAGTTGGTTACTCCTACTCTGCGGAGCGTTCTTCTGCGCCGTCGGCGGTCTAGGTATATTGCGCCTACCCGACTTCTACAGTCGCCAGCACGCCGCCGGTATCACCGACACGCTCGGTGCCGCGCTCTTGCTCATCGGTCTCATCCTGCAGGCCGGTCTATCGCTCGTCGGTATAAAATTGGTGATGATCCTACTGTTCTTGCTCTTTACTAGCCCAGTCGCCACGCATACTATCGCACAAGCGGCCCTACAGAGTGGCCTAAAGCCTAAGCTGGCCGAAAAAGAGCGCGACGGATGAGCAATTTTGTCGATATCGCCCTGCTGGCATTCCTCGCGTTAGTCGCTCTAGCCGTCACGCGCACGCTCAACCTCTTTGCCACCGTCGCGCTCACCGGCATCTATAGCCTGCTCATGGCCAGCATATTCACCACCCTCGACGCCGTGGATGTAGCCTTTACCGAGGCGGCCGTCGGCGCCGGTATTTCCACCGTGCTCTTTCTGGCGACCATGGCGTTGACCACCAGCCACGAGAAACCGCACCACCATCACAATTGGGCCGCCATAATGGCCACCCTTATCACGGGGTCCGCTCTCGTCTATGGCACGCTCGACATGCCGCATTTTGGCGACCCTCAGGCGCCGATTCACCAACACGTGGCACCGCACTATATAGAGATCTCCCCCAATGAAATTGGCGTGCCCAATATGGTAACCTCCGTATTGGCCACCTACCGGGGTTACGACACCTTGGGAGAGACAGCCGTCATCTTCACAGCCTGTATGGCCGTGCTCTTGTTGTTGCAGCGCGACCGGCGCGGCGGCAACCGCAATGTCATGGCTGTGCCCGATGCCGACCAGCGCCGCGGCGGCCAATCTATGCAGCACGCGATGATCCTGCGCGTGTTCTCCAAGTTCTTTATTCCGCTGATTTTTCTCTTTGGGCTCTACGTGCAGTTCCACGGCGACTATGGACCGGGCGGCGGCTTCCAAGCCGGCGTCATTTTCGCCTCTGGTTTTATTCTCTATACGCTGGTTTTCGGCCTAGAAAAAGCGCGGCAAGTCATCCCCCCTCGAACCTTACAAGCGCTAGTTGCTTTCGGTTTGCTACTCTACGCTGGCACGGGCATCGCCACACTCGTTATGGGCGGGCAGTTCCTAGAATACAAGGCGCTAGCTCATGAGGCTACCCACGGCGAACACCTAGGTATTCTCTTCATCGAACTCGGCGTGGGCATTACGGTGGCTGCCGTTATGACGACGATCTTCTTTACGTTTGCCGGTAGGGGGCGTTCATGAGCGATTTTTGGGGCCTCTACAACTACTGGATTGCCATTTTTTTAATGATGGTCGGCTTCTACAACGTCATTGCGCGTGGCAACCTCATCAAAAAGCTTATCGGTCTCAATATTTTCCAGACTTCCGTCTTCCTACTCTATATCAGCATGGGTAAAGTTGAGGGCGGCTCTGCGCCCATCGTCGGCGCAGGAATTAGCAGTTTTTCCAACCCCCTGCCCCACGTGTTAATCCTCACCGCCATCGTCGTCGGCGTAGCCACTACCTCTGTGGGGCTAGCGCTGGTAGTTCGCATCAAAGAAGCATATGGCACCATTGAAGAAGATGAATTGATTGCGCAGGAGAGCGTAACTCAATGAACTCCCACCTACCCATCGTCCCCATTATACTGCCCATGGTTGCGGCACCGCTCTGCATGCTGCTGCGCCGCCGCACCTTCGTTTGGGGTCTGGCTACTGCCGTAACATGGGTTGTATTTGCCGCCTGTGCACAGCTTCTGCTACAGGTCAGTACGAGTGGTCCGATCATCTACACGATGGGCGGCTGGAACGCCCCGATCGGCATCGAGTACCGCATCGATCTAGTCAATGCCTATATCCTCTTGCTCGTGAGTGCCATTGCCGCACTCGTTATGATATACGCACCCCAGAGCGCCGCCCGCGAACTGCCCCCCGATCGGCACAACTTATTTTGCGCCGCCTTTTTGCTCTGCCTTACGGGTCTCTTGGGAATTACTATTACCGGCGACGCCTTTAACGTCTATGTATTCCTTGAAATTTCTTCGTTGGCCTCCTATGCCATCATCAGCGTAGGCCGCGATCCGCGCTCGCTCAAAGCCGCCTATAACTACCTCATTATGGGCACGATCGGGGCGACGTTTATTCTCATCGCCATCGGCCTGATGTACATGATGACGGGCACCCTCAATATGGCCGATCTAGCGCAGCGTCTAAAAGAGGTGCACGACACGCGGACAATACACGTTGCCTTCGCCTTTCTCAGCGTCGGCCTGACGCTCAAGCTGGCGCTCTTTCCCATGCACGTATGGCTGCCAAACGCCTATACCTATGCCCCCTCGTTGGTGACGGCCTTTGTTGCGGCCACCTCGACCAAGGTCTCGATCTACGTCTTCCTGCGCTTTGTCTTTACCATTTTTGGCGCCGACTACGCTTTCACCACCATCCATCTCAACGCGATTTTGGTCCCCTTGGCTCTCGTCGGCATCTTCATCGCCTCGACCGTTGCCATCTATCAAACCGATCTCAAGCGCCTCCTGGCTTATTCGAGCATCGCCCAGATCGGTTATATCATGCTGGGCATTGGCATGGGCACCGTCACAGGACTCACTGCCGGCATCGCGCATATTTTTAACCACGCCCTTATAAAGTGCGCCCTTTTTATGGTCGTCGGCTGTATCGTTCTCCGCCTCGACTCTTCGCGTCTCGAAGACATGGCGGGGATTGGACGCCGCATGCCCGCAACGAGCTTCGCCTTTGTCTTGGGTGGTTTAGCTCTTATTGGAGTCCCGTTCACGGTGGGTTTTATCAGCAAGTGGTATTTGCTACTCGGCGCCCTTGAGCGCGACTGGTGGCCCGTCGCCGCTCTCGTTCTTCTAAGCTCGCTGCTGGCGGCCGTTTATATTTGGCGCTTTGTCGAGGTGGCCTATTTTCGCCCCGCGCCAGACGATGCAACTCCCATTTCAGCTCCTCCACTGTCCATGCAGATACCCCTCTGGTTGCTCTTGGCAGCCACGCTTTTCTTTGGCGTGCAAACCGACCTTACGGCGGGTATCGCCCAGCGGGCTGCACTCTGGCTCTTGGCAGGTGGGCCATGAGCCATTCACTCACGATAACAGTAGCCCTACTGCTGCCCGCACTCGGCGCTTTAGTCGTAGCACTGTGTGGGCGCTGGCCCAACGTGCGCGACGCCGCCACGCTCGTCGTCTCGACGCTGACCTTTCTCTGCGTCTGCACGCTCGTGCCCGCCGTGCAATCTGGCATCCAGCCCATTTTACACGTATTCGATATCTTGCCCGGACTGCCGCTGCTCTTTCAGATCGAGCCCCTGGGCATGCTCTTTGCCCTCGTCGCATCGGGTCTGTGGATCTTAACCTCGCTCTACGCCATCGGTTATATGCGCGGCCACCACGAAGAAAACCAGACGCGCTTCTTCGCCTTTTTTGCCGTGGCAATTTCCGCCGCGCTAGCGGCTGCTTTTTCCGGCAATATGCTGACGCTCTTTTTCAGCTACGAAGTTCTGACGCTCTCGACCTATCCGCTCGTGACGCACCACCGCACACCCGAAGCACTGCGCGCGGGGCGCGTTTATATGGGCATCCTGCTGTCGACGTCTATTGGCCTATTGCTTCTGGGCGTCATTCTGACCTATCACGTAGCGGGCACACTCAGCTTCGTTCCCGGTGGCATATTGGCGGGCCACGCCACGCCCTTGATGACCGGCATCTTGCTCTTTCTCTACGCCTATGGCACCGGCAAGGCCGCCCTGATGCCCATACACCGCTGGCTGCCAAACGCCATGGTCGCACCGACGCCCGTCAGCGCCCTTTTACACGCGGTAGCCGTCGTCAAGACCGGCGTCTTTACCATCGTCAAAGTCGTAGTCTATATCTTTGGCATCGAACATTTGAGCAGCACGGGTTTTAATATGTATCTCGCCTATGCCGCCGCCACGACCGTTCTCTTGGCATCGATTATCGCCATGACACAGGACAATTTAAAAGCGCGTTTGGCCTACTCGACGATCAGCCAACTCGCCTATATCGTCCTCGGCGCAGCGCTAGCCAATGCCAACGGCATCATCGGTGCGAGCATGCATATCGCCATGCACGCCTGTGGCAAAATCACCCTGTTCTTTTGCGCCGGTGCCATCATGGTCGCCCTGCACAAAACAGAAATAAGCGATATGCGCGGCATCGGTCGGCAGATGCCCTTTACCATGGCCGCCTTTACCATCGGCGCTCTGAGCATTATCGGCGTGCCGCCGTTAGGTGGCTCGTGGAGCAAATGGTATTTGGCGCTGGGGGCCGCCGATACCGGCCACCTCGTCTTGGTCGCGGTATTTATGCTCTCATCCTTGCTCAATATCGCCTATTTATTGCCCATCGCCGCACGCGCCTTTTTTAGCACCGGCGACGATGGCCACCACGAGGGGCTGCACGAAGCACCGCTCTTATGCCTGGTCCCGCTCTGCCTTACGGCGCTAGGCTGTATCGCACTATTTTTCTTTGCCGATCCGCTCTATAAACTC
>Ga0055584_100007081_pt1 | contig 10999 bp, 7 predicted proteins | sample OSDHelmetaG_FD_58716 | JGI IMG/M metagenome (GOLD analysis project Ga0055584, IMG submission 58716) | Pelagic marine sediment microbial communities from the LTER site Helgoland, North Sea, for post-phytoplankton bloom and carbon turnover... | ecosystem: Environmental > Aquatic > Marine >...
CAAATTATACATGAGTGACTTGAAACATTGCCGGGTTCTGATCCTTGGCTCCGGACCCGCCGGATATGCGGCAGCTGTGTATGCGGCACGCGCCAACCTGAAGCCCGTCATGGTTACAGGCATGGAGCAAGGTGGCCAATTGATGACAACCACCGACGTCGACAACTGGCCAGGCGATGTCGAGGGACTGCAAGGTCCCGCGCTTATGGAGCGCATGTTGCGCCATGCAGAGCGATTCAATACCGAAATCATTAACGATCACATCCATACGGCCGATCTGTCCAGGCGACCTTTCACGCTTGAAGGGGACTACGCCACCTACACTTGCGATGCACTGATCATTTCGACCGGAGCGACCGCAATGTACCTGGGCCTGCCATCTGAGGAAGCGTACAAGGGACGGGGAGTCTCCGCCTGTGCCACTTGCGATGGATTTTTCTACCGCGGCAAGCCCGTCGCGGTCATCGGCGGCGGCAACACGGCGGTGGAAGAAGCGCTGTACCTGAGCAATATCGCATCCAAAGTCACTCTGGTGCATCGCCGGGACGCGCTGCGCGCAGAGAAAATCCTTCAGGATCATCTGTTCGAGAAAGAACGGGATGGCAACGTCGAGATTCGGTGGGACAGTACGCTTGATGAAGTGCTGGGCGATGACTCAGGCGTGACCGGAATGCGGATTCGCAGCGCAAAAGACGAATCTGCGACCACAGACATCGACCTCGACGGCGTTTTCATCGCGATTGGGCACAAACCCAATACCAGCCTTTTCGATGGTCAGCTGGAGATGAAGAATGGCTATATCACTGTGAAATCGGGCATCTCGGGAGACGCGACGGCGACGAGTGTCGCCGGTGTTTTCGCGGCCGGTGACGTGGCCGATCAGGTGTATCGTCAAGCCATCACATCCGCGGGCGCGGGCTGCATGGCGGCTCTGGATGCCGAAAAGTACATTGATGCACTTGAGGACGTGCCTGTCGCGGATGCCACAGCGGCCTAAATCATCCGTTTGCAGATGGTGCAGCAGCCTTGAATATTAAGGTGAGCACATGAAGATTACCGTGCACGACGGTGTCGCCAGCATCGCCAGGAATGACTGGAATGCCCTCGCACGTGATGAGTACCCGTTCCTGCAGCACGAATTCCTGCAACTCGCAGAAGAATCCGGCTGCGTTACGGCTCAGCACGGATGGTCGCCCCGGCATCTGACCGTATCGGAAGGCGGAAAGCTGCGGGCCGCTATGCCACTGTATGAAAAGAGTCACTCCTGGGGCGAATTCGTTTTCGACTGGGCATGGGCAAATGCCTATGAACAAGCTGGCCTGAGCTATTACCCGAAACTTATTTCGGCCGTACCGTTCACGCCAGCGCCCTGCCCCAAACTTCTCCTGCGTGACCCGGACGACTCAGAGGCGGCGGCGGGCCTGTTGCAAGGAGCGATTACCCTGGCGGCAGAAACGGATTGCTCGTCTTTCCATGTGCTTTTTCCAGCGGCGGCAGACCTGCCACATCTTGAAGCAGCCGGTATGTTGATCCGCAAGGACTGTCAGTTTCATTGGCACAACAAGGGCTACACCAGTTTCGATGCTTTCCTGGCGACTTTTACATCTGCAAAGCGCAAGAAGGCCCGCCGCGACCGACGGCGAGTTCAGGAAGGCGGGATCAAATTCCGGCGAATTCGGGGCAAGGACATTGACGCTGACACGTGGTCGGTCGTTTATCGCTTGATATGCCGCACCTTTATGCTTCGCGGTTCCATGCCCTACTACAATGAACTCTTTTTTCGCGGCCTTGCAGAACAACTCCCCGACGGTATTCTCGTCATTCTTGCGGAAATCGGATCCACACCTGTCGCAGCGGCTGTCTTTTTCGAAAGCGACACCCATCTTTACGGTCGCTACTGGGGCAGCGACGGACATTACGATTCGCTGCACTTTGAAACCTGCTACTACCAGGGCATCGACTACTGCATCGATTCGGGAAAACAGGTGTTCGAGCCCGGAACTCAGGGCGAACACAAAATAAGCCGCGGGTTTTCTCCGGTGCCGACGTGGTCGGCGCATTGGCTCGCACACCCGCAGTTTTCAAGCGCGATCGAGGAATATCTGGGCGAGGAAGGCAAACACGTTGATCGATACATGGATGCGATCGATTCCCGCACACCCTACAAAGAGCCTGTCGACGATTCATGAGCAACAATCGAGTCACCTGGCTCAGCCCGGATGATCCACCGGAGAGTTTTCCGCCCGTCACCAGGGCGCTCACCGAGCCTGACGGACTGCTTGCGGCTGGCGGCGACCTGTCAAAAGAGCGCTTACTGCACGCCTATCGCCACGGCATTTTCCCTTGGTATGAAGACGGCCAGCCATTGCTATGGTGGTCGCCTGACCCGCGCTGCGTCTTTCTGCCGGGCGATTTTCACGTGTCACGTCGCTTGCGTCGAGATCTGCGACATGCAACGGCCGAAATCCGCATCAACACGGCATTTCAAGACGTCGTTCGTGAATGCGCGGGCCCCAGGCGCTCGGAACAGGGGACCTGGATCACGCCTCTGATGATGCAAGCCTATGAAGACCTGCATGAACAAGGCTGGGCCCACTCCATTGAGGTTTGGGAGTCCGGAAAACTCATCGGAGGCCTGTATGGCCTGATTATCGGCAAGGCGTTTTTTGGTGAATCGATGTTTAGCCGCAAATCCAATGCATCCAAAATGGCGCTGCTATTCATCGCGCGACGCTTGCTGTCCAACGATATCTGCCTGCTGGATTGCCAGGTGGTCTCAAGTCATTTGACGAGCCTCGGAGCGCGTGTTGTGCCGCGACGCGAATTTATAAGCTGTCTTGAGGCGGCGTGCGAGCTGCCCAATCCCTTCAACAACTGGCCTGATACCCCGACGCAGTGCAGAGATTTGTTGTCCGATTGATGTCAATTAATGTCATGGCGCATTGCATTACCACTGGTGTTTCTGCACAATTCGCCAGCCTCAACACTAGAGAGAATTGAATCCCTTGGCGAAAGAAGAAGCCATTCAGATGGAAGGCGTCGTAACCGAGACGCTACCCAACACCACTTTTCGAGTTGAACTCGAAAATGGTCACGTAGTAACTGCGCATATTTCAGGAAAAATGCGCAAGAACTACATTCGCATATTGACGGGTGACAAGGTCACCGTCGAACTGACCCCGTACGACCTCAGCAAAGGCCGAATCGTCTACCGCGGTCGTTAGTTCTCCGGCTTAACGCTCGGGCAGGTGCTCGAGTTCCTTGAGCACCGGTTCAGCTATCAACTCCAGCGCATCGTCCTTACCGACGACGATTTTTACGTGCCCGCCTTTCGCGAGGCTGCCGAACAGCAATTCTTCCGCCAGCGGCCGTTTGATTTGTTCCTGAATGATCCGGGCCATCGGCCTGGCACCCATCTGCGGGTCGTAGCCACGTTCAGCAATCCAGTCGCGGGCGGCATCGTCCAGTTCCAACGTGACATTGTTGTTATCCAGTTTCGCCTCAAGCTCAACAACCAGTTTGTCGACAACGCGCTTGATCGAGTCGATTTCCAGCGATGCGAACTGAATGATCGCATCCAGGCGATTCCGGAACTCCGGCGAAAATTGCTTTTTGATAATCGACATTCCGTCCGAGCTGTGGTCCTGTTCGGTGAAACCGATCGAGGCACGGCTCATCTCCTGGGCACCAGCATTGGTCGTCATCACGATTATGACGTTACGAAAATCGGCTTTGCGACCGTTGTTGTCCGTCAATGTGCCGTGGTCCATCACCTGCAGTAAGATATTGAAAACTTCGGGATGTGCCTTCTCAATTTCATCAAGTAAAACAACAGCATGTGGGTTTTTGTTAACAGCCTCTGTTAAGAGTCCACCCTGGTCAAAACCGACGTAACCCGGTGGCGCACCGATCAATCGCGAGACCGTGTGTCGTTCCATGTACTCGGACATATCAAAGCGAATCAGTTCGACACCCATGAGCATCGCCAACTGTCGGGTGACCTCCGTCTTGCCAACACCGGTCGGACCGGCAAACAGGAACGCGCCGATCGGTTTTTCCTCATCTCTGAGGCCCGAACGAGACATCTTGATCGCACCACTTAATGCCTGGATCGCCGTGTCCTGACCAAAAATAGTCAATTTCAAATCGCGGTCCATCGTCCTGAGTGCATCACGATCAGATGACGACACGCTTTTTTCCGGAATCCGCGCCATCTTTGCAACGATCGCCTCAACCATGCGAACCGTTACGCGTTTGCCACGTTCGGCGACAGGCTGCAGACGCAGATTGGCGCCAGCCTCATCTATAACGTCGATCGCCTTATCCGGCAGATGTCGGTCGTTGATGTGCCGCGAGGATAGTTCCGCGGCCGCTTCGAGTGCCGGATTGTCGTATTTGATGCCGTGGTGCTCTTCAAAACGAGACTTAAGCCCCTTCAGGATCGCGACGGTTTCCTCGACGCTCGGTTCCGGAACGTCGATTTTCTGGAAGCGCCGTGCCAGCGCATGGTCTTTTTCGAAGATTCCCCGGTACTCGGCATAGGTTGTTGAACCGATACAGCGGATATCGCCGTTTGCCAGCACCGGTTTGATCAGATTGCTCGCATCCATGACGCCGCCCGAAGCCGCACCAGCGCCAATGACCGTATGAATCTCATCGATAAAAAGAATCGCACCCGGGTCATCGCGGACCTCAGCGATAACGCCCTTCAGGCGCTTTTCAAAATCGCCACGATACTTGGTGCCAGCAATCAATGTGCCCATGTCCAGTGCGTAGATCGTTGCATCAGACAGGACCTCCGGCACTCGTTCTTCAACAATCATGCGGGCCAGCCCTTCGGCCAGCGCGGTCTTGCCAACGCCCGCCTCCCCGACATAAAGCGGATTGTTCTTGCGACGACGGCAGAGGATCTGCACCGTTCGCTCTATTTCGAGCTCGCGACCAATCAGCGGGTCAATCTTGCCCTGCAACGCCAGCTCGTTAAGATTCGTCGCGTATTTTTTAAGTGGTGAGGGCTCTGGCTCTGCCTCAGACTCCGGTAGCGGCTCGCCATCCTCATTGATCTCTTCACCCGGCACCTGCGGCATACCGTGCGAAATAAAGTTAATGACATCGAGTCGAGAGATGTCCTGCAGGCTCAGGAAATAGACTGCCTGAGACTGTTTTTCAGAGAAAATCGCGACCAGCACATTGGTACCGGTTACTTCTTTCTTGCCACTCGACTGGACGTGAAATACGGCTCGTTGCAGCACGCGCTGGAATCCAAGCGTTGGTTGTACCTCGCTGTCTTGATCGTCGGCAAGCGTCGGAGTCTGCTCGTCGATACATTCGGTCAACTGACGTCGTAATTCAGGAATTTTGGCATCACAGGCTTTCAGAACCTCATGTACTGCGGGAATATCCAGCAGCGCGAGCAGCAAATGCTCCACCGTCATGAATTCATGACGCTGATCCCTTGCCCCCTGAAAGGCCTCATTAAGACAAAATTCGAGCTCACTACTCAGCATATTCGGGCCTCGTTATTCATTCAGGACTCTTCCATCGTGCACAGCAACGGATGCTGATGCTGATTGGCAATTGACATAACCTGCGCTACCTTTGTTTCGGCAATCTCGTAGTTAAATACACCACAAATACCTTTACCCTTAGTGTGCACTTCAAGCATAACCTGTGTCGCGCGTGTACGTTCCATGCCGAATACAGACTCCAGAATGTCCACAACGAACTCCATAGGGGTGAAATCGTCGTTAATCAAAACAACCCGGTACAATGGCGGCGGCTTGACCTTCGGCTGTGCTTCTTCAACAGCGAGGTCAAATCCATCCTGATGTTCAATGTCGGTTGGTCGTTCACTCATAAAATGGCGTCTGGACTATTTTTCACTTAAAAGTCAATAATCTGCTTGTTCGTGTTGCAGTTCAACCCGTATCATCGGGCCGCTACGTTACTAAGTTAGTAAGGTACCTTTAATAGCTTCGTTGCATATGATTTCAAGAGCCAGTTTACCAAAATTTGCCGATTTCGACGGCAGCGCAATCAACCGGTACTTACCGCCAGCGGTAAGTCTGTTGCTTGTCGTACTTATTGGTTGGCAGATCGCACGCGTTATCTGGATGCTTGTTCCCGGTGCCGCCATCAGTGCTTCCGTGCCATTACCGGATTCACTCCCACCATCCGGGCCAGTTGTACGCACCACCTCCACAGACGCTATCGCCATTGCTGACACCCACATTTTCGGCCTGGCCGATGCCGAAGAGGCCGGGCCCGCAGTGATCGCTTCGCCGGATGATGATCTCGCCGATACGCGACTGGTCAATCTCACTTTGAATGGCACAGTAGCCTCTGAGATACCCAACTATTCGGTTGCCATTATCTCAGATGGCGGCAACGACCAGGAGGTCTACGTAATTGGTGATTCCGTCGGCAACAATGCGACGCTGCACGCGGTTTACGCGGACCGAGTCGTCCTGAATGAAAAAGGCGTGTTGACCAACTTGAAGTTGCCGCGTGAATTCAAGAGTGCACCGGCGCGAACGGCGCGTCGTACGACAACCACCACGCGACAAAAAGCCGACAACACCGGAGGCATTCAGGCGATGGTTGCGCAGAACCTGACCAAATTGACCGACGTCATTCGTCCAACGCCGTACAGAGTGCAAGGCGAACAGGTTGGTTTTCGGGTTTATCCTGGGCGTGACCGCCGGCAGTTTGCGGCACTGGGTCTACGCCCGGGCGACATTATCAAAGAAATCGATGGCCAGGCATTGACAGATGCCAGCCAGGCGATGCAAATATTTCAATCACTTGGCACGTCAGAACAGGTTACCGTCACCGTTGAACGCGATGGTCAATCTGAATCTCTGACGTTGAAAACCAGCCAACTCGACCTGAGCGGCGAGCAAACCAAATGAAAAAAAATAACAAACTGAAACCCAACACCCTGTTGTTGCTATTCGCCATCCTCACCTTGCCGATGACCCAGTCCTCGTTAGGACAGGATGCGGGCATCACGCTGAACTGGAAAGACGCAGATATTCGAATTGTTGTCGAAGCCGTCAGCGAAGCCACAGGAAAGAACTTCATCCTCGATCCGCGGGTAACCGGCAAAGTTAACCTTCTGTCGGCCGAACCCATGTCGAAAGACGCCTTTTACGAAGCCTTCCTTTCGATATTGCAGGTGCACGGTTACATTGCAGTCGAAAGCGGTAACCTGATCAAGATACTTCCCGACGCGACCGCCCGGCAATTTCCGAGCGCGTTTGGTACTGCCGGCGCTAACGGCCCGGACGACCTGGCGACCCAGGTGATTCAGGTTAAGAACGTCGGCGCCACGCAACTCGTACCGATTCTGCGTCCGCTGATACCACAGAATGGGCACATGGTCGCTCATGCGGGGTCGAACATGCTGATCATCTCGGATCGAGCCGCAAATCTCGCTCGGATGGTGACCATTATCAAACGCATTGATTTGGCGAGTGACGACGACATCGAGGTCATCGCTCTGCAGAATGCGTCGGCGTCGGAGATTGTCCGCATAATGACCGCTCTGACCCAGACTCAGCGTGGGGACGGCGCACCGGTTACGACCAGCCTGGTTGCTGACGCTCGCACTAACAGTGTTTTGATCGGCGGCGATAAATCGGAACGACTGCGACTTCGCTCCCTGATCGCTCACCTCGATACACCGCTGGAAGATGGTGGAGATACCCAGGTACGTTACTTGCGTTATGCCGATGCTGAAGAACTGTCTACGAAGCTGCAAACGCACTTTACGAGCCAGGCCGCCGGGGCAGCGGGACAAGCGGCGGGCCCTAACTCCATCGACAAAGTCAGCGTTTGGGCGGACACCCAAACCAACGCTATTGTGATAAACGCACCTCCCAAGATGATGCGTTCGCTGATGCAGATTGTTGACAAGTTGGACATACGTCGCGCTCAAGTTTTGGTAGAGGCGATCATCGTCGAAATTATTGAAAACGATCAAAAAGAACTCGGGGTGTCCGTAGGTGTAGAAGGCGAATCCTCAAATACACCAGTTGCGGTTACCAACTTCCCAAGTTTTCTGAATGGCATCGTGCAGGCCGCAGGAGTATCGGCCGGGGGAGATCCGTCGGGGTTTGTCGGAGAAGGAGTAACGCTTGGTCTTGGCCGCATTTCCGATACCGGAATCAGCTTCGCCGCAATCCTGCGCGCACTGGAAGGTCAGGCTGATACCAACATCATATCGACACCTTCGATCGTGACGACGGATAATGAAGAAGCAACGCTGAATGTCGGACAGGAAGTTCCATTCGTCACCGGTTCTTTCACAAACTCCGGTGGCACAGCGGGCGCCGTAAATCCGTTTCAGACAATCAACCGTCAACAGATTGGTGTCAAGCTGGCAATCACACCGCAGATCAACGACGGTGATTCACTGCTACTTAAGATCTCTCAGGAAATTTCGAACATCGCCAGTTCAGCCGCTGCAGTGGACCTGATCACCAATCAACGCATCATTGAGACGACTGTCATAGTCGATGACGGTGAAATTCTGGTTCTCGGTGGCTTGTTGGAAGACGTGCTTCGCGAGAGTAACCAACGAGTTCCGGTGCTTGGAAGCATACCGCTGGTTGGCGCTTTGTTCAGGTCCAGAAAAACTGAAGTCTTAAAGACCAACCTGATGATTTTTGTCCGCGCCGAGATCATGCGTGACACAAACGAAACGGCCTTTCAAACAAATGCGAAATACAACATGATTCGCAATGCTCAGCAGAATAACCGGTCAAACTCCGTGCAGTTGATGCCGAGTGCTGCAAGGCCGATGATACCGCCGCTGCCCGCATCCCAAACTCAACCGCAGCCGGCTGAAAGTCCAGATAATGGAAGTCAGTAGCGAAATCGTTATGGAAACCGAAAGCGATGTGGTCGAGTCGACCCATCGGGCACTGCCCTTTTCATTCGCCAAACGCCACGGAATACTAATCCGCCCGGTCGACGGTGATCATAACGAGGCCGTATACCGTGCGGGTGCCTCCCCTTTGAGTCTTGCCGAAGCAAGGCGATTCTCCGATGCGCCACTAACACTGTCACGAGTCTCTGCCGACGTTTTTGATACGCTGCTGCAGGAAGTCTATGAGGGCGATAGAGCCAACGCGGCGCAGATGGTCGATGGACTGGATGAAGATTTCGATCTCACACAGGTCGCACAGGAACTCGAACCGTCAGATCTGTTGGAAAGCAACGACGACGCACCTATTATTCGTTTCATTAATGCTGTCCTGACCGAAGCAATAAAGGAAAACGCGTCCGACGTTCACGTGGAAACCTATGAAAACCGTTTGAGCGTCAGATTCCGGATTGACGGCGTTCTCCGGGAAGTACTGCAAACGCGTCGAGCACTCGCTCCACTGGTCGTGTCTCGAATCAAGGTAATGTCTCGTCTGGATATCGCTGAAAAACGCCTGCCACAGGATGGACGTATTTCGTTAAAGATCGCAGGGCGCGCAGTCGATGTTCGAGTATCGACAATGCCATCGGGTCACGGCGAGAGAGTCGTGTTACGCCTGCTCGACAAACAGGCCGGCCGGCTCAATTTGAAGTCGCTCGGCATGGCCGACGAGCCCGCACTCGAAATCGATCAGTTAATCCATAAACCGCATGGAATTATCCTGGTCACGGGCCCAACCGGTTCAGGAAAAACGACCACCTTGTATGCCGCGCTCGAACGCATCAACGACAATAGCCGCAACATCATGACGGTCGAAGATCCGATCGAATACCTGATCGATGGCATTGGGCAAACACAGGTCAACACGAAGGTAGAAATGACTTTCGCGCGCGGATTACGCGCTATCTTGCGCCAGGATCCTGACGTCGTCATGGTTGGCGAAATTCGTGATCTCGAAACCGCGGAGATCGCCGTACAAGCGAGTTTGACCGGTCACCTGGTGCTGTCCACGCTGCACACCAATACAGCCAGTGGCGCGGTTACGCGCCTGCGTGACATGGGCGTTGCCCCGTATCTGTTGGCATCCAGCCTCATCGGCGTGCTTGCCCAACGTCTCGTGCGCGTACTGGACGATGACAGCAAGATCCCCTACACCGCCTCGGACTACGAGTGCGAAGTTTTAGGCGTTGACCCGGCAAGTCCACCGACGCTTTACAAAGCCGGTAGCGGCGGTAACCGGGGATTCGTCGGGCGCACGGGTATTTACGAGTTGATCACTCTCGACGACCGAATGCGTGAAATGATTCATGAAGGCGTTAGCGAACAGGAACTCGAACGTCACGCGCGCAAAGGCGGTCCGAGTATTCGTGCGGATGGCCGTCGATTGGTCATGCTTGGCCGAACGACGCTCGACGAAGTCCTGCGCGTCACTCGCGAAGACTAGACTCGTAAAATGGGCGCGTTTGAATATGTTGCAATGGACCCGGCCGGTAAGCAGGCCAAAGGGCTGCTTGAGGGCGACACACCAAAGCATATCCGACAGCTGTTGCGTGACCGCAACCTTCTGCCCGTCAGCGTCACTGAGGTCGCGCAGAAAGAAGCACGTCGACAAACCAGCTTCTCCTTTCGTAAAGGGATATCGTCCGCTGAGCTCGCCCTTGTAACACGACAGCTGGCTTCGTTGTCTCAGTCCGGTATGCCGCTTGAAGAATCTTTGCTGGCCGTATCGCAACAAAATGACAATCCGCGAACGAAGAGCATACTGCTGGGTGTGCGCGGGAAGGTCATGGAAGGTTACACGCTGGCTGACGGACTCGGCGATTTTCCGCAGGCCTTTCCCGAACTTTATCGAGCAACGGTCGCGGCCGGCGAACAATCCGGGCATTTGGATATCGTTCTCGAACGCCTCGCCGACTACACCGAGTCGCGTCAGGAATTGCGCCAGAACATCACCAACGCCATGGTCTATCCGATCGCGTTGGTTGTTATGGCGATCAGCATTATCGGCTTCATGCTCGCGACAGTCGTGCCGAAGATAGTGGGTGTCTTTCAGAGCACTCAGGCAGAGTT
>Ga0055584_100007082_pt1 | contig 10999 bp, 9 predicted proteins | sample OSDHelmetaG_FD_58716 | JGI IMG/M metagenome (GOLD analysis project Ga0055584, IMG submission 58716) | Pelagic marine sediment microbial communities from the LTER site Helgoland, North Sea, for post-phytoplankton bloom and carbon turnover... | ecosystem: Environmental > Aquatic > Marine >...
GAGCATGACCGCCACGCCGCCCATGCCGATGGCGATGCCAAGGGCGCGGCGAAAATCAAAGCGCTCCGTGCGCGCCCCGACGGCGAAGACGTAAGTCAGCATCGGCACGGTGGCGATGACCAGCGCGTTCACTCCTGCCGGAATTTCCGCCAGCGCGATGTACATGTTGGCGGTCGGAATGGCGCTACCGACCCAGCCCATGATGATGTAGTAGCGAATTGTTTCGCGGGTCAGCGGCAAGCCACGCCCGCGCCTGTAATTCACGATCAGCAGAATCATCCCGGCGCCGAACATCTGCCAGAAGGCGTATCCAAACGCCGGCACACCGGAGACCGCTACAAATCGCGCGAGTACAGTCTGGCCGCCCCAAAGTGTACCGAGCCCGAGCAGCAGGAGCAGCGCAAGGATAGGCATGTAGGAGTGGGTAGATTTGGCGGTCGTGAGGGGCTCGATCATGTGCCGGAACTATGTCACCGGGCCCCTGAGCTGTCCAAGCAAATGGTCTGACTATCGCGACCTGCCGGGGTTCACCTATTGCGGCACAAAAATAAAATCGCCACCCTCGTGGCCAGCGAGGCGCACGTCGGAGTATTGCGGGGTCTGGTCAGCGTTCAGAACCACCCGCTTGCGCACCGGGTCGAACAGGCTTTGGGCATCGACGATCTGCTCGTTGGTCGTAAGGGCATCAAGCAGCGCGCTGGCAAAAACTGAATGTCGCCCGCCGCCAGCATCGTTGACCGGCTCCAGCCCGCCCGATGACAACGCGGTGCGAGAGCGCTTGCCGGATACCCGTTCCAGCCAGGCGCGACGGTCTTGCCAGGTATCGAGTTCTGCGGCTGATGCCCGCGTGAGGGTGCCGGAATAGCAGGAATCAGCGATCACCAGCACATGGCGCGCCGGCATGGCTTTGAGCTGGTCGGTAATATCCGCGTTGGATATCCAGTTCGACGGATTGCTCTCATCGGCATCCACTGGCAACCAGTAGCCGCGCTCGGTCACCGCATCAACGATACCGTGGCCGGCATAATAGATGAGCAGGTTGTCGTCATACTGCAGCGAGGCGCGCATTTCGCTCATGGCGCCAAGAATGTCATAGCGGGTCGCGTTCTCAAGCGTGCGCACTGTGAATCCGTAGTTCGATTTCAGAACGTTCGCGACGGCGCGGGCATCATCCACAGCCGTATTCAGGTCGGGCATGACGCCGTAATCGTTATTGCCGATAACAAGCGCCACGAAATTTCCGAGATCGAGGTCTTCGGCTTTCAGCTCCGCCACCTCGGTGTTGGTATCAACGCTGGCGGAGCGGCGGATTACCCGCACACGTTGCTCACTTCGGTTGCCCCATTCGTCAACGGCGCTGACAGTAATTTCGCTGGTTCCGATTGGCACCGCACGCTGGAGGTTTACGACGCCGCTCTGCCCCAACGCGAGTGTCTCGCCGTCGATCTGCACTTGTGCAACGCCGGACGCATCACTGATGGCGCCGATCACGGTGACCAGCGGGCCGTCGGTCAGAATTTCGCCGGGCAGGGCAATCACCGGCGCATCGATATCGCGTGGCGCCGACGTCTTGGTTATTTCGGTTGCCGGGCGGGAGGTTTCGCCCTCGACAATCTGTTGCCGGGCCGGGCCGCTCAGGCGGGTCATTTTCCAGTTGGCCTGACATTCAGGCACCTTGATCTGTCCTTTGGCGCTGGTGGGACTGAACTGCCCCAGCAGCCGGGCGATCATGGTGCCGCTGGTGATACCCTCGGCGATGCGGCCCTTACGATCTATGTAACCCGTCAGGGGATGGGTGCCGTCCAGATCGCTGGTGCCACGAACCACCATTTCACCTTCGATGTCGCCGTCATGAATGGTCATTTTCAGCGTGCCGCGGGCCTCGCAGGTGGAGCTGTATTTGCCGCTCCATTCGCCGTCGTAGCCGTCGGCGTCGGTAAAGGTGGGGGGCTGATCAACGCGGGCGACCGTCCATGAGCCAGTGCAGACCGGACCCTCGAACCGACCATTTGCTACAATGTCATCAAAGCCGCCAAGAAAGTTGAAGGCGTAACGGCCCTTCATCTTGCCGTCGGTAATCTGGCCGCTGCGATTGAGGTAGCCGGACAGATCATAGGCGCCGGAGCCGGCGGAACCTTTTATCTGTGAACGCCCGCTCAGCTCGCCGTCCTTGACCTCCATTTGCAAATATCCCCTGGCGCCGCAGGTGGATTTCAGTTTGCCGGTCCATGCGCCATCCCAGGCACTGTCATCTGCCGCGCTGACAGGTGTTGCGGCGATCAGGACCGACAGCAGACAGGCGCAAGCCGCCAATAGCGCGGTGGTGGCGCAAGGACGGAATGTAAACCTATGGGACATGGCCCAGTTTCCTTCGATTGGTAGCACGCACTCAAAAGCTACTAAAATAGGGTTGAAGCGGCAATCCAGGCGCTATTTACGTGTGAGATCGAGCACACCCTGCCAGTCCGCAGGTGGTGCGGCATCAAGCGCAGCCGCACGGTCCCGTTGGGCGCGGGCTGCGGGGTCGCTGTCCGCCGTTGTCGCGAACCCGGCCACGGCGTCGGCAAATCGCCCCGCGTGAAGATGGGCCAGAGCCTCGGCATAGCGTTCATGGATAGTCGACGGCGGCGCGCCCAACGGCTCGAACACGACCAGCGGTTCCTCGCGGCCGACAACCCGCAATTGATCAATTTCGCGGAAGGCAATGGTTGCCCCTGCCAATTCAGCAGTGCGTGGCCCGGCGAGAATGCCGGTGCCGAAAACCTTGTTTACACCCTCGAGCCGTGAGGCGACGTTCACGACATCGCCCATGGCGGTATAATTGAAGCGTCGTTCGGATCCGATGTTACCGATGAGCACCTCGCCGCTGTTCACCCCGATGCGCGCGCTCATGGGAGTGCCGGCACGGGCGGCGAACTGCGCACCTTCTTTGGCCAAGAGGGCTTGCGAGGCCAGTGCCGCGCGACAGGCGTTAGCTGCGTGTTCCGGGTCATTAATGGGCGCACCAAACACAGCCACAACGGCATCACCGATATATTTGTCCACTATGCCGCCATGCGCCTCGACAATGTCGGTCATGGCGGAGAGGTAGCGGTTGAGCCAGGTAACGAGCGCCTCCGGCGTAAGGCCCTCTGAAATATTTGTAAAGCCAGCGATGTCGCTGAAAAAGATGGTCACCTCGCGACGCTCGCCGCCGAGCACCGGTGGCTTGCCCGAGGCGATCATGCGTTCGATTAACGCACCCGGCAGATACAGGCCGAATGCCCGTCTGAGAGCGCGTTTGTCGCGGTCGCTCACCGCAAGGCGAAAACCCAGCGAGCTGGCAAATACGATAATCATCGCCGCTGGCGGGTCCTGCAACGGGAGCAGAAAGCCATGATGTATGGCCGCCGTGCCACCAGCCACCCAGCCCAGTTTCAGCGCAATCAGCACCGGCAGCCCGAACCGCAAGGGCAAAAACAGCGCGGGCGCGATGACCAGCAGGCCGAGGGCCAGGGTCATCAGGGCCCGTATCAGCCGGCTGGGCGCGGCAATCGTGTCGCCGCGCAAAAGGTCGTTAATGGCGGTCGCATGAATGTAGACGCCGGGCAGGCTGGAGCGCCGCAGGTCATCGCGATAGAGCGACGTATCGACTTCGTGCACGCAGCGTTCTGGCAGGGCCTGACCGTCCGGTTTTGTCATGAAACGCTTGGTCGTAAGTTTGCGGTCCTCGACATCAAGCACAGCGCCAATTAAGACCACCCGTCCGGCAAATGCGGTCTTGAGATACTCGGCATTTCCAGCCTCGGCACAGGCGTGAATATCGGCCAGGGAGTAGGTGGGGATCACCCCGTCGCCACCGTCGAAATTCAGGGTCAGGCGATTACCTGCTGTGCCGGGAACCTCGCGTCCGGCCAGAACCAGTGAGCCGTCCGGTGCCCGGGTGGGCACGGCGCCCATGGCCCGCGCGGCGATCTCGGTAGAGAATGCCGATTCCATTTTGCCGTCGTCCGCACGCGGGAAAAACGGGTGGACCTTGCGGATAACGCCATCGCGATCCAGCGGCAGATTGGTGGCGCGAATGTTTTTTCCGTGACCAACAGCAAAGCGTTGGCCGGGGTGGGGCTCGATGGGCTTGACCTGATGCTGCACTTTGGCAAGCACGATGCGGTTGTCTTCGGCGCCGCGCTTCAACGCGAGCAGAAAGTCCCGGTCATAGCCGGGCAACCTGTGCTCGGCAGAGGTCGGGAAGATCATGTCCATGCCGATGACCGTCGCGCCGGCATCCAGAGCGGCCTCAATTACGGTCGCAATTTCCCTGGTCCATAGCGCCTTCGGCACATTGGCAAATCCCGGCGCGCGGTAAGTCTCCTCGTCTATGGCAATGACGACGGTGGGCGATTCTTCCGGATTGTGTCGTTGGTCAAATGCCTGGTGGCGTAGCCAGAATGCGGAATCGTGTCCAATGCCGGCAAACCAGTCAAACGCCGGCGAGGCCAGAATGCCTGTGGTTGCCATAGCCAGAGCGACGGCAAACAGCAACGGCTTGAGCAGATTGGCGCGGATGTTCCTGCCCTCTGGCCTAGAACGGGACCAGGCGACTGAGGGTTGTCGCCTCGCGCCGGGCCAGCTTGTCGATCCGGAAAACGACCTTCGATCCGCCGGCGGTCGCGCGATAGAGTGCGCCGCGGGTGAGTTCCCCGGTGGCTTCGCCAGCCGCTCCGGAATCTGCGCGCCCGGCTACCACCGGGAGCGTCAGTTTCCAGCCGGGTCGGTCCAGACGCTCGATTGTGACGTCGGGGCCTTTGGCGCCGATAAAGAGCGGGCGGGTGCTATGAATCGTAAGGTCAGGCTCAGGGCCCGGTGAGTCCACCCGTCGGACAAGAAACACACCTGAGCCGCCGGCTTCGTCGGCTGTCAGCTCAAGGCCGCCGGAATCACAGGGCACCACCCGGTGGCCAATCAGACCTTCGGCGACGACGCTGCGCCGACTGCCTATTTTTACTGCGCCGCCCTCAATCGTTTCCTGCCGGCACGATGCGAGGTAGCCAATGACAATGCGCTCGCCCTGAGCCAGCTCAAAGGTATGGCCTTCCGGCAGGAATTCGAACAGCGCCACCGGCGCACCGGCGGGTGCGTCCTCAACAATTGCCGTGAGTCCGGCGAAAGCCGGCCCGCCTGCTATCGCTGAGCCAATACCGGCAAGTGTAATGCTCAGGGTTGTGACTATGGTCTTGTGCAAGAAGTTCCTCCAACTACGTGCCAGGTGGTGGACGATCATGCCATGTGCTGCCTATTCGTGCCACAGCCCCCGGTGCGCTTGCCGGGCGCGCCGCTCGGTCTCTTGATAATGCGCGATGGCGTCACCCGCTGCGGTTGCCCAGCCGGCGTAAATCATGCCGAAAGACAAATCATAACCGTCGGCCTCGCAATAGGCCGTGCGGGTACCGTCTTTGGCAGACAGCACTTGCGGTTCACACCGCACGGTCGCGCCGATCACGATATCCATCAGTGCGGTTGACGAAATGTGGCCGCAATCGTGTTCGTTGCCTCGTACCATGCAGCGGGTGCCCGGTGCCAGCACGTCAATCCCGGTCAGGCGAAAACTCTGGCTGGCGATGCTGAGGGTTGCGGCATCCTGGACCTCGGCCGGCCCGGAAACGGGGTCGACGGCCACAAAAGGACGCCAGTTGGCCAGACGACGGTCGATGCGCTTGAGGGCGGCGGCATCCAGATTCAGGTCACGTTTATAATCGGGCAGGGCAGCAATCGCCCATCTGTGGCCGCTGCGCACCGCCAGGCTAAGCCAGAAATACGCGCCCTCCGGGTCGGCCTCCGGGCCAGTGCCGGTGCGGGTCAGTTCGGCCAGATTGATCTGCGCAACCGCATCGCCGCGTTCTGCCGCCAGGCGGTACCAGACGGCGGCGCTAGCGGTATCCCGCTGCATGCCCTCGCCGTACTGCATCATGTTGGCGAGGGCGAGCTGCGCGCCCGGGTCTCCGGCCTGGGCGGCGGCGGTAAATTCTGCGATGGCTGTTTCGTAGTCGCCGCCGTCATAGGCCGATACGCCATCGGCGAGGTCCGCGTGAACGGAGGATACGGTGGCTATCGTAAATACGAGGGCGGCTGCCAGAGCCGCGATGGCTGGCGTTGATACACGTCTCATGCCGCTATTCTATCGGTGAGGCGGTTTAGCCGGAATCAAATTTCCGACACATTGGCGCGAGCGCGGCGCCTTAATCGAGCAGAACCTGATGGCTGAAGGTGTCGCCATCAGAAATTGTAATGCGCTCGAAGCCGAACAGTTTGGCGAGGTCAAAAAAAGTAAAAAAATCCTGCACGCCAAATTCGTTGAACAGGCGGGATGAGCGGGCGACCGAGGTAAGCACGGCGAGGGCCGCCCGAGCGCGGTAGATCGTATCGATAACGCCACCCCGAAGTGCGACGATGATCAACTTCTCGGCATTCTCGCCCTTGGCGAAAATCGCATAATCCGGCGGGTGCGGTTTGGACAGCATTTGCTGCGTCAGGCCGACGACAAACTTGATGCGGTTTGAGCGCGAGGCCTCGGCCATGGTAACCGCTCGTGCTTTATATATTTCGGTGCTGACAGCCGGGGGGTAGTAGTAACCGGCGTGCCGGTCAGCCCGCGCATCCTGTGGCGTGACGGCGGCAACAAGGGCGCCGAGCACCAGGGCTGGCCGCACCAGCCGCAGACGAACAAGAGTTTTTACTGCCATGGATACCAAGCCTCCCCGGTCTTCACCGGTTCATTGTGGGCTGCGCGTTGGCAGTTGTCACCCCGGCGCGAACAGGAGCGATCAGGTCTGATCAAGCAAGTGGGACCCTGCGCTCGAGTGCTGCGAGCCATCGCTTTACGCGGCGCCGGTTCACGCCAAAATCGCTGAACCCATACCGGGATTTACTGTAAATCGCCAATTTGGTGCAGTAGTCGCTCAGCGGTATGGCTTCTACCGTGATGTCGTCTGGAAATCCGAAAATCAGGCTGCGTTGGCAAAACTGGATACGCCGTTGAACGAGGTCGCTATCCGTTACACGGGTCCTTCGTTCGGACAACGCGACTTCCCTGAACGCATCAAGCACGGTTCGCCAGTCGGCGGCAAACACAGGGCAATCGTCATCGGGTGAAGTTGTGCTCCATCCCTCCGGGGCGACAAAATATTGATTGGGGGTGTCGGCTCGGGAAAAATTGCTTAAGTCGTTCATTAAGGCTGTCGTGTTAGTATGAAAACAGAGGCGGAAAATACCGATGATCGGGGAAAATGCAAACAGATGCTGTCGCCCTGACGGTGCATTGGACGAAACGGAGCAGCCCTCGGAGGCCTGTAGATGGAAGACCAAACGACCGGTGACTGGGACGATTTATGCGCCAGGTTCGGCATAGATGCATCTGCTATCGAGCGCCGGCGCAATCATGTCGCGCTTGGGCCCGATGATGATCAGGCGCTGGCTGAAATACGCGCGGCCCTGCCGGAAATTGCCGAGGACGTTGTCGAGCGCTTTTATGAACACCTGCTGGTCCAGCCCGATCTGCGAGGCGAACTGGGGGGCGATGGCGCGATTGCGCGGTTGAAGGGCACGCTACGCGACTATCTGGTTGGCCTGGGGCAGGGCGGTTCTGACCCAGCGTATTTTGAATCGCGGTTACGCGTCGGTCTGGTTCATGAAGCCAGGGGGTTGCCGCCGCGACACGTTATGGAATCCTTTGCGATTCTGTTCGATGCCCTGGCGGAGCATTTTGAGGCCTGGGCACGTGCGCAAGGCAAGGATGCCGCGCCGCTGGTGCGTAGCCTGGCCAAATTCATGTGGCTTGATGCGTCTCTCGGCGTGGAAGCATATCAGGAGGCTGCGGCCAGTCGGCTGCAATCCGTCGTGGAGCGGTTGCAGGAAGCTGAAGGGCAATTGCGCGAATCATCGGCGATCGACGAGCTTACCGGTATCGCCAATCGTCGCGAGTTGATGTCGCGGCTCGAAGTAGAATTTGATCGTTCGCGGCGCTACGGAATTCCGTTTGTGCTGCTGTTTGCGGACCTTGACCACTTCAAGCGGGTCAATGATGAGCGCGGCCACGAGGCCGGAGACGCGGTGCTGAAAGACATCGCCAATCGTTTGCGGGAGGGCACGCGACCGGCAGATGTCGTGGGGCGTTATGGTGGCGAGGAATTTGTGATCGGATTGATCCAGACCCCGCTTGAACGGGCGGTCAAGATCGCCGAGCGTCTGCTCCGGGCCATTGCCCTGCAGCCGGTGAATTATGGTGACGAGCCAATTTTCATGACGATCTCCATTGGTGTGGCGCCATTGCGCGACTCTACGCCGGACCTCGCGGCGCTGCTGGTGGAAGCCGATGCCGGGCTCTACCGGGCTAAAAGACAGGGGCGCAACAGCGTTTGTCAGGATGCGTCAGCGGCGACGGAGGCGTAACGGGGCGTCAGGCCGTGGCTCGCCGGAAGATCAGAAAGAGATTGTTGGCGGGCATGGCGGTGGTGTCGCAGAGAGCGAGGCCGTGCGCTTCGCTTGCCGTGGTCAACGCGTCGAGATGGCGGACGCCCCAGGCCGGGTTTTGGGCCCGCAAGGAAGCATCGAAGGCCTGATTACTCGGCGCAGTGGGTTGTCCGGCTACGATGTATGGCCCGTAAAGACACACGCTGCCATTGGTGGATAGAAGCCGGCCCGCCCCCTTGAACAACCCTTCTGTAGCGGCCCACGGCGAGATGTGGACGAGATTTATGGCGAGAATGATATCCGGCGGCGGCCCGGCAAGCCTGTGCGGCCAGTCCGGGTCTGTGGTGTCGATATCCAGCGGTGCCAGGATATTGGTACTGGCGGTATCCGCTGCCCAGGCGGCGATGCTTGAGCGGGCCGCCGGGTCGGGATCGCTCGGCTGCCAGGTGAGACCGGGAAAATGATCAGCGAACGCGGCGACGTGCTGTCCGGAGCCGCTGGCAATTTCGAGTACATGGCCGTCGGTCGGCAAAACAGAGTCCATGACCTCGATGATCGCGCCGCAGTTGCGGGCGGCGGCGGGGGCGTGGCGTCGGGCGTCGTCAATATGGTCAGGCATGGCGCGCAGCCTAGGTCGAGACACAACCGGCTACAAGCGTTGGCCAGTCCCCGCGCCCGAAAATTTGGGCTCAGCGCTGGAAACTCCGCAAAGTCCGGTCATAATCCGCGTCCACCCGTAACCCGGAACAGTTCATGACGGCTGAACACGATATCGCCGACGGCCCCCTGGCGGCATACCATGCCCTGCTCATGCAGAATGACCTGGCCTTCGATCCCGTGCAGGAGGCAGCGGCGACCAGACTGCAAACCCTGCATGACGCGCTTTTTGCCATGGCTGCTGCACCGGCAAAGCGCGGCGGGTTGCGGTTGTTTGGCCGGCGCGCAGTCATTGAGCCCCCGCGCGGTGTTTACCTTTGGGGTAGCGTCGGGCGGGGCAAGACCATGCTCATGGACCTGTTTTTCGCAGGCGCGCCCATCGGCGAAAAGCGCCGCGTGCACTACCATCGTTTCATGCAGGAGGTGCACCGGGAACTTAACACCGGTCGGGTTTCCGGCGACGCCTCGGCGGACCCTCTGGCGCCGATTGTTGATCGTCTGGCCGCAGAGGCCCGGCTGCTCTGTTTCGACGAGTTTCATGTCACCGACATTGGTGACGCGATGATTCTTGGCCGGTTGTTTGAGGGATTGTTCGAGGCTGGTGTCGTGCCCGTTGTCACCTCCAACCGGGCACCGGACGGGCTGTATGAAGGCGGGGTCAACCGCGATCGGTTCTTGCCGTTTATCGACATCGTCAAGGCGCGTATGGATGTCGTCGAGCTGGACGGGGAGATGGATTACCGGCAGCTCTACTTGCGCGAGGCGCGGCTCTATCACACGCCGCTTAGCGCTGAAGCCGATGCCGCGCTTGACCAGGCATTCGAGCGCCTGACCGGTGGGGCTGAGCTTGACCCGGTTACACTGGAGGTTCAGGGGCGGCGCCTTGAAGTGCCGCGCGCGGCCAAGGGCGTGGCCCGGTTTTCGTTCAATGAGCTCTGCGGGCAGCCGCTTGGGCCGGCGGACTATTTGGCCATCGAAGCGGCGTTCCACACGGTCATTCTGGATGGCGTGCCGCAGATGACGCCGGCATTGCGAAACGAGGCCAAGCGTTTTGTGACATTGATTGACGTGCTCTACGAACATCGGGTGCACACGATTATCGCTGCCGATGCGGCGCCGTCGGATCTCTATGTTGAGGGTACAGGTGCGTTCGAATTCGCTCGCACGGCGTCACGTCTCGTCGAGATGCAGTCCGAGGATTACGTCGCGACCACGCATTCGCCCTAGCCGGGGTGACGCACTGTTCGCAATCGTGTCAGCTTGCGGGCAGGGGTCGGTGGCCGCATCATGCAGGCCGGTGTGTTGACCGGCGAGTTAAGGAGATTTCATGTTCAAGGGATTTGAACGCCTGACCATTGAGGTCGACGGCATTGCCATCAATCTGCTGAAGGGCGGCAAGGGGCGTCCGCTGTTGTTGCTGCATGGCTACCCGCAATCCCACACCATGTGGCATCTGGTGGCACCGCTGCTGGCGCAGCATTTTACAGTCGTTGTGCCGGACCTGCGGGGCTATGGCGATTCCGCGAAACCGGCATCCGACGACGCTCACATGGTTTACAGCAAACGAGCAACGGCGGCGGATCAGGTCGGCGTCATGAAGGCGCTTGGATTCGAGACGTTCGGGGTCGTCGGGCATGATCGGGGCGGCCGTGTCGGGCACCGGATGGCGCTCGACTTTCCGGACCAGGTCAATCGTCTGGCAGTGCTCGATATCGTGCCGACGCTGCTGGCCTTCGAGGAGACGGATCAGGAGAAGGCATTCGGCTACTACCACTGGTTTTTCCTGAGCCAGCCGCCGGGTCTGCCCGAGCATCTGATTGGCGGTGATCCGGTGTTTTATCTCCACTGGTGCCTGAAGAGCTGGGGCGGCTCGCTGGATTACTTCATGCCCGAGGCG
>Ga0055584_100007085_pt1 | contig 10997 bp, 11 predicted proteins | sample OSDHelmetaG_FD_58716 | JGI IMG/M metagenome (GOLD analysis project Ga0055584, IMG submission 58716) | Pelagic marine sediment microbial communities from the LTER site Helgoland, North Sea, for post-phytoplankton bloom and carbon turnover... | ecosystem: Environmental > Aquatic > Marine >...
CTCGTCATTAACAATTTTGACGACCATCTGGCCTGGCGTAACGGACTTGGTAACTTCTTCACCAACCGCACGGTCTTGCACTTTTTTAATGAAGTCTTTGACGACAGGCAGCGCGACATCAGCTTCCAGCAGCGCCACACGAACTTCGCGCATGGCGGCAGTGACATCGGCTTCGTTAAGAACGCCGCGGCCTTTCAGCTTTTCAAATACGTCGCCTAGGCGACTTGATAGAGTGTCAAACATTTGCCATACGCCAAAAACACCCGCGGGCGAATCCTCGCTGACGGGTGGGTATCCTGAGACACGAAAACACATGCTTTCGATGAACGGCGCGATGTTTAGGCCCACAGCCGGTGAATGTCAAGCCATATGGCACCAATCACCATGCGGGGAAAATACGCATCCAAGGCACCTATTTACCATACAAAACCTGCACCGCTTCCTGCTATGATCCCGGCACCATGGAAAAGCCCCCCACCAACACAGCACCCCCCGCCTTCCAACGTTGGCCAGCCGTTGGCTATGGCATTGCCGCCTATTTTGGGTCGGTTATATTGAGTGGCTGGATATTGGGCCTTCTATCACCGTTCTTGATGGAAGAACCCATCGATCCATCAACCCTAGGCATAGAGGACATAACCCCTGAGATTGCCTACTACTACTTACAAGTCGTTGGCATGGCCACAGTCATGGGCAGCGCCATGGTCTACTACCTGACACGGTCACGACTAAAAGAGCAAACAGATGCATATTTGGGCCTGATAAGAATGCCGTGGGTGCAGATACGGCCATGGCTGGGCCTATCTGTATTCTTTGTTTTTGCGGGGCAGGCCTTAATTTACCTGGTTAGCCAGGCAATAGACTCACCTCTCGTTCCGAACCAGCTATCTGTGGTGGAGCCCAGCCTGCTGCTCTTTGTGGTCATCGTTGTGGCCATTCCCATGTGGGAGGAGCTGGTGTTTCGCAGCTTCATTTTTACCGGGCTGCAAAACAGCAATATGGCCACAAGCCGTATTGTCACCATTTCGGCAGCCTTGTGGGCCCTTTTACATGTCGATTTTTATGGCCAAAGCTTCCTCATCACCATGTTCTTTGGCATCGCTTTGGGCTTAGCCCGCATCCGGCATCGGTCGGTGTTACTGCCGATGGCCATGCATGCGGTTTATGGCGGCACCTATATGCTGTTCGCCCGGTTTGCGTCATGAGCCAGGCCCCGTCGCCTGCAACCGCCTTCCCACACTCGAATCCCTATTGGCCTGGCTGGCATACAATTGGCCTGACCGGACTTATCCTGTTTGCCATGGGCGTGGCCGCTATGATGGGCTCGTTCTTACTATACCTAGCTGTAGATGACGGCCCCTTCGACCCCATGTTGTTATGGCAGTGGTCATTCGACAGCCGGTTAAGCGCCGAACAACAACTCATCATCTACTGGTCCGTCGCGACAACCGGCTTCTTGGCCGTGGTCGCCTGCATCCGTAGGCGGCGAAGCCTGTCGGTGACGGATTATCTAGCGCTCTATCCGGTGGGGCCACGGGTGCTCGCGATTTGGCTTGGTGGAACACTTGTGTTCTATGGCCTTTTCGTCTTTCTACCGACGCTGATCGCCACCCAAACCGGTTTTTCTATGCCAGTACCGCGGCCCAGCTTCTTGTATTTTGTGACGATTGTGATAATCGCCCCTGCCATTGAAGAAGTGGTTTTTCGCGGCTTCATGTTCATTGGGTTGCTGCACTCGCGCACAGGCATTGCAGGCGCAATCTTCATTACCACAGCCATATGGACCGCCGCCCATTACCGCATTGATGTCGACTGGATATCAGACCTGCATGCTCTGGGGATTATCTTCAGCTTTGGCATTTTATTGTGCATTGCCCGCATTCGTTCCAATTCACTGCTGCTGCCGTTGATCATGCATTCCAGTTGGAATGCATTGGTATTCATGGTCGATGCCCTTATCATCGCGCTTACGCGTTAGCATACTGCCCAACGGCTTACCCAGAGGAACCCCATGATATCGATGAAATCTATTGGCCTGGCGCTTGGCCCGGCAATCCTGATCATCATCATGATGACGTCGCCCCCAGAGGGCATGTCATCGACGGCATGGCTGACAGCCGGGGTTGCGCTGTTAATGGCGACATGGTGGGCAACTGAGGCCATGCCCATCGCCGCCACGTCCCTTGTGCCTATCGTGCTGTTTCCAATCTTGGGCATTATTCCCATCAAGGCCGCGACGGCACCATATGCTAATCCGCTGATCTTTTTGTTTCTGGGGGGCTTTATGGTCGCCATTGCCATGGAGCGATGGAACCTGCATCGGCGCATCGCCCTGGGCATCATTGGGTTTGTTGGATCACACCCCCATGCAATTGTGCTAGGCTTCATGATGGCCACGGCCCTGCTGAGCATGTGGATATCCAACACGGCTACCACCATGATGATGTTGCCCATTGGCACATCGGTGGCCGCCATCCTGATGGTAGAGGCCGACAAGAGCGACCCCGGCGAGGCAAACCACCACCGATCCTTCGCCATCTGCCTGATGCTGGGCATTGCCTATGCCGCCAGCATTGGCGGCGTTGGCACGCTGATTGGCACCCCAACCAACTTGGCCATGGCCTCAATCTTGAAAGAAGAATTCGCCATCGAAATTGGCATGTTCCAATGGTCGCTTTTAGGCGTGCCATTTGTCGCTGTAATGCTGCCACTAGCCTGGCTGATGCTGACACGGGTGGTTTACCCGTTCGACCTGGGCGCAAGCGATGCTGCCACCGCCCATATTGACGAAGAACGCCGAGAGCTTGGCTCTATTACCGTACCCGAAAAACGCGTTGCTATAGTTGCGGGGTTGGTGGCCCTGTTATGGGTGGGGCGCGGCCTGTCCAAGGAATTCCTTATCCCACACCTGGAACAAGGTGCAATGCTGTACGACCTCATCCGCAATTCATCTGATGCGGGTATCGCCATTTTCGGCACCCTGATTCTGTTCCTAACGCCCTCTGGCGATGACGACCCTGACGACGGACGCGACCGGCTGATGGATTGGTCCGCAACCTCACGGTTACCCTGGGGGCTAATTTTACTCTTTGGGGGTGGTCTCAGCCTGGCCAGTGCGATGAGCCAAAGCGGCCTTGCTATCTGGATCAGTGAAAGCCTGGCTGTACTGGGCGCTTGGCCACTCATTGGCCTAACCGCCATGATTGTGCTGGTAATCGTGTTCCTCACCGAACTCACGTCCAATGCTGCCACAACCACGGCATTTGTGCCGGTCATTGGCGCACTGGCCATCGGCATTGGTGTCGACCCCATATTGCTGGCAGCGCCTGCCGCCATGGCCGCAAGCTGCGCCTTCATGCTGCCTGTGGCGACACCACCCAATGCCATCGTTTTTGGGTCGGGCTACCTGACCATTCCCGACATGGTCCGAGCAGGTTTTTGGACGAACCTGCTGAGCATCAGCATTGTTTCACTGTTCGCCTGGTGGCTATTGCCCATCGTTTTTGGCCCTGCCAGCTAAATGCGAATGCGGCTTTTCCCTTGAGTTAGGCCCGGCCTCGCCCATATAAGGCGCGCATGAGCACAATTGGTACCAGTGTCGACTTCGTGAAGATGCACGGTCTGGGCAACGATTTCGTTGTCTTTGATTTCCGTGACAATGACCTGCGCCTTGATGCCACCCAAGTACAATCCATTGCCGATCGCAAGCAAGGCATTGGCTGCGACCAGCTGATCACATTGTTGCCCGCCGATAACGCCACCGCCTTCATGCGCATCCAAAATGCCGATGGTAGCGAAGTAGATGCCTGCGGCAATGCCAGCCGCTGCGTTGCCAGCTTGTTGATGAGTGAGTCCGGCGACGACTCTGTCGTCTTGGCGACCAATGCCGGGCTTTTGGCCTGCAGCCGAGAGGCTGGCAGCGATGTCATTTCTGTTGATATGGGCGTCCCCGCACTGGACTGGCAGGCTATCCCGCTGGCGCGCGCCATGAACACCATAACAGGCGACTACACACACGGCCCCCTGAGCAATCCGGGATTTGCCAATGTGGGCAACCCCCATGCCGTATTCTTTGTCGAAGACGCCAGCGCGGTTTCACTTGATATTCTTGGCCCAGCCATTGAAACCGACCCACTATTTCCTGAACGCATCAATGTTGAGGTGGCCGAAGTTATGTCGCCCGACCTTATCCGTATGCGGGTGTGGGAACGAGGTGTTGGCATTACGCGTGCTTGCGGCACCGGCGCCTGCGCAACCCTGATCGCCGCCAGCAGACGCGGGCTTGTGGGGCGCACAGCGACCATTCGGCTGGATGGCGGCGACCTGCAGCTGGAATGGACCGCCGATGACCACATTATCATGAGCGGCGGCGCGACGATCTCATTCCACGGGAAAGTTTCCCTATGAGCGGGCCGCAAGTCATTACCTTTGGCTGCCGCCTGAATACGGTTGAATCAGAAGTTATGGAAAATCGTGCGGTTGAAGCAGGGTTGAAAGACGCTGTGATCGTCAATACGTGCGCGGTCACCAACGAAGCCGTACGTCAGGCCCGTCAAGCCATCCGCAAGGCACACCGCGCCAACCCGGACGTGCCTGTTGTTGTTGGTGGCTGTGCGGCCCAACTATCACCAGAACAATTCGCCGACATGCCGGAAGTATCGCTGGTCTTGGGCAATGAAGAAAAGCTGCAGGCCGCGTCCTACGCACCATCGAATTCGGGTGATTTCGGCATCGACGCGCTAGAGAAAATTCGGGTTAACGATATTGATGCTGTGCATGAAACTGCCGGGCACCTGATTGAAGGCTTTGCTGACCGCAGCCGCGCCTTTGTGCAAATTCAGAACGGTTGCGACCATCGCTGCACATTTTGCATCATCCCCTTCGCGCGTGGGCCATCGCGCAGCGTGCCGATGGGTGGCGTGGTCGACCAAATCAAAAAGCTAGTTGGCAATGGCTATGAAGAGGTGGTGCTGACGGGCGTCGACATTACCTCTTACGGCGATGACTTGCCTGGAACCCCCAGCCTGGGGAACCTGTGCCAAAAAATATTACAGCTGGTGCCAGACTTGCCTCGCTTGCGGCTGTCATCGATCGATTCGGTTGAGGTTGATGAACCGTTATTTGATGTGATCGCCAGCGAGCACCGCCTGATGCCGCACCTGCACCTTAGTTTGCAGGCTGGCGATAATATGATCCTCAAGCGCATGAAGCGTCGCCACTTGCGGGAAGATTCAATTACCTTCTGCGACAGCGTGCGCACCGCACGGCCTGATATTGTGTTCGGGGCAGACCTCATCACCGGCTTCCCAACAGAAACCGATGCCATGTTCGAAAACACCGTTAAATTGGTTGAAGACGCTGGGCTGACACTACTGCACGTCTTCCCGTTTTCGGCACGACCTGGCACACCGGCTGCGAAAATGGCGCAATTGCCCGGCGATATTCGCCGCGACCGCGCAGCTATTTTGCGAATGGCGGGAGACAAAGCGCGCAATGCATTCTTCCAGTCACAAATTGGTCAGACGGTTTCAGTGCTGGTGGAAAAGACAAATGATGGCGTGGGTGTTGGCCATACGCCACATTTCGCGCCGATTGACGTTGTAGGCGCCCAACCGGGGATCGTTGACGTAGAAGTTACCGACGCGGCCGCTGGTGGACTAACAGGAATATTGGCTGAATGAGTTCTGGAGAAAAAAGAGGCTGGTTAAGCCGACTAAAAGCAGGCCTGGGCAAAAGCTCGCAGAAGCTAACCGGCGGCCTAACCGGCTTGTTCACCGGCAAAAAGAAGCTTGATGACGCCACGCTGGACGACCTTGAAGACATCCTCATCATGGCCGACTTTGGCGTGCCAACGGCCGCCAAAATTGTCGAGCAATTACGCTACGGTCGGCACAACAAAGACATCACCCCCGAAGAAGTGCGCCAGCTTATCGCCGGTGTGATTGCCGAAACCCTGAAGCCGGTGGCCCAGCCGATTGCCATAAACCACAGCAATACGCCCCATGTGTTGTTGATGGTGGGCGTGAATGGCAGCGGTAAAACCACCACGATCGGCAAATTGGCCCGCCAGTTTCAGCAAGATGGCCATTCGGTGATGCTCGCCGCAGGCGACACTTTCCGGGCAGCAGCCATTGAACAATTGGCCGTATGGGGTGAACGCAACAACGTGCCCGTTATTCACAAGGAAGCCGGAGCTGACGCCGCCAGCGTGGCCTTTGAGGCCCTGCAGACCGCCCGCGACCAAAACGTTGATGTGCTGATGATCGACACCGCAGGTCGCCTGCAAAACAAAACCCACTTGATGGAAGAGCTGACCAAAATGATCCGCGTCATCGAAAAGTTTGATGACACCGCGCCGCACGACACCGTATTGGTGCTCGACGCCACCACGGGCCAAAATGCTTTAAGTCAGGTTGAAGTCTTTCAAGAAGCTGCCAATATCAGTGGTATCATCATGACCAAACTAGATGGTACCGCCCGCGGTGGCGTCTTAATTGCCTGTGCAGAGAAGTTTGGCATCCCCGTTCATGCCATTGGTGTGGGCGAAACAATTGACGACCTGCAACCCTTCAATGCGACCGACTTCGCCAAGTCCATCGCTGGAACAGAATAGGCACACCGCATGACCGAATCCGATGGATCAGAAAAAGAACTCCCGCCCGGGCTAAAGTTCGCCCTAGAAATGGGACCATTGGTAATTTTCTTCGGATCCTATTTTACTGCCGGCATCTATTGGGCAACGGGTATCTTCATGGTTGTCTCAACTCTGGCAGCGGGCACATATTGGGTTAAGGTTCAGCGCATACCGGCTAATTTGATGCTGACCACGGCTATCATCGTCGTATTTGGCGGGCTAACCTTTTATTTTGAAGATGACCGGTTCATCAAATTGAAGCCTACGATCATCTATTCTCTATTCGCCGTAACGCTGTTAGGCGGCGTTGCAATAAAGCGCCCGCTATTAAAGCTGGTATTAGGCAATGCCCTGCCGCCTATGCTGGAAAAAGGCTGGATAGTCATGAGCACGCGCTGGGGGGTGTTTTTCATCGCCATGGCCCTATTGAATGAATTTATTTGGCGTACCTATTCCACAGACTTCTGGGTCAGCTTCAAGCTCATTGGCTTCATCCCCATTACCATGACGTTTGCTATCCTGCAGATGCGAAGCATGTCACGCTATGCCCTGCCAGAGACAGCCTCTGAGGATACCTAAAGGCCTGATATTGGGTTCGTAAAGGGGGCAAAAACCGCCTGGTCTTTCACTTCTTGAAAGTGGTTCAAAGCCCAGTGAGCACTAGGAAAGGCCAGTTCGCCCCATGGAATTTTATCCCAGTCAAACAAGGCAACCTCAAGGCTTTCCTCACCCGGTGCAAAGTCTGGCTCGGCCAAGGTCGCCCTGTATATCAGCTGTACTTGCGAGATATGAGGCACATTGTAGACAGCCAACAGCCCGTTGATATCGATGGTGGCACAGGCCTCTTCCATCGTTTCACGCTTGGCCCCGTCTTCGGTGGTTTCATGTTCTTCTAAGAAGCCTGCGGGCAGGGTCCAATATCCCAGGCGCGGCTCGATCGCACGCTTGCACAACAGCACTTTGTCGCCGTGGGCAACAACGGCCCCCACGATGATTTTTGGATTGTCGTAATGCACCCAGCCGCAATCATTGCACACCATGCGCTTATGGGTGTCGCCATCGGGCACCCGGTGGGAGAAACTCTCAAAGTGATCGAATATACCTGCCATGGGCGGCAGTGTGCCACGCTTGGGCTGACTTGTCAGCCGTCCGCTTCAAGGGCAGCAATGGAACGCACCAACATTTCGGCCCAGGGGGCATCGGTGGGGGTTATTGCCATTAGCGCCTGCCAGCGCTCAAGGGCTGTGGCGTTGTCCCCCTGCTGTTTGGCATAGAGGCCCATATAATATTGCGAGGCGGGCAAGGTGGCATCCAAAGCCAAGGCCTGCTGCAACAAATCACGGGCAGCAGGTGTTACCAAGCCTCGTTCCAGCGCAATTGTCGATTCGGCCCATGAGGCCAATAGGTTGGCGTTCCCAGGATGCAAGCGGGCCAAATTGGCCCATGCATTTGTTGCTATATCAAACCGTCCGATATTACCTGCCGTCGTGGCAAGCAACTGCCACCCCTTTGCGTCATCGGGGCTTTGCCGCATTTTCGATGCCAAATATGGCACCAATTCTTCAATGGTCGCCCCCGCCGCAATTTCTTCTTCGCTTTGCAAGCCACGCGGCTGCGTTGGCAGGATTGGCTTGCCCAACCAGCCATAAAGCCCGAACGATAAGCCAAAGACCATCACCACTAACACACCAACCAGCGCCCGGCGCGCCGATGATGATAGGCCGATGAAAGCTGTATCGCCCTTGCGTCGGTCCGCCAGCAATATGCGGCGGCCAATCTCGGCCTTGGCTTCGTCACTCTCGGCAACGGCCAATTGCTCTTTGTACAAAGCGGTATCAACACCTGTAACAGGCGCAGCATCGCCAAGGTTGCGCAACACGGCCCACACCAGCACCCCCAGGGGTACCGCCGCCAATACAGCCATGATCAACCAAAGTGCCATCAGGGTTTTTCCTGTTCCAAAATCGCATCAAGCGCGGCTTGTTCGTCCGCACTAAGTGCATCAACCTGCGTGGGGGCCGCACCCCGATGACGCCGCATCATCGACCGGGCCGCAAACAGGCCCACCAGCACCAAAAACACCGGCATCAGCCACAAATACCAAGTCCGCTCATTCACCGGCGGGCGCATCAATATCCAGTCGCCATAGCGCGCCACCATATAAGTATGAACCTCACCTCCATTGTCGCCCGCCAGCACCCGTTCGCGCACGACCCGGCGCAGGTCCTGTGCCATATCGGCATTGGAGTTTTCAATGGATTGGTTCTGGCAAACCAGACAGCGAATATCTTCCATGATAGCCCGCGCCTCAGCCTCTTGGGCTGGGTCAGCTAAAACCTCTTCATCCACACCCGTTGCAAAAGCAGGAGAAATGGTCAGCATTAGCAAAAAGGCGATCAGGCGCGTCACTGGGTCAATTCCTCCAGCAATGGCAACAATTGATTGTTCATGGTTGGCACATTCAAGGGCCCCTGAATGCGCAGTACCACTTTGCCTTGGCGGTTGATGACAAAGGTTTCCGGCACACCGGCCAGGCCCCATTCCATTCCGGCGCGGGCAGCGGGGTCAACGCCGATCAGATCGAAGGGGTTGCCATCGCGGTTTAGCCAGGCAATGGGTTTTTCACGCGGGTCGTCCCGATAATCAATACCGTAAAGCTTGATGTCATCACGCTCGCCGAGTGTCATCAAATGAGGATGTTCGGCCAAGCATGGCGCGCACCAGCTGGCAAAAAAATTCAGCACCACAACATCGCCCCGCAACAGGTCTGCAGTCGATAGTCCAGGCTGGTCTTCATGCAAAGGCTGTAGGTCAAACTGAGGTGGTGGTTTGCCATAAAGCGGAAAGGCCGTTTCCTTGGGGTTGAGACCTAAGCCTACATAAAAGAAACCAATTATCGCCAGAAAAACCACAGCAGGGGCAATATAATAGGGCTTTACTTTCATGATGTTGCCTCTGTCTTACCTAACTCTAAAGGGCGACTGGCCGGACGGGCCACGCCAACGCGCAATTTGCGATCTGAGAGCGAAAACACGCCACCAACGACCATCAAGAACGCACCTGCCCACATCCAGCTCAGCAAAGGTTTATGATAAAGCCGCACGGCCCAAAGTCCCTTTTGCGCCTTCGACCCCGACTCACCAATCACTGCATACAGATCCCCACTAACAAGAGGATAAATCGCCGCCTCCGTGGTTTGCGTTACCGGGTCGGTATAGCGCCGAATTTCTGGGTACAGGGTTGCGATAGCAGCGCCTTCTTTTCGCACATCAAAGGTGCCTCTAATCAGACCATAATTGGGCCCTTTGCCTGCTTCGACATCCTGCAGGGTGATATCATAGCCACTCAGGCTACGCATTTCACCAGGCTGCATCATGGTAATCACCTCGCGTTCCCACGAAATAGAGGCGGTCATACCCAGCACCACCAGGCCAATGCCCGCATGCGAGAGACTCATACCCCAGGCGGAACGCGGCAAGCCGATTGCCCGGCGCAGGCTGGCACCCAAGGACACGCGGAACAGGTCAATCCGCCCGCCAAGCTCTACAGCCACGCCGCCAAGCAACCAAAGCCCTGCGGCCATGCCAGCCACCGCCATTGGCGATGCCGTGCCCTGCCAAAACCAACTGAGGCCCAAGCCAATAATTACGGTCGCAAAAGCAGGCCACAAGCGCCGCGCCATTGCACCCAAATTCCCGCGCTTCCACGCCAGCATGGGGCCAACGGCCATCACCACAATCAACGGGATCATCAGCGGGACAAAAACCGCATTGAAATAGGGAGCCGCGACCGTAACCTTATAGCCAAAGGCATCGGCCAACATGGGGAACAATGTCCCGAACAACACAGTACCGGTGGCCGCAGCCAGGAACAAATTGTTCCACACCAGGCCACTTTCACGCGATACCAACGCGAACATACTGCCCGCGCGCAACGTTGAGGCCCGAAACGCAAACAGGAACAATGAGCCGCCAACCACAACAGCTAGGAACCCCAAAATATAAATCCCGCGCGCCGGGTCGCTAGCAAAGGCATGCACAGAGTTCAGCACGCCCGAGCGCACAATGAACGTGCCCAACAGGCTGAGCGAAAACGCGACGATGGCCAATAATATCGTCCAGCTTTTCAGGGTTTCGCGGCGTTCAACAACGATGGCGCTATGCAACAGGGCTGTGCCCGCCAGCCAAGGCATCAGCGAGGCGTTTTCGACCGGGTCCCAAAACCACCAGCCACCCCAACCAAGTTCGTAATAGGCCCACCAAGAGCCCAACGCGATGCCTGCCGTCAGAAAGCACCAAGCAGCCAACGTCCACGGACGCACCCAGCGCGCCCACATGGCATCAACCCGCCCTTCCAACAAAGC
>Ga0055584_100007086_pt1 | contig 10997 bp, 7 predicted proteins | sample OSDHelmetaG_FD_58716 | JGI IMG/M metagenome (GOLD analysis project Ga0055584, IMG submission 58716) | Pelagic marine sediment microbial communities from the LTER site Helgoland, North Sea, for post-phytoplankton bloom and carbon turnover... | ecosystem: Environmental > Aquatic > Marine >...
CAACTGCACTTCTCCAGCGAGTCGTCATGCACGGAAAATCGCGGCGAGTCGATCCGCAGTTCAACAAACTGCCCACTGTTGACGTTTCTTCTGATCACGGGAGGCGGAATTCGAAAGTTGTCGCCGTTCTCTCGATGCATCTCGACGCCGTTTACCAGCTCGTACCCGTTCGCGAAACTCTGTATTTCGAATTGTTCTTCAAGAGAGTCCATGAGAGATATTCTTAAGCGTCTGGGCTGTACGTGGGCTGTTTCCGCTTCGTCGGTGACGTTGGTGAGGACTTTATCAGACAAATCAAACAGATTCTAAGCGTCGAATTTAGGATGTTTTTTGGTAACGAATATGCGTGAATGGGTAGATGTAGTCATATGTGGGTATAAACGGACTGGGGAGTTCGTTGATGGTTCAAGCGTCTTTCTCGCATGTGCGACGAACCCGGGTGACATTGTGCTGGCGCTCTCCATCCCTCGGGTTCGATGTCAGGGTGCGAAGTGTCCAGGTCTCAGAACGTTGGCGTCCTACGATTCGCCCGTGTCGTAATAGTCCGTTCCGTATCGCAACAAGCGAGTATGAACAATAGGAACGATGAGCGCCAGGCACGCCGCCGACTTTCTGTCAAACAGTTGGAAATGCCATGCTGGGGTGCAGGATATGGCTGAAAAGCGTCGGTTCAGTCTTGAAATATTCTTGATTCGTCCGTAGCCTGCTCAGCCAATTCTCTGGCTTTATCGTGTGTCGTCTTCGTTGCTTATTTGACGTCGCAAAATTATCGACATGTTCTCTTGGGGGATCGTCCCCTCCTTTCTTGTTTCTCGTAGCGAGGTTTACTCATGCAGCTTTCATCAACCCAACGGCTTGGCATTGCAAAAGGTCGTCGTGTTCGACGGGCTTTTACATTGATTGAGCTCCTTGTCGTTATCGCGATTATCGCGATTCTAGTGGCGCTTCTTTTGCCTGCGGTACAGCAGGCACGCGAAGCTGCTCGACGCAGTCAATGTAAGGCCAATCTGAAGAACATCGGGACTGCGACACACAACTTCCTGGACACCTACAGCAAGTTCCCACCGATCGTTAATCACTCAGGTGGACCGACATTCTTCTTTCACCTTCTCCCGTACATCGACCAGGCTGGAATGTACGAGTTGTATAACGGTGGAGCGGTGGGCACTTCTGGGGCTCCAACAAGTCCACGTCAGCATATGAATAATAACTATGCATACATTGTACAGGCCGGTCTTCGGTCGGGAGTCGATGCTGGAATTCCCGTTTACATCTGCCCGTCAGTTCCGAGTCGGCCGAAAGCAGAAACAGGTGGAAACGCCCGCGGTCCAAGCGGTGACTATGCAGTTGTCTTCATGCAGGCACAGGGATTCGATAAGAATGCCGATTTTTCAGCGACAGAGAATTCCTGGTGGGGACATCACAACTCGTCAAATCAGGGAAACATCAATCGACAGAAAGGCCTGATCAAGACGGGTAACACTGTTGGTCTGCCTAACGACGGTGGTGTCGCAGGGCACAATGGCCGACGGCGCGAACAGGCCAAGTTCACTGAAGACACGTCAAGCTGTACCGACGGTACGAGCAACACGTTGATGGTCGGCGAGAAGTTCTGGACTCTTCAGGAACTTGGACGCGGCGGTAACGCCAACCACAATAACTGCGACAAATCTGTTTTTGTTCAAGACGGCGGCTGGCGCGAGTACATGGTTACTCGGAATATTCGCTTTCCGCTGAAGACGGGTGTGCATCGAGACGGCACAGGCGGTGGCGGTTCTTGGGCTGAAGACAACCCAGATGCCACTGGTGCTGCTCGGGCTACTGGGTTTGGGAGTTCGCACACGGGGTTGGTGCACTTCCTGCTTGCGGATGGTGCGGTTGTCGGAATTAGCGAAACTCTGGACGAGGAAGTTAAGTGGGCACTCGCAGGTGCTCAGGATAACGAACAGACAGATGGATTCTGATCATTTTGCATGATTGATGTATCTGTCAGTTGATCAGGGACCGGCCACGCTGAACCGTGGCCGGTCTTATTAACGTGTCTTGGCGCTACTCGAAAGAGCTCGTGTGGCCGGACCGTTTTCTTTTAACTCGCTTTAAAGCCAAGGCATGGTTAGATGAAGTACTCTGTCGCGTTGTTGTCTGTCATTTTGCTTGCTGGATGTGGTGGTGGCGGAAGAGGTGGAAGTGATATCGCTGGCACCATCACTTTCACGGGTGATGGCCCGTTGCCTCGCGGCGTGATCAGTATCAGCGGCGAAGGTGGCTCCTATCGAGCAGCAATCAAGAGTGACGGAACCTATTTACTTACCGACGTTCCGGACGGTACTTATAAGGTGGCACTCAATGGCGTGTTTGATGGACCGCCAGTTCAGGGGGATCAGATGGAATACGATGCAGACGGCAACTACATCGAGGCCGCAGTCGTTGAGCCGAAGTCATTGATCGACCCCATGTATTCTACACTTGATCAGTCCGGAATGACGTTGAAAGTGCCTGGTGAGTATGACCTTGATGTTCCGAAAAATTCGTAACACTCTGTGGTTAATCTCAACACCGCTTAAGGCCTGCTGTTTAACAGTAGGCTCTTTTGCGTTGGTACTGTCGCAATGTGGATGTAATTCTGAAACGGTCGATGTTAACAGATCAGAAACTGTCGACATCGTTCAGCCGAGCGAACTGATACGCGACGTTCCGCAAGACGCTCAACTGCCATTTGGTCTGCCTGTAGTACGCGAGATGCGGTCGATCCAGGATGACGACTGGTTTGAGGACCAGGCCGCGCAGCTCGGGATCAAATTCTCATATCGCGACGGAAGTGACGCCGGATGCTACATGTTGCTGGAATCCGTAGGTGGCGGTGTCGCAGTTCTCGACTACGACGCAGATGGCTGGGTCGATCTGTTCTTCACTGGCGGTGGTTCACTGACCAAGGGTGATGAATCGATTCTGATCGAAGGTCGCTCTGCGGGTTTGTTTCGGAATCACGCCGCCACATCCATGGCCGACGTGACGGTCCTTGCTGGTCTTAACACTCAGGACACGTATACGCATGGAGTCTCGGTTGCCGATATCAATGCTGACGGTTTTCAGGATGTCGTCGTTGCCGGTTTTGGTGCTATTCAGGTTTGGATTAATACCGGCGACGGGGCATTCGTTGAGCAAAGCGAGTTCCTGGAGCTCCAGTCAGATGCCTGGAGCGTTTCCCCCGCCGCTGCAGACATGGATGGCGATGGGTTTGTCGATCTTTATGTCCTGACATACGCGGATTGGCAGCCTGATCCAAAACGCGTTTGTATAAACGATAAGCAACTGCACGACATCTGTGGTCCGACAATGTTTCCAGGTTCTCGTGACCTGGTCTTTCTGAACAACGGACAGCAGTTTGAGGACGTCAGCGCGACAGCGGGAATCGTTGAGGAAAACCGAGGGCTCGGTGTCGTGGCGGCTGATCTTGATGGCAACGGCTTTATCGACCTTACCGTCGTCAACGATGTTCAGGAGAATCAACTTTATTTCAATTCAGGTGTTCTGCCGTTTAACGAGGATGGTGTTCTGAGTGGAGTTGCGTATTCGAATTCTGGTGAGCGAGAAGGATCGATGGGGCTTGATCTCGGCGATTTTGATGGCGATGGTGGTCCGGATCTCTGGTACACCAACTATACACATCAGGATAATTCGTTACTTCGGAACATTGAGGGAGCCGGGTTCGTACATAGTGCTGAGCTGTTAGGCCTGGCGGGTGACTCACGGTCATGGGTTGGATTCGGCACAGGATTCGGTGACTTTAACGGTGATGGCTGGCCGGATCTTTACGTCATCAATGGGCATGTTGCTTATGATCGGCTGGACAGTCCCTATTTTCAGCCGCCGCAGTTGTTTCTGAATCAGCGAGGAGAAAGGTACAGACAAATCAGTGAGAAGGGTGGTCCCTATTTCGATCATGATCGGTCAGGCCGAGGCTCTGCAATTCTTGACTGGAATAACGATGGTGGACTCGACCTCGCCGTTGTCCATCAGAACGAGCCAGTTGCTCTACTGACAAATCGAATGGCGTCGCCTGTGTGGCTGAGCATTGATCTCGTTGGAACGGTCGTCGAACGATCGGCTGTTGGAGCCAGAGTCGAAGTCGCAACGTCCGGGCGTTCTCAGACTCAATGGAAAATCAGTGGCGGTGGATACGCATCGCATAAAGACGGCCGGTTGTTATTCGCCTTGCCCGACGACAGTCCAGTAACTGTAAGTGTCACGTGGCTGGGCGGTAAAAAAGAAGTTCACGAAGGCCTCTTGCCCGGTAGTTATAAGCTGATAGAAAGGGCGGATGCCTATGTCGTTAAATAGGTTTCCGGTCAATCGAGTTCTGATTAGTCTGCTCGTACTCATTCCTTGCGTTGCCGCCGTTTATTTCAACAATGCGACAGAAGAATCACAATTGCTTCGAGTGCGCAACGAAGCTCAGAAGATTGTCGACTCTCCAAAACTCAGGTCGCTATCTGCCGAACGCTGCATTGCGATCGCGAGCCGCCTGTTTAAGGCGGAAGGCAGCGTCAGGGCGACTGCGATGCTCTACTACATCGGGGCAGCACCAATCGTCGGTGCCGATCTGACGATAGCATCGATCCCATCGGGCAGTGACGTACTAACAATTGAAACGGCTGATCTTCTACTAATCGCCGAGCTGCTGTTTCATACCAATCGTCTTGGGCCTGCTGAGCAATTGATTGCTGTCGTCCTTGATCGGCAAGAGCGACGTGTGGCGGCTCTTCGATTGGCGATAGAAATAAGGATGAAGCTCGGTAGTGATGCGGAAGTAATGCGGCATACAGAGGAATGGGTACAGTTCGAGCCGAACAACCCGAAACCTTTCCGAGTCCAGGCAGCCGTGCATCGGAATCATGGGCGCTGGGACAACTTTGTCGTTGCTGCTGAGAAAGCCGTCGAGCTTACACCACCGACAGACTGGATTCTGCAGGTTGAGCTGGTGGATGGCTACACTCATTTAGGCAGGATTGACGACGCTCGTCGAGAGCTGAATCGGATCCAGGAAGCACGGCCTGATCTCATTAAGCTGGCTCCCGTAATGCACGCGAGATTGTTGCTTCAGGAAGGTGACGACGAATCAGCAGAAAAGATCATTGACCGATGCCTGATCACATACCCGGACGATACTGAAGCGTTGATGGTGAAGGGGAAACTTCGAGTTGCACAGGGTGACTATGACCTTGCAATAGCTCTGTTTGACAAAGTGCAGAAAATCGATCCAGCAGACGAACAGGCTTACTATCAGCTCGGACAGGCCCATGCTCGCGTAGGAAATAAAGATCAAGGCCGAAAATACCTCGTACAGCATCGCCGATTGCTAGATGCGAAAATCGAACTGTATGGGCTCGAGCAGAAGGCAGCTCGGGAGCCGCAGAATGCAGAAGTTCGGCGTGAGCTGGCTGCTGCCTATTCGGACATTGGATTGCCGCAGCTGGCTGAATTCTGGACGCGTGCTGCGCGAGCGACCGGAGGCGCAAAATGAGACCGTTGCGGCGATGGAGCTATATCCTGGTGACTTGCAGCTTCGTAGTGTCGTCGATGCTTTGGGCTTATCGTTTGCAGCATGTACCGGAGGAAGTTGAACTGTCGGGGTTCGATCTCGTGAAAGATGAGATTCAGAATCGTGATTTCGATTCAGCGCAACGGCTACTTGACGAATGCGCGATTGATGAGCGAGTCCTGCCAGAGGAATTAGCTCAGGTCGCCGAATCGTTTTACCAGGCCGGCTACCTGACAGCGTCTGAGGCGTGTTTAGAGGCTGCAATAATGCAGCCAGATTCGATGGCAAGCGAGTATCATCTCCGTCTCGGAATGCAAAGGTTCGTCACGGGGCGTTACTGGGAGGCTCAGCAAAACTGGCGGCATCTGCTGACGCACGGCGGACTCGACCTGATCTCATTTCCCGCAATGGGAAACAGAGAAATCACATTCGGTTACGAAGACGCATCAGTCGAACGCGGTTATGAAATCCATGTAAACGACCCACTTGTGTATCTGACGCTTGGCTATCGCGCATTTCAGGATAAAAAATTCGAACGATGCGAATCGCTTATCGAGCAGGCGTTGCGAATCAGCCCTGACCAGATTGACGCTCAGCTGTATTGGGGAGCGATGCTCCTTGAGCAAGGCAAAGCCGATGATCTGGCCACGTGGTTGGCAAGCGTTTCCGGGTCAGCCAGGAATAGACCTACCTACTGGTGTCTTTTGGGCAACCTGCATCTCTATCAGGATTCTGTCGAAGACGCACATCGATGCTTCTTACGTGCGTTCTCACTCGATCCGATGGACCATGCCGTCGTTGAGCCGTTGGCTCGTTGTCGCCAGCGACTCGGGTTGACTGAGTATGTTGAAGACTTGCTGGCGCGGGCTCGCCACCTGAAGGAATACGAAGACGTGTGCAGAAGAATTCATGCGTCTGATAGGATTGCCGCCAGGCACATCAGAGAAGCGGAACGGTGTAGTGAACTACTGGGAGCGTATCGTGAGGCTCTTGGATGGAACCAGATCTTGCAGTCTGTCGCTGCTGAGTCAGATGGCGCTGCTGCTCGCGCCACTGAATACCGCCGCCGAGCCGGCGACCCGATGACGCGGACTAACCCGCAGTTTGACCTCAGGGTATCGCTTGCTGATTCGACAGAACAGCTTCCCAATGTCCCGTCACCGCTGGCTCCAAGGGAAGATAATTCGAATTCGAAAATTCATTTTGAAGATCGATCACAAAGTCTGAATATTGATTTTGTGTACGAAGATGGTGCTGCTCCGACGCCTGATCGCACTCTGCTTTTTGAATTTACAGGGGGAGGCGTGGCGGCCACTGATTTCGATGGCGACGGATGGCCTGATCTTTTCTTTAATCAGGGTGGCAACATTCCGCACGCCAGTTCACCGACGCGGGCATCCGGGGATCTGGGAGCGACTGACAGGCTCTATCTCAATCAAGGCGGATCTCCCTGGAAGGATGCCACTAATCATGCCGGACTTGTGGATGGTTTTTATGGCCAGGGCGTGGCGGCAGGTGATGTCAACACAGATGGTTGGGCTGACCTCTATGTTGCGAATGTCGGCGAAAACGTACTTTGGCTGAACAATGGTGACGGAACATTTTCTCGTCTTGAATCCGATGAATTCGTCCACTCAGCTGGTTGGACGACGAGTGCCGTGCTGGCTGACTTTAATGGCGACTCGCTGCTGGATATTTACGATGTTAATTACGCTCCGCTCGATTTGATTCGTACGGAAATGTGTAAATCCGGCGACACATCAATTCCTTGTGACTCACTTGCCCAACTCAGTGGCGGGCAGGATCAGCTCTTGGTCGGCAACGGAGATGGGACGTTTACTAATGTAACAACGTCTTGCGGCATCCAACTGCCAGATGGAATTGGGTTGGGCGTCGTTGCTGCCCGTTTTGACGATGACAAACGTCTTGATCTGTTCGTTGCAAACGATGCTCGCGCGAATTTCCTGTTCGTTAACGAATCAGATGGTGACATTGCATTTACCGAAGATGCATTGTCGCGTGGACTTGCCTATAGCGGGACGGGACGTGCTCAGGCATGTATGGGAGTGGCGGCCGCCGACCTGAGTGGCGATGGACTCTTAGATCTTCTGGTGACCAACTTTTATAAGGACTACAACACTCTCTATACACAAGTTTCCGACGGGCTATTTAGTGATGAAACCAATGTCAGTGGGCTGCACGCAGCGAGTCATCGGAAACTGGCATTCGGGACCCAGGCTTTCGATGCAGAGCTTGACGGCGACCTGGATCTGGTTGTTACGAACGGTGATGTCGTAGACTTTTCCAGCAGCAACTCCGACCGTCTCTATCGTCAGGCTCCGCAGTTTCTTTTGAATGACGGAGTTGGACATTTTTCTGAGGTTGCAGGTAACGAACTCGGTGAGTTTTTTCTGGGTAAGTACCTTGGTCGCGGGTTAGCTCTGTTGGACTTTAATCGAGATGGGCTGGAAGATTTTGCAGTCTCGCATATCAATTCTCCGGCGGCTGTCGTCATGAATACTTCAAAACGATCTGGGCATTTTGTCGGGATTCGCCTGGTTGGCGTTGAAGGTTGTCGTGACGCTGTGGGCAGTCGAGTGAAACTGACCACAGGCGATAAAACGTACGTACGTCAGTTGACCGCCGGAAGTGGTTACATGGCATCCAATGAACCACATCTCGTATTCGGAGTTCCAGAGGGGGCACCTGTCGAGGCCGTCAACGTTGAATGGCCAGGTGGGTCAGCCGAGCTGTTTCAAGTGGATGAGAGTGATAGTTGGTATGTGCTCGTCGAAGGCAGCGGTGTTGCGAAAAAGAGCCCTTAAGAATCGAATGCGGAGTTGAATATGACTGCTCAGAATCTGGCAGAATCACGTGTTCTGCGATTGACTGCATCGACCATTGCCGTGTTGGTCACTGGGCTAAGCATCGGTTGTGGCGAAAAGGCATCTGAAACAGCCCTGACCAATAAGGTAGATAGTGCTGAAGCTCAAACTAAGCAGTCGCCGCACGATCGAATGCGCGCCACGCTTGCTGAAATCGCCGCTAGGAGCAAAGACGACAACGGATTTGTTGGCGACGCACACGCTCGCAGGTTGAGAGCATTCCTGTCTGCGCCCGGCTACCTGGCTGCACTCTCGCCGACACGTCAATGGGAGCTTCATTTTGAGTTGGGACGTGCGGAACTGAGGCTTGGTAACGAGGATCGAGCAATCGAGTTGCTCAATCAGGCTATGAAGCTAGTACCAGATAATGAACTTGCACTCGTTAAGAAAACTCACTTCGAACTAGGGATCGCGTCGCTTCGATACGGAGAAACGCAAAACTGCTGCCTTTTACATTCGAGTGAGAGCTGCATCGTTCCGATCCGAGGAGCAGGCCTGCATTCGAACTCGAAAGGCGCTGAAGCGGCAATTCATCACTTCGCAAAAGTCTTGCAGATTCTGCCGTCAGAGATTGGGAGTGATGAGAGACTGGATGTGGACGAGGCGGCGCGGTGGCTCTTGAATATCGCATACATGACGCTTGGTAAGTATCCGACGGAAGTTCCCGAGGGGCACCTTGTCGACCCCTCATTTTTCGAGTCAAAAGTGGAATTCCCAAAATTCGTGAATGTGTATCCGAAGTTAGGTCTGCAAACGTTCAATCTTTGCGGCGGGGCCGTCGTCGATGACTTTGACCGCGATGGTGATCTTGATGTCATGACGTGTTCGTGGGATGTCACATCGCAGACGCAAGTATTTCGAAATAGGAGCGATGGTTCATTTGAGGAAGTAACTGACGGTTCAGGATTGAATGGGTTCTTTGGCGGGCTCAACTTGAATCAAGCTGACTACGACAATGATGGTGACCTCGACGTGTTTATCATGCGAGGGGCATGGCTTGGGGCAAATGGGATACACCCGAATTCGCTTCTTCGCAACGATGGCGATCTGAAATTTACTGACGTTACGTTTGAAGTCGGTCTGGGAGAGGAGTTTCTTCCCACGAAAACGTCGGTGTGGACTGACTATGATAATGATGGCGACCTTGATCTGTACGTTGGGAATGAGTCAAACGACGACGTGGTTGCACCGTGCAATTTGTTTCGCAACGACGCAGGACGATTCGTGGACGTCGCGATGGAGGCTGGAATTGCCGACGTAGTGTTTTCCATGGGAGCTGCCAGGGGGGACTACAACGACGATGGGTGGGACGATCTGTATTTGTCGCTGGTAGGCGAGAACAAGCTTTATCGAAACAACAAAGATGGCACGTTTACTGATGTGGCTGTTGATTTGTCGGTAACGAAACCTGATTCAAGCTTTCCAACATGGTTCTGGGATTACGACAACGATGGACACGAAGACATTTTTGTCGGCTGTGCCTCTGGACCAGTTGGAGTCTTGGATACTGACATTCGATTTGAGTTGATGCATCTGTATCGAAATCGTGGCGATGGAACTTTTTCAAATGTCACGAAAGATGTTGAGCTCGACTATCCGGCCACGCCAATGGGGGCGAATTTTGGCGACTTGAATAATGATGGCTATTGCGATTTCTACCTCGCCACTGGAAATACGCCGTACTCAGAAATTCGTCCCAATGTCATGTTTCTCAATGACCGTGGTCAGCGATTTCAGAATGTCACAATGGCCGGCGGATTTGGCCATCTTCAGAAAGGCCATGGAGTCTCATTCGCTGATATCGACAACGACGGCGATCAAGACGTCTATGTTCAAATGGGAGGGGCATATCCAGGTGACCGTTACAACGACGCTCTATTCGAAAATCCGGGATTTGGGAATCACTACATTCGACTGGAGTTGGAAGGTCGAAAGTCAAACCGGAATGCGATCGGTGCTCGCATCCGGCTCGATATTACTGAGGCCAATGGCAAGCAGCGGTCCGTGTACCATACGGTCAGCTCAGGAAGCAGTTTCGGCGCGAATCCATATCGGCAGGTAATCGGCGTCGGCACGGCGACGAAGATTGATAAGCTGTACATCAAGTGGCCGTTGCCGGATTCATCACAAGCATTCCATGACGTAGCTTGCGACCGGTCTTATCGCTGCACCGAAGGCAATGAGTTGGAAGAGTTTGAGCTGCGTCAGTTTCGAATTGGTGGGCAAACTGACTGACGTGCATAGCGGACTTCAGATGTGCTGGGCTTAAGAGCGTTTCCAGGCATCCATGACGGTCTTTCGTGAGGATTCAGATGAGCTTGGCATGGCCCAGTTCGCTTCCGTGTTCAGCCGCTCCAGGAAGTTTTCGCAGTCTGGCAAGTACTTGAACGTCGACAGCCCAAATACATGGCGGTACGATATTTGAATCTTGATCTGGCTGAGTCAGGTCGTATCAAGATGCCTCCCCCGGATTCTCCCTCCTTGACAGTGACAATCTGCCCGTCACCCCTTCCTTCTGGCCTCTATCGGAAACGACATGGCCGATCATTCTCACCGCTTCAGTCATCTTC
>Ga0055584_100007088_pt1 | contig 10996 bp, 9 predicted proteins | sample OSDHelmetaG_FD_58716 | JGI IMG/M metagenome (GOLD analysis project Ga0055584, IMG submission 58716) | Pelagic marine sediment microbial communities from the LTER site Helgoland, North Sea, for post-phytoplankton bloom and carbon turnover... | ecosystem: Environmental > Aquatic > Marine >...
GTCGGACTAAAACGCTCCGAACTGGTGATGGGTAAACATTCCGGCCGCCACGCCTTTAAAAACAAGCTTAAAGAGCTCGGATACGAACTCGGCGATAATGCACTGGAAGATGCCTTCAAACGTTTCAAAGATCTGGCCGATCGCAAGAAAGACATTTTTGAAGAAGATATTATTGCACTGGTCGATGACGAAGCCGTACGTAGCAAAGACGAACACTTTAAGTTCGTTTCGTTACAAGTCAAAGCCGGAACAAAGCGCCCGCAAATTGCCATCCTTGAAATGTCCATTGACGGCAAGACAAAAAAATCAAAAGCCACAGGCAATGGTCCTGTAGATGCCGTCTTCCGTGCGATTCGTAATATTTACCCGCACCCGGATGTGTGGCTGTCACTGTATCAGGTTCACGCCGTTACCGGCGGCACAGATGCGCAAGTGGAAGTAACCGTCAAGCTGGACGAAGAAGGGCTGATTGTCGCAGGGCAGTGCGCTGATGATGACACACTTGTCGCTTCCTGCAAGGCCTACATCCATGCGCTCAATAAACTCGTCGCACGCCGCGGTCGTGCACCACACGAAGTCGGACCATAGAAAAAACTAAACCTTTTTGACAAAGCAGGTCTTCAGCACCAGCCCCTTTATTTTCTTGCTGGAACATTCGATTTCTTCGGCATTATTGGTCAGGCGGATATTTTTGAACGTATCACCGCGCTTGAGCGTCTGCCCCGCACCTTTTACCTTCAAATCCTTGATAACCGTTACACTGTCACCATCAGCCAACACCGTGCCATTGCTGTCTTTTACAACTATATCGTCATCGTCGTCATCGTCATACGCCATAAAAACTCCTTTTCTACTTACTCGCCCACCGTATTGCACGCTTTTCAAAATTAGCTGCCAACATCTATGTGACAACTAAAAACCCTACATAATTCGCCAGCCTGTTATACCAGAATACACCTCTCGCCAGTAGATTATGCCTGTAAACAATCCTGAAAAAATGAATACTATCAGACCAAAAAATGATTGGAATGAATCCATATATATCAGTAACAGCACCCAATAGAATCCAGCCAAAAATATACCGCCGATAAGAAAATACAACTTATCTGTTTTTTTCTTCCTATCTAAATAAACGCAATAAGGAAACCCCATAAACAGCAATGCCGGAGATGCACAAAATGGCCCAAAGAAAACCGAAAAAGGTGATAGCACCAACCACGCAGGCTTAAAAATAAAAGCAGACATCAATGTACCTAAAAAGCTGCCAATAGCACATGAATACATTAAACAAATGAATATTCTAAATTTTGATTTATGATCCATCAAAGCCCCAACTCCGCTACCTCCAGTTTTTTAATCTCATCCCGCAATTTTGCTGCGGTTTCAAACTCCAAATTCCCAGCAGCGGCCACCATTTTCTTATGCAGCTTCTCGATATATTTCTTCAGACCACCGGGTGTTTCAAGTGCGGCTTGCTCTACATCTGAAAGCCCCGCAACCTTAGGCACAGTCATATGATCGCGCTCATACACGCTACCCATCACATCGCCGATGTCTTTTTTCACGCTTTCGGGGGTAATCCCATGCTCCGCATTATAAAGTAGTTGCCGGTCACGACGGCGATCAGTTTCTTCCAGCGCCTCTTTCATCGAACGCGTTACACGGTCAGCATATAATATCGCTTTTGCATCGACATTACGCGCAGCACGACCAATCGTTTGGATAAGCGAGGTTCTGCTCCGCAGGAATCCTTCCTTATCCGCATCCAAAATCATCACACGCATGCATTCAGGAATATCCAGCCCCTCACGCAATAAATTTATCCCTACCAGAATATCAAACCCGCCCAGACGCAGATCACGAATAATTTCAATCCTCTCCAGCGTATCAACATCCGAATGCATATAACGCACGCGCAAACCATTTTCAGTGAGATACTCAGTCAGATCTTCCGCCATTTTCTTCGTCAACGTCGTCACGAGCAAGCGCCCGCCATCTGCTACAACCTTCTTCGCCTCCGCCATCAAATCATCAACCTGATGCGCGGTCGGGCGAATTTCCACTGGTGGATCGACAAGACCCGTGGGGCGCACAACCTGCTCGGCTGAAATCCCGCCGGCCCGTTCGATTTCCCATGCAGCAGGCGTTGCGGACACAAAAACTGTCTGCGGACGCAAATTATCCCACTCCTCAAATTTCAACGGACGATTATCCATCGCACTCGGCAATCGAAAACCATGATCCGCCAGCGTTGTTTTGCGCGCACGGTCACCTTTATACATGCCACGCAGTTGTGGCACCATCACATGACTTTCATCCAAAAACAAAATTGCATCCTTCGGCAGATATTCAATCAGCGTTGGCGGCGCCTCTCCTGCCTTGCGCCCCGTCAGATAACGCGAATAATTTTCAATACCGGAACAAAACCCGGCAGCCTGTAACATCTCCAGATCAAATTGCGTACGTTGTGAAAGGCGCTGGGCTTCCAGCAACCGCTTGCCGGATTCATACCAGGCAAGCCGTTCCTTTAAATCAATCTTAATTTGCGCAATCGCCTGTGCCATGGTCGGCCCAGGTGTAATATAGTGGCTGTTCGCATAAATGCGCACGCTATCCATTTTCGTGTATGTATGACCGGTCAACGGGTCAAACTCTGTAATATCCTCCAGCTCATCACCAAAGAGTGAAAAACGCCACGCTCTATCCTCAAAGTGCGCCGGGAACAATTCCACCGTATCGCCACGCACACGAAAAGCACCACGCTCAAACGCCGTATCATTGCGCGCATATTGCAATGTTACAAATTTACGGATCATTTCATCACGGTCGATTGTATCGCCTTTTTTAAGATCAACAATCATCGCCTGATAATCTTCCTTGCTGCCAATACCGTATATGCAGGATACAGACGCCACAATAATCACATCCCGCCGCTCAAACAGCGCGCGTGTTGCCGCATGCCGCATACGGTCGATCTGTTCATTAATACTGGAATCCTTTTCAATGAACGTATCGGTACGCGGTACATAAGCTTCGGGCTGATAGTAATCGTAATACGAGACAAAATATTCCACCGCATTATCAGGGAAGAAAGATTTGAATTCCTGATAAAGCTGTGCCGCCAGCGTTTTATTCGGCGCCATGATTAAAGTCGGGCGCTGCGTTTCCTGAATCACCTGTGCCATCGTAAATGTTTTACCTGACCCCGTAACACCGAGCAGCGTTTGATCCGTCAGTCCCTCATGCAGGCCCTCACATAGCTTTGCTATCGCCTGCGGCTGGTCGCCAGCAGGCTTAAAAGATGAGTGAATTTTAAAGGGCTTGGGTGACTCTGGCATAAAAAGAATATAGAATGACCAGCATGAAAATCGAAGGACTAAATCCATATTATAGTGAAGTTTTTGACTTTCTGGCCTCAAAGAAGAAAGAAGCCGGCCTGTGGCGGCGTGAACGGGATATGGCGCTGACCTACCGGGAGACCGATTTTTCAGATACTGACGCAATGTTACAAGCCCTGCACGAGCTGCAGCGCCTGAACAAAATATACATTGGAGAGCTGGAAGATAATAAAGATTTCCGTACAGCACTAAAAGCGGAGCAACCGCCCTTATGGGAGGATTTCACTGCCCCCCCCGCAGACAACGCGCTTCAACACAGCCTGGCCGAGAAAGTCTATAATATTCGTCCTGGTGAAAAAGATACGGGATTCATCAGCCTTGGCAGCGCAACAAAAGAAGTCGGCAAATGGTTGATAGAAAAATGCATGGAAGACAATGCGCCCTTCGTTATCCAGTTTTCAGACCCCACATTTGATGCCTTAGTGCTCAACCATGCAACGGACAGCAACGTCAAGAAACTGGCCGAATCTTTTCTTGCCATGACAGACCACGCCAACCGCCGTATGGCCGCTGCATCGGGCATGCCGGAAAAAGACCCTGTGAAGCCCGACACCGCCAAAGAAAAGCTATATCAATCAATCCTGAAGCCCTATGGCCAACGTGTGCGCTCCGGAGATATGTTCTTCACCCTAACCATCATCCCGACACGCAAGGATGCCGAAATCGACGGCATACCCTATGAAGAATACACCAAGCTGTTTTTTGAAATGTGCGACCAACCATGGGACCACATCACACAGGCACAGGCGATCCTTATTAAAGAACTGAACGCCGGAAAAACACTACGCATGACCAATGCAGACGGTACAGATGTATCCATGAACATCAGCGGCTTTACCTTCTGTAACAGCGTCATCGCCAAAAACGTGCCCGGCTCGGAAGTCTTCAGCGCACCTCAGCGCGAAAGCGTCAACGGTAAGGTTATTGCAAAAGGCCGGTTTATTCACGACCGTGAAATCATTGAAGATCTCACCATGGAATTTGAAAACGGGCAGCTTGTGCGCTGGCATGCCGAGTCCGGACAAGAGGCATTTGAAAAAGCTATTAATCTGGATGACGGTGCACGCTGGATCGGTGAAATCGGCATAGGCACCAACCCGCATCTGAAACGCCACGTTGCGAATGGATTGCTTGTTGAAAAAATTGGCGGCAGCTTTCACCTTGCACTGGGCGCAGCCTATACCTTAACCGAATATGGGGGTATCCCGGTCAAAGTTAATAATGGAAACACAAGTGCCCTGCACTGGGACATCACAACCATGTTACACGGTAAAGAAGGATGCATTTATCTGGATGACCGCAAGATCATGGATAACGGCAAATGGATTGACCCGGCCTATGATGTTCTCAATCGCGGCTGGGCAGCCGTGCCAAGTGCCGAACGCCCCGCTTACTGGCAAGATTATTTCGAAAACAATCAACCATAACCAGCAACACCGCCCGCACCATAAAAAAACAGGCCGACAAAGGCCCGTTTTCTTAATTCATATCAGCCAGCACTATTATTTGCTCTGGCTTCTTCTAAATACTCTGTCACCGCCATAGCTACGCTTTGCGCCAGGCGTACAGTTTTTAGCATAAGTCGGCATGTCACCAGCTGTTTGCTGAGACGCATGCGTGTTCTGCTCGCCTGCATTAACACAAGCACAAGCAGACAGAGAAATTGCAGCACCTGCTACAAGTACCAAGTTTAGAAACCGTTTCATTGAGAGACCCCTTTCATTCGTTTCGTCGCGCGATTATATTAAGTCCGACTGTAAAATCAAGACCCTAGGAACACAAAATCCATCATGCCTGATAATATCAGGGCTGCCAAGTCCGCTGCCCGCGTAATTGATCGTCTTTTAAGGCAATCTAATACACCCATAAATACCATAACCGACATAACATGGCTTAATTAAGAGGCTTTGTTTTTCATATAATTATAGCCTTATGTATTTTGACAAACAGAGCCTCCCTTGCTACATTCTGCCCACAATTCATAAAAACAGGGGAAATTGGTGATGAACTTTGATGATTTAGAAAAAGCAGCAAAAATACTTGAAGACACTATGAAGAGTGACGATGCCGTATCGGACCTGAAAGCACTTCTGATCGCTATGGCCCCCGCCATCAATGACTTCATAGACAACAAACTGGGCAATGCTGTCAAAGCAGCAGAAGTCAGCTACATGGCATCATCCCTTTCTATTGCCATGGTGCCGGCAGAGCGATTTGTTGAAATCGTGGAAAGATTTCAACAAATCACCAATAGGCCTGATTTTGAAAAAATAGTCGCGAAAGCAAAGCAAGGTCATGCGCCTTACAAGAAAGCTCTCAAACAAGCAAAATCAACACGCAGCCTGATCCAGATGTTCTCGCGTGACGACCTTATAAAGTTACACAACGCAATAGATACTATTTTCCCCGACAAAAACCTAAAGCTCATGAGAAAAGCAACAGCAACAGAAAACATGACGGCAGAACAAAACGTCGACCGGATGATTGCCCGCGCACAATCCATGACGGCAGAAGAAGAAGCACGCGCAGAAGTCGATGTCTCCAGGTTGTACCCAACAGATTCAGTGGCAGAATATATAAAAGAAATGGCTCAAAATGCAACGGGCCCGAAACTGGAAGCATCTCTGACAACTCTATTCAATGAAGTTTCAGAGCAAGATATAGGAGCCCTACTCAATGATGGCGCTCATATGTTAGCCGACATAGCAAACACACTGACGGCAGGAAAAAACATCATGTCGATGCCCAATACAGATAACGCAAAAAACTTTGGCGCTTCACTAAAGAAAATATTTACAGCAGCAGAAAAGTCATTCTCGGATGCGGGCCTTCTGCCTGATGCAACGACACTGATTGATGATCTTGCTGCCTATGCCAATCTACGGAATAGCTACCTTGCCAGTGCACCGAAAAATCCACCCCCTGAGCCGGGCGGCATGGCGTAAACGCAAACGCGCGCGACCCTTTAACAAGCAATAAAAAACCGCCTCAAAAGGGCGGCTTTTTATTGATCATTATCACGCCAGAAGAATTACTTCTTCGGCTTCAATGTCGGGAAACAAATCACATCACGGATATTCGATGAATTCGTCAGCAACATGCACAACCGGTCAATGCCCAGCCCCCATCCACCTGTCGGCGGCAAACCATACTCAAGCGCCGTAACAAAATCCTCATCCAACATCTGCGCCTCATCATCACCCGCTTCACGCGCAGCAACCTGCATTTCAAAGCGCCTGCGCTGCTCCTTCGGGTCATTCAGTTCCGAAAACGCATTGGCAATTTCCCATGTATTCACAAATGTTTCAAAACGTTCCACCAATCGCGGGTTGGTACGATGTGACTTTGCCAGCGGCGAAATATCCAGCGGATGATCCGTAACATGAATCGGCTGAACCAAAGTCGGCTCTACCTGTTCGGCAAACACAGCCTCGACAATCTGCCCCCAACTTGCACCCGGTGGCGTAGAAATACCAAGGTCATCTGCAGCCTTGCGTGCTTCTTCCGCTGTCTCAAAATTCATAAAATCTATTTTTGTTGCTTCAGCAACCAGATCCAGCATGCTCTTGCGCTGCCACGGCCCGGAAAAATCAAGCTCGTAATCGCCATAAGGAATTTTCAGGCTGCCATGAATATCCTGCACCAATGTCTGCACAAGGTTTTCAATCAACCCCATCATATCATTATAATCCATATAAGCATGGTAGCTTTCGATAGCCGTAAATTCCGGATTATGTTTCGGTGATATGCCTTCATTGCGGAACAAGCGACCGATCTCATACACGGAATCCGCCATCCCGCCCACAATCAAACGCTTCAAATAAAGCTCAGGCGCAACCCGTAGATAAAAATCAACATCCAGCGTATTATGATGCGTAACAAACGGCTTTGCCGAAGCGCCGCCCATAATAGCATGCAAGATCGGCGTTTCTACTTCGACCGACCCCATGTCATCCATGTAACGACGAATGCCCGATACAATTTTTGAACGTGTGCGCAAAACCTTGCGGCTATCTTCATTCATAATCAAATCAAGATAACGCTGCCGGTAACGTTGTTCGATATCCGTCAGGCCATGATATTTCTCCGGCAACGGCAAGAGAGACTTGGACAGCATCTCAAATTCCATGACATTAACCGTCAGCTCTCCACGCGGCGTACGGCGTACAATGCCTTTCGCGCCGACAATATCACCGATATCCATGGTCTCGAGCTGCTTTAGCGTCGCTTCCGGCGTATTATCCTTGTGTGAAAAAAGCTGAATGCGCCCTGCTGAATCACGCAAATCAATAAACATGCCATTATTGCGCAGCGCCATGATGCGTCCGGCAACGACCACCTCATCCGTGGTCACTTCTCCATCTGTCAAATGTGCATATTTCTCCATAAGCTCCGGCAGCTTATGGCTGCGTTCGAACTTGTATGGATACGGGTCAACATCCGTCGCCCGTAACGCCTCCAGCCTTTTTTCCTTCGATAACCGCGCAGCATTCATATCCTGCGGGGCAGCCGGTGCTTTTGCTTGTTTTGCGCTCATAATCTTTCTCCGTATTACAGCAAAGAAGGTAGCAGACAAGCAGCTGTATTCAAAGCATTTTTATTCTATAATCAGGCCATGAAAAACGAATCTGGCAATGCTTTCTGGTTTATCCTACTGGCGATCGCGCTCCTAACAGCGCTAACAGTAGTGATTTCGCGCTCATCCGAAACAACGGAACAAAGCGGCGATATAGAACGCCAACGCATCGTCGGGTCAGACGTCATGCGCTACGCCGCTGGCATTGAACAAGCCGTTGGACAAATGCGCCTCCGAGGCGCGTCGGAAAATGAAATCAGCTTTGAAAACAGCTTCGTATCCGGCTACACAAATACACGATGCGGCAACAATGACTGCAAGGTCTTTGACGTACAAGGCGGTGCCATCACCTTCTCAAGCGCCGCATCAAGTGTCAGCAGCAATTCATGGATTTTCACCGGTGCCAACAGCGTTTCAGGTGTCGGTGAAGACGGCACAGGTGAAACCTCCAGCGCCGATAACGAATTGCTCATTATTCTACCGGGAATATCACAAGAACTCTGCGGACGGATCAACATCGAACTGGGGATAGCTGGCATACCGCAAGATACAACCAATGCCGATGTTGCCACAAAATATGTTGGCACGTTTCCAGATGGACGAGTCATTGAAAACATGAATAGAGCAAAGTCAGGATGCTTCGAAGGCAATCTTGATGACAGCGGTACAGATATCAGCGGCACATACTACTTCTACCACACGCTGATCGAGCGCTAAATCTTACGCCCTGACCGTCACCAAGAAGCCATCAACAGCCTGTCGTAAAACTGTTGACTGCTGAGCCAGCTCTTTTGTCGCATCAAGAACCATCCCTGCTGATTTGCCTGTCTCACCGGCGGCCGTTGTAACCTGACTGATATTCATGGTCACGTCCTGCGTACCGGTAGATGCCTCCTGTACATTGCGGGAGATCTCTTGCGTCGCAGCACCTTGCTCTTCCACAGCTGCTGCAACAAGAGTTGCAATCTGGTCAATAGCATCAATAACATCAGCGATCTCTTCGATAGCTTGCCCGGAATCTTTTGTCGCCTTTTGAATATCCGAAACCTGCTGTGAAATTTCTTCTGTTGCTTTTGCTGTCTGATTTGCAAGGTTTTTAACCTCACTCGCCACCACAGCAAACCCTTTACCCATTTCACCGGCACATGCCGCTTCAATTGTTGCATTCAAGGCCAACAGGTTTGTTTGCTCGGCAATCTCTGTAATAAGTGTAACAACTTCACCAATGCGCTGTGCGGCTACAACCAATCCCTTCATTTTATCTGATGTTTCACTGGCCTTCTCTTTAGCCTCAGATGCGACACTGGTCGCTTTTGTCACCTGCCCGCTAATTTCAGAAATAGAAGCTGATAATTGTTCCGCAGCCGTTGCAACAGACTGCACATTGGCTGCCGCCTCTTCCGCCGCCGCCGCGACAGTAGTGGCCCGTTGACTTGTATCATTGGCCGTACCGGACATGGTACCGGCCGTTGCCTGCATCTCTTCTGCCGCTGAAGACACGCCAACAATGATATTACCGACATCCTGTTCAAACTTATCCGCCATTTCATTCATTTCCTGACGGCGCTGTTCCTTTGCCATGCGCTCAGCATCAATTTTTTGATACTCTGCGAAATAAAGCTTCGACTGCATACCGCGCAAAACAGTCAGGACTTCGCCAACCTCATCTTCTTCCACATCAATAGGTGTGCTGAGATTACCACCCGCGATAGAATTCAGGCACTCCTTCAAATAAGAAAGCCTAACCAGAACATGCCGGCTCAAAATCATGGACGATACGGCTGCTGCCAAAATAGCTAAAACCAGAACACCAATAGATATTTTCGTACCCGTCATATAATTGGCATTGCCCTTGCTATATTCCTCCCCTGCAACACGCAGCTGGAGAGCCAAAAGTTTTTCAGCCACAGCCGATGCCGCATGAAATTCTGGAAGAGCTACATTTTTTACATGGTTCTCTTGCGCAGCAACATCACCGGACTTGGCAATTTCCATCCCGGCATTAAGCCCCTGTACAACGAAAGTCTTCCTCAAGGCACCATAACTATCTGCCAGTTCTTTTTCCTCAGGCGTTAAATAAGTCGCCATATATTCTTTCCATGTTTTTGTAATCTCATCACGATTCTTCTCAACATCGGCAACGAGTTCTTTTGTCCATACGTCATCAGCAAAAATCATGCTTTGTAAGTTATTCATGTTTTTGTACATGAGATTTGAAATCGCACTCAACTGTCCCGCAGCAACCGTCCGGTCAGCATAAACAGTGCGCAAAGATTCTTTCGTTTGCTTGCCAAAGTAAGCTGACGTCCCTGCCGTTAATGCAATTAACACACACAATAAAATGGCAATGCCGGCCACCCGACCCTTAATCGTTCCCGCGCGGCGCAAAAGACGATCCTTAAGTCCATTTTCAACGACACGGCCATGCAAAATAGTTTTGCTGCCGGCCTTACCTTCGCGAAAATCTTTGTACAACGCACCCACCGCAGCGACCATATCGCGCGCAGGCTTTGAGCGTACTGACATATATCCCTTAATTTCACCGGTTTCATTAAGCAATGGCGTAACGGACGCCAAAACCCAGTAGAAATCACCGTTTTTACAACGGTTCTTTACATACCCAGACCACGGCTTGCCATCCTTTAGATCTGCCCAAAGATCCCGGAAAGCTTCCTGCGGCATATCCGGGTGCCGCACAATGTTGTGTGGCTCCCCCATAAGCTCTTCTTTCGTATAACCTGAAATCTCAACGAATGCATCGTTGGCGTCCGTAAGCCTCCCACCGGCATCTGTGGTCGACACAAGAACATCACCTTCTTTAAATTCAGATTCTTTCTGGGTAACTGGTTCGTTAAGGCGCATAACTCAACACTCCTAATTTTTATTTTAAAATCATGCGGACACAACACCGCGAACAGAACCGAGGCTAACATCTTTTCCATTAATCTAAAGTAAAGATTGTGCTGTACAGAAGGTTATAATACGTTGGTATTCATAGGAAATTAAAGCTTGGCGACCGCCT
>Ga0055584_100007089_pt1 | contig 10996 bp, 10 predicted proteins | sample OSDHelmetaG_FD_58716 | JGI IMG/M metagenome (GOLD analysis project Ga0055584, IMG submission 58716) | Pelagic marine sediment microbial communities from the LTER site Helgoland, North Sea, for post-phytoplankton bloom and carbon turnover... | ecosystem: Environmental > Aquatic > Marine >...
CCCCCCCGGTTCTGGGCTGGCCCCAGCTCGGCCTCGGCCACGGTCACCCGCTTGCTGCCGACCACCGCGATGCCCCCCGACAGCAGGTGCCGCCCCCGCTCGTCGCTGCTGCCCGGCGACTCGAAGCTGTCCACCCGGCGCACCCAGCCGTCGGCGACGTCTTGCAGCCGGATCGCGTGGGTGCGGGTCGTGGACCACGCCGCGTCCCAGTCGACCACCGTCGAGACGGACAGATCTTCGACGCCGACGCCGTGCAGGTACCCGGCCTCTCGGCGCAGCGACGCCCCATCCCGGACCCGCGCGGCGTAGCGCAGGGGCGCGTCCAGCGTCACCCGGTCGCCGTCGATGGCCACGATCTCCCGCCGAAAGAACGGCTTCCACACGCCGTCGGCGTCAGCCCAGGTCGCGGTCATGCCGTGCTCGTCCCGAAACGCCTCGGTGATGGCCCAGCCCACGGCGACCTCGTCCCCGACCGCCAGGTCGCCGGCCACCACGACGACCTCGCGGTGCTCGGGCTCACCGTCCGCCAGCAAGGGCACGTCGGGGCCTCGGGTCACCGCCCCGGCCAGCTGGAGGTGCCCGCGGTCGCTCATCCCGTCGACGCGGGTGAACCACAGCCGGGTCTCGCCCCGGCCGGCCCCGCGGAGCACCAGGCCGTCTGTGGACACCACCAACCGATCGTCGACCCGCAGGCTCCCCGCCGGCAGCGCCACCACGCCACCGTCGGGCAGCGAGTCAATGGCGGCCTGGATCGCGGGGCCGCTGTCTTGCGCCCCGCTCGGGTCCGCGCCGAAGTCCATCGCGTCGGCCACCGGCCCCGCAACCTCGGGCGGCTCCGCCCCTTGGCCGTAGCCGGCGTAGCTCACGTCCGGCAGGCCCCGGCCCACTTCGTCCACGTCGCCGGGCTGCCAGTCGTCGGGGTACAGCGCGCTGCGCCAGGGCCCGTCGGTTGTGGGGGGCGTCGGCTCGGGCGTCACCGCCGGCTCGCAGGCGACCAACACCAGGCACGCCGCGACGAAGCCCCGCCTCACAGCTGAATGCAGACGTTCCGGGCTTCGCTGTAGAACTCGAGGCTGTTCCAACCGCCCTCGCGGCCGACCCCGCTGTCCTTCATGCCCCCAAAGGGCACGCGCAGGTCGCGCAGCAGCCAGCAGTTGACCCAGACCATCCCCGAGTCCAGGTCGCGGCTGACGCGGTGGGCGCGGCCCAGGTCCGTCGTCCACACACTCGCCGCGAGGCCGTACCGCACCTCATTGGCGATGGCGACCGCCTCCTCTTCGCTGTCGAAGGGGTGCACCGTGACCACCGGGCCGAAGATCTCCTCGGTGGCCGTGCGGCTGTCGTGGGCCAGCCCCGCGATGACCGTGGGCGCGTAGAACGCCCCGCCCGAGAGCTCGGGGGCGAGGTCCGGCACCCGGCCGCCGGTGAGCACGTCGCCGCCTTCGTCGCGGCCCAGCTGCACGTAGCCGGCGACCTTGTCGCGGTGGACCTGGGACACGAGGCTGCCGAACTCCGTGGCCTCGTCGGCGGGGTCGCCGATCACCAGCCCCTCGACCCGCTCCACCAGCGCCGCGACGAACCGATCGTGCAGCGACCGCTCGACCAGGATCCGGCTGCCGCACAGGCAGATCTGGCCCTGGTTGGCGAAGGCTGCGCGGGCCACCCCGGCGACCGTCGCCTCGAAGTCGCAGTCGGCGAACACCACCGAGGGGTTCTTGCCGCCCAGCTCCAGGCTCAGCTTCTTGAACCGGCTGGCCGCCGTGCTGCCGACCCGCTGCCCCGTGGCGGTGCCCCCGGTGAACGAGATGCCCGCGATGTCCTCGTGCTCGACGATGCGCTGGCCGACCTCGGCCCCGAACCCGTGCACCAGGTTGAACGTGCCCGCCGGCAGCCCGACCGAGTCGACGACCTCGGCGATGAGCCCGGCGGTGTACGGCGTCACCTCGCTGGGCTTGAAGACCACGGCGTTGCCCATGGCCAGGGCCGGCGCGATCTTCCACGACGCCAGGTACGCCGGCAGGTTCCACGGCGTGATGAGCCCGAACACGCCGACGGGCTTGCGCAGCGTGTAGTTGATGGCCCCGCCCATGTCGTGGAAGCCGTCGGACTGGTGCCGCACGGCGCCGGCGAAGAAGCGGAAGTTGGCGACGGTTCGGGCGACGTCCACCGCCCGGGCCAGGGCCACGGGCTTGCCGGTGTCCCGGGACTCGGCGACGGCGAACTCCTCGGCCCGGGCTTCGATTCCGGCGGCGATGGCATCCAGGGCGGCGGCTCGCTCGACGGGCGTCGTCCGGCCCCAGGCGCCGGCCAGGGCGCGGTGGGCGGCGGCGGCGGCGGCGTCCACGTCGTCGGCCCCACCCCGGGCCACGATCGCCAGCGTCGTGCCGCGGGCGGGCTCGGGGTCGTCGAAGGTCGCCCCGCCGACGGAGTCCACGAACCGGCCGTCGATGTAGTGCCGAAGCTGGATCACGACATCCCCCGCGAAGCCAGGGTCACGAAGCGGTCGGAGTCCGGGTCCCACTCGTCCCACGTCGGGATGCGCTCCAGCGCCGCCAGACGGTCCGGGGGCACCACGCCGGGCACCAGGAACGCCTTCTGCCGGTGCAGGGGGTACGGGTTGCGCAGCTCGAAGCCCAGGACCCCGAGCACCGCCCGGGCGATGTACCAGGTGGCCTGGGGGTTCCAGCCGTGGGCGATCTTGATGACGACGCCGAGCCCGTCGGGGTAGTCGGGGTGCACGACGGACAAGCCCAGCAGGCCGTCGGCGCCTTCCTTGGCGATGACCGCGCCGGCGCCCGCCTTGATGATCGTGCTGTCGAGTCGGTTGAAGCCGCCCACGAGGTCCGGGCGGTCGACCATGGCCTTCCAGATCCAGTCCTCGTCGCGGGTCGCGGCCAGGCCGGCGTACAGCACCGCCAGCTCCGACACGGTGTTGCTCGCCGTGGGCAGGCCGCAGCCGTCCCGGGCCACCCGCACCGGCGTCCAGTCGTCGCCCAGCCAGCGGCGAAGAACATTCAAGTATTCCTCGAACATCGGGTGGTCGGGCAGCGTGTAACCCACCCGCTCCCAGCCCTTGAGCCGGCAGCCCCGCAGGATCGCCGCGTGCTCGCCGGAGCAGCAGTGGTACCAGCGCCGGGGCCGACGGACCTGGCGGCCGAACTGCACGAGCGGGACGTCCAGGGGCGCCCGCATCAGCGGCTGTTCGGGGGCCGACAGGATCGACATGGCCGCGGCCACGTGCTCGGTGTCGCCGTTGTGAGACGCGACGGAGATGGCCTTCTGCGCGCCGTTGAGGACGCCGTCGAGGTCCGCCGCGAAGACCTTCATCGTCAACGGCTTCATCATCGAGCGGCCGTAGCACAGCACGTTGCCGCCGAGGCTGTGCACGATGCGCCCGCCGCTGGCCCAGGCCACGGCGCCGTGGATGGTCGTCTCCGACACCCCCGCGCGCCGGTAGTCCACCAGCGGCTCCCACTCGACGTCGCGGCCGGTGGCGATGCCCTCTTCCCGGACGCCCAGGGGGCTGGTGGGGAACGCTGCCGAGCCGGGCCGGCCGGGGCCGACCGCCGACGAGGGGCCGCTCACGCGGTCACCGCCGGGGCGACCTGCTCCATGAACGCCTCCATGTTGGCGATGACGCGGTCGTTGTCGTGGTTGAAGAAGTCGAACCACAGCATCAGCCGGTCGCCTTCGTGGAACCGCTCCCGGATCTGGGCGGCGACTTCGGCGGGGTTGCCGATGAGCGCGTTGTCCGCGGCCTTCTCGACCTTCGCCGGGTCCAGGGTGCCCTGCAGCGCCTTCCAGTACGCGCCCAGCGCGGCCCGGGCCTCTTCGTGGGCGCGCCGGCTTCGCTCCGCGTCGGAGATCCCCGGCTCGGCGTTGAGGAACACGAAGGTGGTGCGGGGCATGTACGACCGCTTCCAGGGGCCGCCGTCGGGGTGATAGGCCGCGGCCATGCGTTCGTGGGTGGCCTCGATGACCTCGGGCCGGGTGATCGACAGGTTGAAGACCTGCACCGGCAAGATCGTGTTGACGAACTGCTGGGTCGGCGGCTCGTGGCTGCCGATGATCGGCACGAGCAGGTCGCGCCGGAACTCCTGGGGGACGATCTTCAGGTGCTCGAAGACCCACCGCCGAGCCACGGGCACGGCGTCACCGACGGAGCCATCCCGCGCCTCCGCCGCCGCCTGGACCCGAGCCCAGTCCTCGTCGGAGCGGAAGTTCGCCCGCGTCAGCGACGTCGGGGCGATGTCGTCGCTGCAGATCGTGTCGCCGCGCAGCAACCGCAGGAAGATCTCGCTCGCCTCGCGGAAGATCAGCCCCTTCATGGCCGGCCAGGCGGCCTCCTCCACGGGGTCGCGGGGCACGATGCCGCTGGCCTCGTTCATGAACTGGAAGCGGCCGGCGGCGAAGCCCACGTGCAGCCGCCGGGTCTCGTCGGGGTCCAGGCCGTGGTGGGCGGCGAACACGCCGATGCGCTCGGCGTGGGCGACCGGTCCGCCCATGCACAGGATGTTCATGACCGCCGAGCCCACCTCGATGCGCTTCGTCCGGTGGAAGATCCGGGTGGCCATCTGGGTGAAGTCGGAGTTCAGCCCGACCTCGCCCTCCCAGTGGGGGATGACCGGCTTGCGGTTGCGCTTCTGGACCTCGGAGCTTAGGTGGCTCTCGGCCAGCCACGCGACGCCGAAGCCGAGGCGATCCGCCGCCTCCACCTGGGCGAAGAAGTTGCGGAACATCGTCGCCTCGGACGGGCTGACCCCATCCACCGGCGTCTGACTGATCGAAAAGAAGATGTCGAAGTCCACGGACCGTCCGGGCAAGAAGAAGGGGGATCAGATGGAGCGGAGGCGTCCGCCGTCCACGGCGATGGACTGGCCGCGGATGTAGGCGGCCGCGGGGCTCGCGAGGAACGCCAGCATTGCCGCCGTCTCCTCGGGTTGGGCCAGGCGGCCCTCGGGCACCTGGGCCACCCAGGCCTCCCGCACGGCGTCCAGGGACTTGCCTTCGCGGCTGGCGCGGCCGCGGCCGAGGGCCTCGAGGCGGGGGGTGTCCGTGAAGCCCGGCAGCACGTTGTTGATCGTGATGCCCGGGGGCAGCTCGCGGCTGAGGCTCTTGGACCACGACGCCATGGCGCCGCGGATCGTGTTGCTGACCCCGAGGTTGGGGATCGGCTCGTACACCGATGTGCTGATGACGTTGAGGATCCGGCCGTAGCCCGACTCCACCATGCCCGGCAGCAGGCCCTGCACCAGCAGGTGCGAGGCGAGCACGTGCCGCCGGAACGCGGCCTCGAACTCGTCGACGCCCGCGTGGATCAGCGGCCCGCCCTTGGGGCCGCCGGTGTTGTTGACGACGATGTGCACGTCGCCGTCCTCCAGCAGCCTCCGGGCCGCCGCCGACACGGCGGCGAGATCCTGCAGGTCCAGGGTGAGGACCCCGGCGGCGGGGCCCAGCTCAGCGGCGAGGCTCTGCAGCTTGTCGGCTGAGCGGGCCAGCAGGACGACCTGGGCGCCCGCGGCGACAAAGACCCGGGCGGTGGCCTGACCGATGCCCGCGGACGCACCGCAGATGAGGGCGCGGCGGCCGGCAAGCGAAGAAGAAGGCATCGTCATCTCATCCCTCCGGGGGGTCTCAGCGGGCGAACCCATAGGCCTCGGCGTGGAGCAGCGGCGGCAGCGCATCGCGAGCGAGCAGCACGGTGCGCACCGCCCACAGTTCCGTGAAGATCCGGTACTTCGTGGTGGCGTCGAGGTAGTCGACGCCGGAGCTGCCGCCGGTGCCCACGCGGCGCCCGATGATGCGCTCGACCATGCGGGCGTGGCGCGTGCGGAACAGCACCAGCGCCTCTTCGAGCTCCACGATCGCGTCCAGCAGCAGTCGCGGCCAGGCCAGCAGAGGCAGCTCGCGGTAGCTCTCGATGAACAGGATGGCGGCGCGGACGCGGCGGACCCGCATGCGGTCGTCCTCGGGCGTGTCCTCGGCGAACAGGAACGCCCGGGCCGCCTCGCTGGTCTCGGCGAACTTCGCCTCGGCGGCTTCGGCCTGCATCACCCCGACCTCGACCAGGCGCGCCCGATTGGACGCGGCCCGCGCCGCCGACGCGACGAGGTAGGCGTTGAGGAAGTCGTCGACCGCCTCGGCGTCGCCGTCCTGGTCGGGGGTCGAACCCTGGATCGGCGTGCGGTACAGCCAGTCGTGCAGCGCCGAGCGGAGGGTCTGCTCCTTCTGGACGGCGTCCAGCTTCCCGACGGCTGCGGGCCCCCGCGGGGAGTCCTGACCGAGCTTGCGGATGGCCTCGACGGGGTCGCCGAGCCCGGCGGGGGTGGTCTCCCGCTGGCTGCGCTGCAGGCCCAGCAGGATCTCCAGTTCCCGCATCTGGAACGACTGGAACCCCGAGGCGGGGATCAGCTTGTCGCGGAAGGCGAGGAAGTCCTGGGTCGTCAGCGTCTCCATGACGCCAAAGGTGTTGCGGCAGACCTCGAGGATCCGGTGCAGGCGGCCCAGGTGGTGCACGACCGAGGGGATGTGCTCTTCGGGCACATCGGGCGCCGCGAGGTGGTCCCGCGCGTGGCGCAGCTCCCGCAGGGTCAGCTTGAACCACAGCTCGAACACCTGGTGGACGATGATGAAGTGCAGCTCGTCGGAGCTGTCGACTTCGCCGCCCTCGAGCCCGCCCTGGAGCTCCAGCAGGTCCGTGATCTTCAGGTAGTCCCAGTAGTTCGGCGTCGCCATGCAGTCCTCCGCGGGGCGACAACTCTACTCGCCAGCCGGCTCCGGGTCAGGCTCCAGCGGCAAGGTCAGGTGCGCGCCCTCGGCCAGGCGATGGAACCGGGGCGCACCGGGCTGCGCCGCGCAGAGTTCCTCGACGACGTCGGCGGCCTCGGTCATGCCGTCGAGGCCGAGCTTGAAGGTGCCGTAGTGCATGGGCACCGAGACGGCCGCCTGCAGATCGGTGGCGGCGAGCAGCGCGTCGGCGGGGTCCATGTGGACGGGCTTCATGAACGCGCGGGGGCGGTAGGCGCCGACGCCGAGCAGCGCCAGGTCCGGCGCCCCGAGCCGCTGGCGGATCTGGTCGAAGTGAGGGCCGTAGCCCGTGTCGCCGGCGAACAGGACCGTGCCCGCCGGGGAGCGCACGCAAAAGCCACCCCACAAGGTGCGGTTCCGGTCCAGCAGCCCCCGGCCCGAGAAGTGCTGGGCCGGCGTCAGCGTGATGGTGAGGGGGCCGAAGGACGCCTCGTCCCACCAGTCCAGGTCGGCGGCCCCCGGCACGCCGCGGCGGAGCAGGTCCTGGGCGTTGCCCAGGGGCGCCAGGATCCGGGGAGCATCTCGCGCCACCAGCCAGCGCAAGAACGGCAGGTCCAGGTGGTCGTAGTGGTTGTGGGAGAGCAGCACGCCGTCGATGGGCGGGAGGTCGTCGCGCTGGATTCCGGGGTCCCGGAAGCGCCGAGGGCCCGCGAACTGCAACGGCGCGACCCGCAAGCTGAACACCGGGTCCACCAGCAGGTTGACGCCCTCGCCCTGCAGCAGGAACGAGGCGTGGTTGATGAACGTGACCCGCAACCCCTCGATCACGCGGTCCGGGGGCACCGCGGCGGTCCCCTGCCCTCGACGATCCGTCCACTGCCCGAAGCCGCGGCGCGCGAACCACCCCGGCAGGAACGCCGCCGTGTCGAGCAGCGATTGCCCACCCGCGGGCCAGGGATGACGAAAGCGCCGGCCGTCGAAGTGCGGAGAGGCCGGTCCGCGGTGTCCCCGCGCCGACCAGAGGGAGCCCACCGCCACACCGGTGGCGACGAATCCTGCGGTGGCGGCGGCGAGGCCTGCGAGCACGGTTCCTCCAGGGGCGGCGACGGGGTCTGCGACGCTGCCGTGACAGCCCGGATCGGGCGTTGCGGCGACGGCTTCGGGACCCCACAATGCCCCCCGTGATTCCCTCCCGCCACGAAGGCCAGCACATCGTCGTCACCGGCGCGGGCACCGGCATTGGCCGCGCCATCGCCCAGCGGCTGCTCGCCGAGGGCGCCGCGGTGACGTTGCTGGGCCGCCGGATCGAGCCCCTGAGCGAGTCTGCCGGCGGCCACGCCCGGTCCTTCGTGGTCTCGGCCGACGTGCGCGACGCAGGCTCCGTCGACGCGGCATTCGCGCAGGCCGTCGCAGCGTTCGGCCCCCTCCGCGGCCTCGTCGCCAACGCGGGCATCGGCGGGGTCAACGAGCCCGGGGACGGCGACCGGTGGGCCGACCTCGTCGCGACGAACCTGTCGGGCACCTACCACTGCTTCCGCGCCGCCCAGGCGCACCTGACGCCGGGCCCCGAGCCCCGGCACCTGCTCGCCACCGCCTCGATCCTCGCCCGCATCGGGGTCCCAGGCTACACCGGCTACTGCGCGAGCAAGGCCGGCATCCTGGGCCTCGTGAGGGCGATGGCCATGGAGCTGGCGCCCGACGGCGTGCAGGTCAACGCGCTGTGCCCCGGCTGGGTCAACACGGCGATGGCCCGGGACGGGGTGGCCGGCATGGCCGCCGCCATGGGCACGTCGTACGACGACGCCTACGCCGTCGCCATGTCGGCGGTGCCCCTGGGCCGCATGTCCGAGCCGGACGAGATCGCCGGCCACGCTTCCTTCCTTCTGTCTACCGAATCGCGCGGCGTCACCGGCCAGGCCATCGACGTCAACCACGGCGCCTTCATGCTCTGACCGGCCCCGCCGGTCCCCCCGGAGTCCCCACGATGGACCGCACCGACCGCCCCTATGACTGGATCAACATCGGCTTCGTCGGCGGACTGCACGTCGTCGCCCTGTCGCTGCTGGCCTGGTACCTGGCCACCGGCCACCAGATCCTGCTCGTCGACGTGCTCGGCGCCGCGGCCCTGTGGGTCCTGACGGGCCTCGGCATCACGGCCGGCTACCACCGCCTCCTCGCCCACCGCGGCTTCAAGGCGAACCGCTGGATCGCCCGGGGCCTCACGCTGCTCGGCGGCGCCGCGGCCCAGAACAGCGCGCTGGCCTGGGTGGCCGACCACCGCCGGCACCACCAGGCCGTGGACACCGAGGTCGACCCCTACAACGCGAAGTGGGGCTTCGTGTGGTCCCACATCGAGTGGATCCTGCGTCAGGACCCCCACGGCGACCCCGAGTTCGAGCGCGCCCGCGACCTTCGCAGCGACCCCTTCTTCGTCTGGCAGGACCGCTACTACCTGTTGTCGGCGACGCTGGTGAACTTCGCCCTGGTCTGCCTCGTGGGCGCCGCCACCGGCCGCTGGCTTGCCGCGTTCGTCATCGGCGGCTTCGTGCGGGTCGTCGTGGTGCAGCACTTCACGTTCTGCATCAACTCGCTGGCCCACATCTGGGGCAGCCAGCCGTTCAGCACCGCCAACACGGCGCGCGACAACTGGCTGCTGGGCGTGATCACGCTGGGCGAGGGCTACCACAACTACCACCACGCCTTCGACAGCGACTACCGCAACGGACTCGCCTGGTACTCGTTCGACCCGACCAAGTGGCTCATCTACGGGCTGAGCAAGGTGGGGCTCGCCTCGGACCTGCGCCGCACCCCGGAGCACGTAGTCCTGCGCCGGCGCTTCGAAGAGGGCCGCCGCACCGCATCGGAGCGGGTCGAGGAGTGGATGGACGGCCACGTCGAGTCCATGCGCGCCCGCGCCGAGGAGAGCCGCACCGATCTGCTGGCCCGGTTCGACCGCCTCACCGAGCAGATGGAAGCCTCGCAGCTGGCCGTCGGAAGCCTGACGGAGACCTACAAGGAGCAGCTGCGGGCCAAGGCCGAAGAGTTGCGCCGGGACTGGGAGGCGCGGTCCGAGGAGCTCCAGGCCGCCCTGCGCACGCAGCTGGCCGACGCCGAAGCGCGACTCGAGGCGGCCCTCGCCGAGCTCAAGCAGCGCCGCGCGGAGCTGGTTCGAGCGCTCAAGGCGCGGGCCGAGGCCACCGCCGACGTTCGCCGCGCGATGTCCGATGACCTACGGGCCCTGCGCCGGCAGGTGAAGGAGGCCCGTCGGTCCGCCCGCGAGGCCCTCGCCGCCTGGGAGCGCACCGTCAGCGAGCTCCAGGCCCCCGCGGCGGCCTGAGCCCCTTGGCCGACAAGCGCCCGTCCGGCTGCGGCCGGCTGATCCTGGTCTGGCTCGCCTCGGCCTTGGCCGTGGGCTTCACGTCCTGGCTGCTTCCGGGCGTCACGGTCGCGTCGATCTTCCCCACCGCGTTCGTCGTCGCGTTCGTCGTCGGCGCCGCCAACGCGGTCGTGAAGCCAGTCCTGGTGGTCCTCACCCTGCCGGTGACCGTGGTGACGCTGGGCGCGTTCCTGCTGGTCATCAACGGGCTGATGCTGGAGCTGGCCGACCGCATGATCGATGGATTCGCCGTCGATGGCCTGGTCTGGGCGATCATCGGTTCGGTCGTCTTGTCGATCGCGACGGGCGTGCTGCAGCGCTTCTTCGACGTCGACGACGACTGAGCAACCGTCTTTCGACGGGTGCTGGATTCGGCCACGAAACAGGGGAGCGGGCACGGTCTCAATCGCGGAAGACGGGCACGGATCAGGGGAGCGGGAGCGGACACGGCGACGACACCGGCGACCAGATTGCCGCGGACGTCACCGCCGACATCGTGCGCGTGCCCCCTCCCGCTCCCGCCTCCCCATGCCCCGCGCGAACTGCCGGGCGCCGACGGGCTCGACCGGCACCACCGAGAAGCCCTCGGCGTGGAGCCAGACCAGGGCGGCCGCTTCGTAGCCCCCGGAGGCCTCGAGCACCACCCGGTGGACCCAGCGTTCCTCAAGCCAGGGTCTCAACTCATCGAGTCCGATGGCGCTGTTGGCAACGCGCCGGACTTCGCCGTCGGACGTGCTCGCCACATCCAGCCACTCCTTCGACACATCCATGCCCACACCAAGCCTTGTCATCGCGCACCTCCTGCGACCGGGCTTTCCTGCCGGGTAGGCCGTGCCGAATGCTCTGCCTTGTACGTACGAGCTCCTCGCGGGC
>Ga0055584_100007091_pt1 | contig 10995 bp, 8 predicted proteins | sample OSDHelmetaG_FD_58716 | JGI IMG/M metagenome (GOLD analysis project Ga0055584, IMG submission 58716) | Pelagic marine sediment microbial communities from the LTER site Helgoland, North Sea, for post-phytoplankton bloom and carbon turnover... | ecosystem: Environmental > Aquatic > Marine >...
GTTCGAACCTCCATGTGCACGATGAGGTCTTTAAAGCCCGGGCTGTAGCGTTCAATCTTGTCGACGACGGTCTGGCCGAAAGCATCACGCTGCTCAGGCGTCCATGGCCCAACGGCAAGTTCCGGAGGACAATACTGAACGAAGTTCGACATCCAGTGCTTGCCAGGGGGTGCAACGGTCGGGTCCCATGCAGATGGAATGACCGACTCGACGAACGGGTCATCCGACCAGCGACCGCGCTTCCAGCAGTCGTATGCACGTTCCATGGTCTCCAGTGAACCGCAAAATCCCTGGCCACCGCGATTGATGTAACGATTGTCCGGTACGCCTGAGAACTTCGGTAAGCCGGATAGCGCGATATTCACCTTGCCTGACGAGCCGCGGACCTTGAAGTTCTTTGCCTTGTCGTAGATGCCCGGTGGGAGATCGCTCTTGTCCATGATCTTGGTAAAGGTCCGCCTCGCGTCCAGGTTCGAAACGATGATGCGCGCGTAAATTTCCTCGCCATCTTCTAGTGCTACACCAACCGCGCGGCCATTCTTCACTATGACCTGCTGTACACCGGCGTTGGTTCGAATCTCACCGCCGTGCTCCTGCACTGCGCCGGCAATTGCATCGGAAATCGCACCCATGCCACCGCGCGCGAGACCCCATGCGCCGATGTTACCGTCGACGTCACCCATAACATGGTGCAGCAGAATGTAGGCGGATCCGGGCGAGTAAACGCCGAGCGCAGTGCCAATGATGCCTGGGCTGGCCATGGATGCCTTGATCAGATCGTTTTCGAAATAATCCTCGAGATATTCCGCGGCACTCATCGTAAAGAAGCGAACGTACTCGTAGATCTCCTTTTCTCCGAGTTCCCAGAATTGTTTCGCGAGGTAAAGCAGTTCGTGAATGTCACGAATCCGAAATGTCGTCGGGTCGGGCGGTGTGCGCAGCAGGGTTTTGCGTATGAGGTGTGAATATCGCCCCATGTCGGTTTCAAAACGATGCATCGCATCAGCATCATTCTTGGAGTGACGCCTCAGCTCATTGTGCGTTGCTTCCTCATCGCCATACTGCAGCAAGGTCTGCCCATCGTCGCCGAAATTGACGGTGCCCAGATACGGGACAAGCAGCAGTCCGTGGCGGCTCAGGTCGAGGTCGCGATGAATGGCCTGTCGCATCATGCTGCAGACGTATGAGCAATTGGAGTAGGTCCAGCCTTCGTACAATTCCCGTGAAACCGCCGCGCCACCTATGTAGTCATTCTTCTCTACGACCAGGACATTGAGGCCGGCCTTTGCCAGATACGCGGCGTTGGTCAAGCCGTTGTGGCCAGCACCGATGATGATCGCGTCGTAGCGCTTCATTTGAGAATCTCGGCAGCGGCGTTGTGCCCCGGTGCGCCCGTAACGTCACCGCCGGGATGACTGCCAGCACCGCACAAGTACAAACCCGGAATCGGTGTGGCGTACTGCGCGGCCTCATAGGTCGGACGCATCATCAGGACCTGGTCCATCGCCAACTCGGTGTGGTGCCAGTGACCACCCGTTACGCCGTGTTGTTGTTCCAGATCATGAGGGGTGAGGAATTCCACGCCCAGGATCTGCTGCCGAATGTCGGGCGCATATCGCTCAAGCGTGCCAATCGCACGTTCGCATATCTCGCTGCGCGCGGCATCGGTCCAACCACCCTTCAGTTTGTTCGGCACATACATTATGTGTGCTGACAACACATGCTGCCCGGCAGGGGCGAGCGACTCATCGCGCAAACTGGGCAGGACGACCTCCATCACAGGCTCTTGTGAGCACTCGCCGTACTTGGCGTCATCGAACGCAAATTCGATCGCGTCCATTGCAGGAGCGATGATCATGCGAGCGTCGGCGTTATCGAGGCCAGTAAATTCAGGCAGGCTACTTAATGCCAGATGCAGTTTCGCGACGAGGCCATCACAGCGCAGTCGGCGGATGCGGTTCGTGAACTGGATTTCCAGATTCTCAACACCAACCAGGCGCAGGAACGTCTTTTGCGGATCAGCGGATGACACGATCTTGTTGGCGACGATCTTTTCGCCGTCTGCAAGTTGTACGCCGTTTGCAAGCAGTCCGTCATCGCCAGGCTCGATCAGAATTCGATCGACATGGGCGCCAGTACGTATGTCGACACCGTTCGCCTCGGCCGCAGCGCGCAAAGCCTGCATGAGGACGCTCGTGCTGCCGCTATGCCCACCGGACAGGCGATATAGCATCGCGAGTATCGCGGCGTTTGGCGAGCGCGGTGCAAGTCTGGATCCGACAAGTCCGTCCCAGCTCAACATCGCCTTGAGCAAATCGTTTTCGAAGTTCTCATCCATGAGATCGCGAGTTGGCAGCGAAACAACGCGTAGAAACTCGCGCATGTCACTTTGACCCAACATCCGTAGCTTGAGACCAATGTGTGCGAACAGGCCCAGCTCTTTCAGGCTGTTATTGCCAATTCGCGGCATCGTCTTCAGCCAGAATGGCTCCAAGGCTGCGGCAAAGCGTTGCATCAGTCGATCGTATTCGCGGTAATGCTCAGCATCGTCGCTACCGACGCCATTGAGCTCGCCGTTCTGCAGTGTGATGTGATCACCGTCGCTACCGAGGCCAACCAGCTTCAATGGCTCGGTACCCGGCAACAGCCCGTGCTCGCCGAGGCGCAGCTCGGTTACGATCTTGTTTGGGAAATGGCTGAACGAGTGTGCGATAGACGCCTTGAATCCCGGATGAAATTCACGGCTGCCGGCGAGCCCGCCAATAGTGTCGCCAGCCTCAAGCAATAACACGCGTTGACCGCCTCGCGCCAGATAACTCGCACAGACGAGGCCGTTGTGTCCTGCACCAATGATTATCGAGTCGTAATCGTGCATCTCTGCAAGGACCTTCATTTCTCCAGCTTGAAGACGAGGCCGCCTTTAATAATGACGTCGACCGACTTCATCACGCCGATATCGTCCAGCGGATTAGTGCGCACTGCGATCAAGTCACCGAAGCGACCTGATTCAATTGCGCCAACATCACCACTCATATTCATATGTTCAGCGGCCAGTGATGTCGCAGACTGAATCGCGTCCATCGGCGCCATGCCGCGCTCAACCATCATACCGAATTGCCAGCCGCCCATGTTATGCGGTAATACACCGCCATCCGTGCCATAGAGAATCGGTATACCGAGCGCATAGGCTTTTTCGAAAACAACGCGTTGTGCTTCGGTTGTATCGGTATTGCGCCGTAAGTATTCGTCAGGGTAGCCCTGCTCACGACCAACCGTATCGGTGTAGGTGCCGTTGTATACGTCCATCGACAAAGCTACGCCGCGTTCGGCAACCAGCGCCAGGGCTGCATCGTCCAGCAGTGAGGCATGCTCCAGTGCATCGACCCCGGCCAGCACAGCATCCCTACCGGACTGCGCGCTGTGTACGTGCGCAGTGACCTTCAGGTTGTGTTTCCTGGCCACATCAACGACAGCAGCGATCTCATCCTGGCTCATCTCGGGTGCACCGGGGTCAACGCCGAACGAGAAGACGGCACCCGAAGCAATAACCTTGAGGAAGTCAGCACCTTCTGCGACAGCGAGCTCAGCCTTGCGCCGAAATTCGTCCGGTCCCACCGCAATTCCAGTGCGCCCCGCGAGCGGAATTTCGCTTTCGTCATATTGGGGCACCACAAGATCGCCACCGCCAGCCGGAATCGTCAAAAATGGCCCTGCGGTCTGAATGCGAGGACCGACTGCCTCGCCAGCCCGGATTTTCTCGCGTCCGTAGTAGATCGCGTTGGGAAAAAAGTCACCCACATTGCGGACCGTGGTGAATCCGCTCAGCAGGGTGATACGCGCCAGATCCAATACAAGCTCGTTGTGGTCGTCCGTGCTGCGGCGATAGTAGATCCCGTAGTCGACAGAGTCCTCCGGTCGTTCAGCGAGATGAACATGCGTGTTGAGCAGACCGGGCAGGCAGGTATGGTCGGCCAAATTCAGAATCGGCATGCCGGGTGGAGCACTCGCATCGCCATTTTCAATTCGCTCGATTCGACCTTGGTGGATAACAACCAGCTTGTCGTTAGTCGCAGTGTCCGAAAGGCCGTCAATCAACGTGCCACATCGGATGGCGAGGTCGCCACTGTCGGGAACGTGAGGAAGCTGTATCAGCTTGACGGGCTCAGGAGACTGGCACGCTGCCAGAGCGAGAAGCAGAGGTAGTAAACGCAAAAAGTTGGCACCGTGTTTGTCTAAACAACGGTGCCAACAGTAGCAGCCTATGTGGGGGCGTGTGAAGTTGCGGCTATTGCTGCGCCTCGATCGGTTCCAGGCCTAGTGCGACCCGACCGCTAAAGCTTTGCTGTATACGCTCGGGTAACGGATGGAAGTGAAATGCGCGTATATCCCTGACGATGCGTTCCATTGGATGTTCACGAAAGAATCCCGGACCGCCAACCAGTTCCGAAGCGAGTTCTACCACCGACTTCACCGCGTTGGCCGAGATCGTCTTCCGCGTCAAGATCGCATCGGTAATCGACATGTCAGGCTTGAACGCCAGGTTATCGATCAGCCCGATCATGTCGGTCAGTGCCAGTTGTGCGATCGTCAGCTCATTCTGCATACGGCCGATCGTCGTTGCGAGATGGGTCTTGCCACAGGCGCTGTTGATCGCCAAATCGGCTGCCTTTTCAGCAAGGCCAACATAATTTGAAACGATAATCGGCAACGCGATCGGGACGATGACATCCCACATCGGATGCCAGACACCGACCGGTCGCCGGGCGGCCACGGCTGCCGCAGGCACAAATACATCTTGCATCAGAATGTCATTCGAACCTGTGCCGCGCATGCCGAGCGTGTCCCAGTTGCTCTGGATTTCAACACCATCGCTGTTCATCGGGATCGCGAAATGCAGTACCTCAGGCCCTTCATCGCCGTCGAACACCGCGCTCGTGACAAATAAATCGGCACCCGGCCCGCCACTGACGAATCGCTTGTGTGCGTTCACGATGTAGCCGTTTTTGGTTTCTATGGCCTCACCACTGGAGGCGAGCCAGTCATTGGCACCCGTGCCAGCAATCACCAACTCTGCGCGGGCTATCTTGCGCAGTGCCGCAGTTGCTTTGTCGTCACCGCGCTGATGTTTGAAGACATTCGCCATGACCGGATGGCTGTGCATCGCATAGGACAGCCCCGTAGAGCCGCAGTGCTTGCCAAGTTCTCGCACTACTTCACAAACCTCGGCGTGCGAGGCTCCGCCGCCACCGAGTGCCGCCGGAATGCTTGCGGAAAAAAAGCCGTGCTGCTTAAGCAGTGCATAGTTATCGGCGACAAAACTGCCTTCACGATCATGTTGGGCGGCAGCGGCCGCGAGTGACGGTCCGATTTCGCGGGCGACTGCGACCCAGTCCTTGTTCATCATGCTTAATGTCTCTGCTGTAGAACTCATAATCTCATCCTCAATTTAATTCGACGGGCCGCCCGTAATTGCGACCGGTGTAAAGTAATGGCGTATCGTCGCCGGCATCCGAGTCCATTACCTGCGCGACGAAAATAGAGTGGCTGCCAAATGTCATCGCAGATACGAGCGAACACTCGAAATAGGCTGCTGCATTTCGTAATCTGGGTAAGGCATTGCTGCTATCCCAGGTGGCCTGGTCAAACAAATACCGCCCGCCATTATCGCTGCGGCCTGCAAACTGGTTGGCAATATCGCGTTGCTCGGCTGCCAACACATTTATCGCGAAGCGCTCATTGTCACGAATAGCGTCGTGGGCAACGCTCGAGCGGTTGACGCAGACCAGCAACATTGGCGGGCTGGCGGAAACTGAGGTCATTGAGCTCACCGTCAGTCCAAACTGGCCATTTGGCCCGTCCGTGGTGACGATGCTGACCCCACTCACCGCACGACTCATCGCATCGGTGAATGTCTGCGCTGTGCTGCGCTGAATGCTCTGCTGCAATGTCTGTGCGTTGGCAACCATGGTTAACTCCTTGAATTACTTCCACTCATCCTCAATGTGGACGCAGAATCGCATGCGCCCGGCAGGGCGACTAGTACAAGATTTGTACTAATAGCTATAATCAGGCGCATGCAGGGATATGGTCAGTTTTGTCCGGTTGCGAAAGCGACCGAGCTGCTCGGAGAGCGCTGGACGGCGCTCATCGTGCGTGAATTGCTTTGCGACGAGCAGAGCTTCAACTCGCTGCGCAAAGGCGTGCCGTTGATGTCACCGTCATTATTGTCCAGCCGTTTGAAGACACTCGAAGTAGCCGGCGTAGTTTCGCGAGACAAGACTGATAAAGGCGTAATGTACTCATTGACCGATGCCGGTGAGGAGCTGCGACCGATCATCGAAACTCTCGGTGTCTGGGGTCAACGCTGGGCGCGCAGCGATCTCAGCAAAAAAGACCTGGATCCATCGCTGCTCATGTGGGACATGCACCGCAACATCGACACGTCCTATTTTGGCGATGAGCGCAAGGTACTGCGCTTCGAGTTCATCGACTATCCAGCCAAGATGCGTTTGTGGTGGCTCGTCATCACCGGCGACAATGTCGACATCTGCCTGAAGGACCCCGGTCACGAGGTTGATTTGATGGTGGAGGTCAGCCTCAAGACGATGACCCAAATCTGGCTGGGCGACCAGACCGTGAGCAAAGCGAAGCGCGAAAAACTATTACGCGCAAGTGGCGACTCTGTGTTGAACAAGAACATGAGTTCCTGGATCGGCTGCAGTCCGCTGGCTGCGATAAAGCCGGCGCGTTAGGCCCACGAAGAATCGGACCCATCGTGGCAAGTTGGACATTTGCAGAGTTATTGCAACGTAAACCTCCAGTTCTGATCGACGGTGGCCTTGCGACGCAATGCGAGGCAATGGGCTGCAATATAGACGGTGATCTCTGGTCCGCTGTGCTTTTGCAAACCAATCCGCGTGCGATTGTCGATGCCAGTCGTGCCTACCTTGATGCGGGCGCGGAGATTATTGCGACCGCAAGTTACCAGGCAAGCAGGAAGGGCCTCATGGCAACGGGTCTGTCGGCCGACGATGCAGATGCACTCATCGTGAGCTCTGTCGCGCTCGCGGTGCAGGCACGGGATGAGTTTCTTCGTGACAATCCCGACTGCGACTACACGCCGCTGGTTGCGGCAAGTATCGGACCGTATGGCGCGACGCTGCATGACGGGTCGGAATACACGGGCGTTTATGACATTGGTGAGGACGAGCTACGCGAATTTCACCGGGCTCGGCTTGAATTGCTCGATATCGTAGATGTCGACTTGCTGGCCTGCGAAACGATCCCGTCGTTCACGGAAGCAAAGGTTCTGGCGGAGTTACTGACAACCATATCGAGCCCGGCCTGGGTGAGTTTCACGTGCAGGGACGCGCAACATCTTAGCGACGGAACACAGCTTGCCGATACAGCAGGTCTTTTCCGCGACCACCCCAAGGTACTGGCGCTGGGTGTCAATTGCGTCGCACCTGACCTGATCCTGCCACTAATCGAGCGGCTCAGGGCGGTTGTCCCGGACAAAGCGATCATCGTCTATCCGAATTCGGGCGAGGTTTATCGCGCAGACGACAACTCCTGGTCGGGCACGACGACCGAGCTGCAGTGCCAAGAATCGGCCCAGGAGTGGATAGACGCGGGGGCAAGCCTGGTCGGCGGATGTTGCCGCATTGGTCCCGCACAAATCGCGGCGATGCGGCAGTGTGATGCACTTACAAGGTAGAATATCGGCCATGAAAAGACTACTAATTACGATCTCACTGAGCCTGTTCGTTACTTCCTGCACAACGAACATCGCACCAGATTCTGGTCCGGTCGTTATTTCGGTGCTCGGCACCAATGACGTGCACGGCGAATTGCTACCGGCTTCTGATCGCGGCGGACTGACGACGTTCTCGGGCTATGTATCCGCGGTTCGTGAAGCTCGCGCCGACGACGGTGCCGTGTTGCTCGTCGACGCCGGCGACATGTGGCAGGGGACACTGGAGTCGAACCTGGCCGAAGGCGCACCCGTCGTCGCAGCTTTTAACGCACTTGGCTATGCCGCAGCTGCCATTGGCAATCACGAATTCGATTTCGGGCCGCTCGGCGCCAAAGCGATTCCGGAGACGGATGACGACGATCCGCAGGGAGCCCTGAGACAGAGAATTACCGAACTGGAGTTTCCGGTGCTGGCGGCGAACCTGATCGATACGGCAACGAATCGCAGGGTGGACTGGGAAAATGTACGTTCGTCGACGATGGTCGCGCGAGCCGGCATTGACATCGGCATTATTGGCGTCATAACGGACGAGGCCCTTCGCACGACGATTGCCGCGAATACGAAGGGCCTGCGCATCGCGCCGCAGGCAGAAACGATCACGGAGGAGGCGCAAGTTTTACGCGCTGAGGGCGCTGACCTGGTCGTCGTTGTCTCACACGCAGGCGGTCGCTGTGATGAATTTGGTGATCCGTATGACTTGTCGTCGTGCGGTATGACCGGGGAGATCATGCGGGTTGCGAATGACATACCCGCAGGACTTGTCGACCATATTGTGGCGGGCCATGAGAACCAGGGGATTGCACACGTCGTTAACGGCATCGTCATTACATTGAGTTACTCCAGAACGAATGCGTTCAGTCGTGTCGACTTCACCTTCGATAGAAGCGGCAATAAAATTGATCAGCGCATTTTTCCGCCACAAGCAAATTGTGCCAGAGCACCCGATGAAAACGGCCGTTGTACAAACGAAAACGATGCCACATATGAGTCGGCGATCTATGAGGGCCGCAAGGTTGTAGCGATGCCGGATGTTGTCGCAATTGCAGCACGTGCCAGCGAAGCTGCGATACAGCTGAAAGCCGAGAAGGTTGGCGTGACGCTCGAAACTGCGTTTATCGTGAATGAGCAACCTGAGTCGTCGCTCGGAAATCTTTTTACCGATGCAGTGCGTGAATCGACTGATGCCGATATTGCCTTGCACAATGTCTATGGTGGTATCCGCGCAAATATGTCGCCGGGCGAGGTTACTTTTGGCACCTTGTACAGGGTGTTTCCGTTCGACAATCGCATTGCGATAGTGGATATGAGTGGTGCTGATCTGCGCAAGATCATCGCAAACCAGGCACCCAGGCCGAACCGTCGTGCCGGCTTCTCAGGAATGCGGGTCTTTATCGGTTGCGATGAGGGTCAGATGTCGGTGCAAATGATGCGGCCCAATAACACCGAGATCGCAGATTCTGACGTGCTACGAGTGGTCGCCAACGACTTCTTGTTAATGGGCGGTGACGGCATGTTTGTACCTGTCGAGCCTGAGGGTGGCTTTGACATACCTTCCGGAACGCCGTTGGTACGCGATAAGCTGGTTGAGTGGTTCAAAGGTCGCGGCGGCAGCATAAGTGCGAGTGAATTTCGCGACCCCGAGAACCTGCGGTGGAATTTGCCCGACCCACTGCCCAAAGAGTGCTCTTTTGAAGGCTAAATCTTGATTAGCAGGCTACCCAAGCTGGTCGCGACCTCTGTCGTGCGCGGCAGTCAGCAGGGCGAGAGCCATGGCGGCGTATTTACGGTCGACTTTGAAAAGCAGGAGAGCTTTCAGCATGTCGACTGGAATACCGGTGAGATCGACTTTGAAGGCCGCGGTGCCGATCGCGGTCTGCGAGGCATCGAGTTCGATAGTGACAGAATTTTTATCGCTGCGAGTGACGAGCTGTTTGTCTACGATCGTGGCTTTAATATCCGCGGCTCGTATCGGAATCGCTACCTGAAGCACTGTCACGAAATCAGTCGCATTGACCGCACGATGTTTTTGACGTCGACCGGTTTCGATTGCCTGCTTGCATTCGATCTCGACCGCAACGACTTTATTTGGGGCATGCAGTTACGCCGCGAGTTAAAAGGTTGGTCTGGTATACGCTTTGATCCACGCACGGCCACCGGACCGGAGCCCAGCAATCACTTCCATATAAACATGGTCCACGTGAACCATTCTGGTATCTATCTGAGTGGCTTGCACACGAAAGCAATGCTGCACATCAACAGCAATTTCGAGATTGCCGAAGTCTGCAATATTCCGAAAGGTGCGCACAATGCCCAGCCATATCGCGAGGGGTTGTTGGTGAACGATACCGCTGCGGATTGTGTTCGCTATGTCGGCCGTGACGGGACGAATAAGGCCTTCAATATCGTCACCTATGATGAGGCTGATATCGAATATGCCGGTGTGGACAATTCGAAAGTTGCACGCCAGGGATTTGGTCGCGGGCTCTGTGCCGTTGGTGATCGTTTTATCGCGGGTGGTTCGTCGCCCTCAACAATTACGCTTTACGATATCGACAGTGACCAGGTGGTTGCGACGGTGAATTTAACCATGGATATTCGTAACGCCATTCATGGTCTTGAGCCCTGGCCCTACGACGACTGATTACACATAAAAAAACGCACCCCGAAGGGTGCGTTTTTGTTTTGCATGTAGCCAGTTGAGCCTCTACTCGCCCCAACGCTTGAAGAAGCGCACGCCAAACTCGCGTGGACGAATGACCGATGTACGCTGGCGGCCAAAGAAAGGCTCGAAGTCGGTGATGTCGTGATACAGCTGACCGCGTCTGTCTGAAATGTTATTGACGAATAAGTTAGCTTCCCAAGTATCGCCGACCATACCGAACTTGGCGCTAAAGTAGCCGTAGGATTCCATCTTGATCTGCGGCGTTGCTCCGCCTTCGAATGCCTGTATCTGGTTCAGCGAGTCTCCGACATACGACATCTGGACCTGGAAGAAACTCTCTTTTGAGTTAGCCATTGTCGTAGGCCAGTTGTACTGCGCGTAGGCAGAGGCCTTGAAGTCTGGCGCAAACGGTAGCTTCGAGCCTTTGCCGGCGTCGCTTATGAGATCATTATCTTCGTCGAGCTCTGACTCCAGCATCGTTGCGTTCAGTCGCAAAGACAGCTGGTCGTTCGGTTGCGCTTCAATCTGAATTTCGACACCATCAGAATGCGCGTTACCGGCATTAAGTACACCCTTC
>Ga0055584_100007096_pt1 | contig 10993 bp, 7 predicted proteins | sample OSDHelmetaG_FD_58716 | JGI IMG/M metagenome (GOLD analysis project Ga0055584, IMG submission 58716) | Pelagic marine sediment microbial communities from the LTER site Helgoland, North Sea, for post-phytoplankton bloom and carbon turnover... | ecosystem: Environmental > Aquatic > Marine >...
ACGGGTGCGAATTCTGGTGACCAACGACGACGGCATCGACTCGATCGGCCTCCACGTGCTCGCCCGGGCAATGAAGCCCCTGGGCGACGTCGTGATCGTGGCTCCCGATGAGGAGTACTCCGGCTATGGCGCCGCCATCGGCTCAATCTGGCTGATGAAGCCTGAAGTGCACCGGGCCCACGTCGAGGGCATCGAAGAGGCGTGGGCAGTCACGGGACCGCCGGCGCTGTGCGCGATGTTCGCTCGCCTCGGCGCGTTCGGCGACATCGACATCGTCGTCTCCGGTATCAACCCCGGAGCCAACGTCGGCCGCAGCGTTTACCACTCCGGCACCGTGGGTGCCTGTCTCACCGCCCGCAACGGCGGAATCACCGGCGTGGCCGTCAGCCAATCCGTCGACTCCTGGGGCGTCGAAGGCCAGGCGATGGAGGAAGTCCTCGAGAATCAACAGTGGCAAGGGGCGGCCGACGTCGCCGCGCTCGTTGTGGAACAACTGCTCGCCGACCTTCCGAAGAGCCCAGTGGTCGTCAATATCAACGTGCCCAACCGGCCCGCCGCTGAGATGAAGGGCTGGCGGCGCACCGATGTCGGTAGCGCCCCTCCTCGCTCGATGGCCAAGGCGAAGCTCACTCCGAAGACCGGACACGACGGTGCCTTCCACGTCGACTGGTCCTGGGGCGACGCCCTGCAAACCCCTTCAGGCGACGACACCGGCGCTGTGATGGACGGCTACGCGTCGCTCACGTGGCTCGGCGCGCTCGAGGCCGTCGAACCCCAGCCTGATCTCGCCGGCCGGGCCGAAGGCGCGCTCGACACTTTCTTCGGCTGATCGCCAGTGCTGACCGCCAGCGCGATCTCGCGCTCCTACGGACCTCGAACCCTGTTCGAGGATGTCACCCTGCAGCTCAGCGCAGGGCGACGGATCGCGCTCGTGGGCGGCAATGGAACCGGCAAGACATCACTGATCGAAATCCTCGTCGGCGATGCAGATCCCGACACCGGTTCGATCACCAGACCCCGCGACATGGTGCTCGGCTATCTGCCGCAGGATCTCGTCGACACTGCCAGCGGCACGGTGATGGAAGAGGTGCTGGCCGGCGCCGGCGCACTCACCGCCCTCTCGGATCGACTCCGCGAGCTCGAAGTATTGATGGGCGATCCCGATGCCGACCAGGACAAGGTGCTCGCCGAGTATGGCGACGTCCAGGGACGCTTCGAAGCGATGGGCGGTTATGCCCTCGAAGCCGACGCCCACAAGGTGCTCGCCGGACTTGGCTTCAAAGAGGCTGCGGTCGACCGGCCTGTCCAGGAACTCTCGGGCGGTTGGCGAATGCGAGTCGCGCTGGGACGTCTCCTGCTCGCCAAGCCCGACGTGTTGATCCTCGATGAGCCCACGAACCACCTCGATGTCGACTCGGTCGCCTGGCTCGAGCAACAGCTGGCGAACTGGCCAGGGGCGCTGCTGTTCGTCAGCCACGATCGCGACTTCATCGATGCCGTAGCCGACCGCGTCGTCGAGCTCGCCGAAGGCACGTCGCTCGAGTACGTCGGCGGGTTCGCCGAATTCGTCGTGCAACGCGAAGAACGACTCCAACGCATCGAGGCTGCCGCGGCGCGCCAGGCCCGCCAGATCGCGAAGGTTGAGCAGTTCGTCGACCGGTTCCGCTACAAGGCCACGAAGGCCCGCCAGGTGCAGAGCCGAATCAAGACGCTCGAAAAGCTCGACAAGATCGAGGTGCCCACCCGCAAGGAGCTGGTCGCCCGATTCGCCTTCCCCGAGCCGCCCCGCTCGTCGCGAACCGTCGCCGAGTTCCACGATGCGACCGTCGGCTACGAGGCTGGGGTTCCGGTTGTCTCGAACGTGTCGCTCGCCATCGAACGGGGCCAGACAGTTGCGCTCGTCGGCCCCAACGGCGGCGGCAAGACGACCCTCCTCAAACTGATCCTCGGAGAGCTCGAGGCAAGCGGCGGCAGCGCCCAGCTGGGCAACAACGTGTCCATCGCCACGTTCCATCAGCATCAAGCCGACGAACTCGATCTCGAGAAGACGGTGATCGAAGCGTTCTCAGGCGGCATCGATGCCGGAAAGCGAAACCTGCGGACCGTCCTCGGGTCGTTCGGCTTTCCCGGCGACGCCGCCGATCGCCACATCCGCGACCTCTCGGGCGGCGAACGAACCCGACTGGCCCTTGCCCGCACGATGATCGAACCGGTCAATCTTCTCGTGCTCGACGAGCCGACCAACCATCTCGATCTGCCGAGTTGCGACGTGCTCGAAGACGCGCTCACGGCCTATCCGGGCACGGTTCTGCTGGTCACCCACGACCGTCACCTGATCCGCAACGTCGCGGATGCGCTGGTGGAGATCCGCGACGGCAAGGCGACCTGGCACACGGGCGTGCCCGACCACGTGCTCACCCCACCCGACCCGTCCAAGGTCAACCGCGGCAAGGGTCTCACCGGCGAAGGCACCCAGGCGAAGACCACCTCGGCCAAGAACGCATCTCCCAAGAATGCACGCCCACGAGCGGGGGCAGGCAATCGCCAGGATTCCTCCGGACTCCGCAAGCGCGTCAACAAGCTGGAGAAGGAGCTCGAGAAGACCGAGGCTCGCGTCGTAGAGCTCCACGACCAGCTCGCCGATCCCGACGTCTACGACAAACCCGAGGAAGTCCATCGGCTCGCGTCCGAGCACGAGCGGATGCAGGGGCGTGCCGCCGAGCTGCTCGAGCAGTGGACGGCAGCAGCCGAAGAACTCGAGCACGACAACGGGACCTAGGTCCCTATTGGCTCCTCCCATCGGACCCGCAAAATCAAAGCGGACCTCAGGAGGACCAATGACCGACGAATTCTCCACCCCGCTGCTCGATGAAGACGGCAAGCTCCGTCTCCGGCGCTTCATGATCGCGACAGTCGCGTCGGCGATCGTGATCGCCATCGGTGTCACCTTCGGTATGTACGCCGCCGATCCCGACGGCGGCTGGGGGGCTGCGACCGGCGTCGGCGCCATGATCGGATTCTGGATGAGTCCCCTTGCCGGCGCGGTCTGCGGAAACGGCTTCCACGAGGTCATGAAGGAGCGCGCCGAGAAGGAAGACGAGGCGACCGAAGTGACCCTCAGCCACGCCCACCCGGTGCCTGCCTGACGCAGGGGTTACCGTGAGCCCTCATGACGCTGCCACCACGTCCTGAGGGCCCGCTCCGGGTCGTGATCGACACTGACACGGCCAACGAAATCGACGACCAGTTCGCTCTTGCGTGGGCGCTCATGTCGCCGGCCCAATTGTCGATCGAGGGCATCCACTCAGCGCCCTTCTGCCACGGCCACTTCTTCGATGCCGTCGATGCCGCCGCCGAGAAACGCGGCGGCGAACGCACTCGTCTCGAATCGCTCGCCTCGGTCATCGGGCCAGAACGGCGAGCCCGGATGTCGGCCGAGCGAACCGCTGAGCACGGCGAGGCGCGGTCGCGTGAAGAAATCCTCCGGGTCATCGACGTCATGGACCTCGACTCCCCACCGCCGGTCAAGACCGGAAGCACCCGCTTCATGACCTCGCCCACCGACATCGTGGAGAGCGAAGCCGCCCGCCATCTGATCGAGCGAGCCCACGCCGGCGACACGCCGCTCTACGTGCCGACAATCGGCGCACCCACCAACGTGGCTGCAGCCCTGCTCATGGACCCGACCATCGCTGCGAAGATTGTGGTCATCTTCTTGGCCGGCTACCCGTCATCGGCCCCGCACGCCGACGACAGTTTCAATCTCGTCCAGGACCGCTACGCCACCAACGTCGTTTTTGAATCCGGCGTGCCGCTGCTCTATCAGCCCGGATATCACGTGGCCGAAGTGCTCGGGTTTTCCCTGCCCGACTGTGAGCGATGGGTGAAGGGCAGGGGTCCGCTCGGCGATCTACTCCACGAGATCTACATCAACAATCCCATCGACCCAGACGTCGGCAAGGTCGGGAGGAGTTGGGTGATCTGGGACATCATCGCGATCGCGTGGCTCCTCGATCCCAAGTGGGCCCCGACATTCGAGACCAGCCGCGCCCGCGTGACCGACCGGCACACGTGGGAACCCATCGACGGTCAAATGCACGAGGCGTACCGCGTGCAGCGAGACGAGATCTTCGGCGACCTGCTGGCCAAGCTCGACGCCCATGCCTGACGAGCGCACCCCGATCTGGTCGCCCTCGCCCGCTCGAGCGGACTCCAGCAATCTCGCCCGCTTCGCCGCGGCTCATGGCCACGACCACTTCGAGTCTCTGCACCAATGGTCAGTGGACCATCCCGGGGAGTTCTGGAGCGCCGCCTGGGACGATCTCGGCATGGTCGGCGAGCGTGGTGAACGGGTGATCGAGACCGGCGACGGATTGTTCGCCACACGGTTCTTCCCCGACGCGCAGCTCAACGTTGCCGAAAACCTGCTCCGCCATCGCGGCCCCGAGCCCGCCATGGTCTTCCACAGCGAGGACGACTCGATCGTGCGCGAACTCAGCCGCGACGACCTACGTCTACTGGTCGGGCAACTCCAAGCCGCCCTACGCCGTGCCGGGGTGACGGAGGGCGACCGCGTCGCCGCGTGGCTGCCCAACATCCCCGAGACCTACGCCGTGATGCTCGCCGCCGCAGCGCTGGGGGCGACGTTCTCGTCGACCTCGCCCGATTTCGGCGTCGACGGCGTGGTCGACCGATTCAGCCAGGTCGAGCCGACCGTGCTTTTCGCATGCGACGGCTACCTCTACGGCGGGAAGATCCACGACCGGCTCACGGCTCTCGAGGAAGTTCGAGCGGCCCTTCCGAGCGTGCGCCATGTGGTCGTGGTTCCGTTCTTCGGCGACGGCACCACGGGCGAGGTCGGCAATGCGGTGCTGCTCGAGAACTTCGTGGCCGGCATCGAACCACAGGAACCCGAGTTCGCCCCGCTCCCCTTCGACCACCCCTGGTACGTGCTCTTCTCATCGGGCACGACGGGGAAACCGAAGTGCATCATTCATCGAGCCGGCGGGGTGTTGATCAAGCATCTCGTCGAACATCAGCTGCACTGCGACGTGCGCCCAGGCGACCGGGTCTTCTATTTCACAACGGCCGGCTGGATGATGTGGAACTGGCTCGCCTCGGGGCTGGCTGCGGGGGCCACACTCGTGCTCTACGACGGCTCGCCGTTTCACCCCGACGGGAACCGGCTCTTCGACCTCGCCGACGCCACGGGCACAACCCTCTTCGGAACCTCGGCGAAGTTCATCGAAGCGCTGGGTAAGTCCGGGCTTCGCCCCGCTGACAGCCACGACCTCGCTTCCGTCCGCACGATCACCTCAACCGGATCGACCCTCGTGGCCGAAGGATTCGAAACCGTCCACGGATCGATCAAGCACGACGTGCACCTCGCCTCGATCTCCGGCGGGACCGACTTGTGCGGCTGCCTCGTCGCAGGCGACCCGACGTCACCGGTCTATGCGGGCGACATCCAGCGACCGACACTCGGTCTCGCGATCGACGTGGTCGACGAGCTCGGCAATCGAGTCCCGCCCGGCACACGCGGTGAGCTCGTGTGTCGCAACGCATTCCCGTCGATGCCACTCGGATTCCACGACGATCCCGGTGGCGAGCGCTACCGGGCCGCCTACTTCGAGCGGATGCCCGGCATGTGGCATCAGGGCGACTTCGCCGAATGGACCGAGCCCGGGGGCATCGTGATCCACGGCCGAAGCGACGCAACGCTCAATCCTGGGGGTATCCGGATCGGAACCGCAGAGATCTACCGCCAGGTCGACAAGATCCCCGAAGTTCTCGAGGCCATCGTCATCGGCGAGCAGATCGACGGCGACACTCGGGTCGTGCTGTTCGTGGTCTTGCGCGACGGCACCACCCTCGACGCTGAACTGACCTCCCGCATCAAGGCCGAAGTCCGAGCCGGAGCCACACCGCGCCACGTCCCCTCGGTGATCGGTCAGGTCCCGGAGATTCCGCGCACCCGGAGCGGCAAGATCGTGGAGCTCGCAGTGCGAGCAGTTGTCCACGGTGACGAGGTCAAGAACACCGAGGCGCTCGCCAATCCCGGTGCCCTCGATCACTTCCGCAACCACCCGGCGCTGGCGTAGCGATCCGGCCGAGGCGTCGGAGTAGTCTGGCGCCGCGATGCCGGACACCCCCACTTTCTCGCCCGCCGTGAGGGGCGCAGCCGGACGATTCTTCATCATCGCCGGCCTGTGTGGTCTGGCCGTGGCCCAGCCGGTGCTCGACGTCTTCGGCGCCAGTCCATCCACGTTTCAGAACAACCGAGCGACCGGCTCAGCCGTGGCCGTCTTCGCGGTGTTGGTCGTTCTCGTACCACCCGTGGTCCTGTGGGCAATCGGCGAGGTCGCAACGCGGGTTTCGACTCGACTCGGTCGCGGCGTTCATCTCGCCACCATCGCCACGCTGGCGGGAATCTTCGGCGTCCTGATCGCGAAAGACCTGGCCTCGTCGGCTGCCCTCCATGTGCTCTTCGGGCTGATCGTCGGCGTCGGGGCGGCAACTGCCTACGCACAATGGGAATCCGTGCGGTCATGGCTACGTCTGATCGCCGCGGCGAACGTGCTCTTCTTCGTCCAGTTCGCCTTTCTCTCGGATGCCGCCGACGTGGTCGAGGCCGAATCACAGCCCACGGTCGACTACGAACTCGATCTCGTCGACCCGCCCTCGGTGCTGATGGTCGTGCTCGACGAACTCCCGACACAGTCGATCATCACAGCCGACGGCGGCGTCGATCAGGTGCGATTCCCCAACCTCGCGGCGCTGGCCGACGAGTCGACCTGGTACCGCCGATTCACGACCGTCAGTCCGCTCACCCAGACCGCAGTACCCGGGCTACTCGACGGCCGTGACCCGAGCGGGAATCCGACCTGGCAGGACCATCCGGACAGCCTCTTCACCCTGCTGGACGAATCGCATCACCTGATCGTCACTGAGGCGATCACCAACATCTGCGGACTCCGCGGGTGTGGGGTGCGGCCGGTGCCGCCGCCGACCAGCGACGACGCCACCGTCACGCAGCCACCTGTGGGCGACACCGATGACGGGACTCGGTGGGGCCGCCTCTTCTCGACGGCCCGCGAGGCCTGGATCGAACGGGTGCGTCCTGGCGACAGCGAGCGCGTCGCGACATTCGACGACTTCGTGGAAGAGGTAGTAGAGACCGGTGACGGACCCGAGGCTGTCGACCCCAATGCCGAACTCAGCGAGGAGGACGAGGCGCTCGAGTTCTTCCTCGGCACCCTCGTCGACCAGCAGCCGCGACGCCAGATCGAGTTTGTCGATGCGCTCCGACCCACACCGGACCCGTTCTTCGGCTTCCTTCATCTGATCCTTCCCCACCAGCCCTGGTCGCACCGAGAGGACGGCACGGTCTACGACGCCGCCGCCAATCGGTTCGACTTCGAAGCCGACAACGGCGACCCATGGTCGGTCGCGGTCGGCCGGCAGCGCCATCTGCTTCAGGCCGCATACACGGACCGGCTGATCGGCCAGTTGGTCGATCATCTTCGCGACATCGGCGAATACGACGACACCCTGATCGTCGTCGTCGCCGATCACGGGGCTGTGTTCGAACCGGGGCGTGGAAGCCGGCAGGTCGCCGACGACACCGTCGAGCAGATCGCCTACGGCCCGCTCTTCATCAAGCGCCCGGGACAACGAGTCGGGATCGTCAGCGACGCCAACGTCAACAGCACCGACATCGTGCCCACCATCGCCTCGTTGATCGGCACGACGGTCCCCTGGGAGGTCGATGGCCTCGCCGTCGACGGAGATGCAGCGGACGCGGCTGCGCTCGAAGCCCGGGGCTCTGGCAAGTACATCTACTCGTTCAGCGACGCCTTCACCGAGGAGCTCCTCGGCATCGTCGACTACGACGACGACCAGGCATTCGACGCCCTGCTCGAGGGGCGATTCCCGGCGATCACGGCAACCGACGACGTCCTCGCCGGCCTGTACCGGCCAATCGACGAGGGCGGACTCATCGGCGAGTCGGCAGCGGAACGGTTCGGCGATCAGGTGGCGACGGGCGCCATCGCTGCCTTCGACCTTCTGCGTGATCCCCCCGACGACGCACCACTGCTCGGCGAGATCGCCGGGCACATCGACGACGCACCCTCCGGAGCGATCGTCGCTGTCGCGGTCAACGATCTCGTGGTCGGCCTGTCACCTCTCTACGAGCGCGATGGGAGGGACGACAGTTGGGTCGTACTTCTTCCCGCTGATGTGCTCGAACGCACCGGCAACAGCATCCGTGTCGCCCTTGTGCTCGACGACGGCAGCATCGGCGAGGTCGAGGTCACCGACGGCTGACGCGTGGCCGTACGATCGGCTGATGCCCAGCATCGCCGTTTCAACTGGAATGACCCTCGAATACGACATTCGAGGCGAAGGCGAACCCATCATCTTCGTGATGGGCTTCGCCGCTCAGTTGATCGACTGGCAAGACGAATTCGTGGATCTCTTCGTGGACCAGGGATTCCAAGTGATCCGATTCGACAACCGAGATGTCGGGCTCTCCACCCAAACCGACTGGACACCGCCCTCGCAGGGAAAGTCCATCGCCGCGATGGTGTCGCGCCGGCCGATCAAGGGTGTGGGCTACACCGTGGAGGACATGGCCGCCGACGGCGCCGGTTTGCTCGAGGCGCTCAGCATCGAGTCGGCCCACGTCGTCGGGATGTCGATGGGCGGGATGATCGCTCAGGCGATGGCGATCAACCACCCATCGAAGGTGAAGAGCCTGTGCTCGGTCATGTCCAACACGGGCGACCGCAAGAACGGCGGCATCGCGTTCTCACTCGTTCGCAAGTATGGGCGTCGGCCCGCTCCCACGATCGAAAACGCCGTGGAGGAGTCGGTCTTCGCCAACTCGCTGACCGCAGGGGATCATTTCGACGAAGACGAACTCCGAGAGCGAACGAAGATCTCCGTGGCCCGCAGCTTCACGCCGGCCGGCTCCGCTCGACAAGCCGCCGCTATCGGCGGGAGTGCGGACCGCACCGCACGCCTGCGCCAGCTCAAGGTGCCGACGCTCGTGATCCACGGCCTCAAGGATCCCCTGGTGAAGCCGAGCGGCGGTGTCGCGACTGCTGCGGCGGTGCCAGGTTCACGGCTCCTGATGTTTGGCGACATGGGCCACGACATTCCTCGTCCGCGGTGGCCGGAGATCGCCGAGGCCATCGTCGGCAACGCCAGGCGCGCCTGACTCGCCTCCTCTGTGGCTCAGGTCAGGTGGTCGCGGAGCCAGGAGTGCACGTCGCTGAGGAGCGCCAGCCGGTCGGCACAGAACTCAGCAAACTTCTTGTTGCTCACCGTCGGCGGCGCGGGCTCAGACCATCGCACCTGAAACATCTTGTGGCGCAAGAGATCGGCACGCGGATGGTCATCGGGCCACGGCTTCGGAACCTTCTTGAGCCCCTGACCCGCAATATCGATGTCAAAACGCTTGCTGAGCTTCTTCAGCGCCACCGCCAGGTCTTCGCCGCTGTCGCCGCCGACCGTCGCCCGCCACCGATCGACGTCGAAACCCGGCATCCCCGACGCAAAGCCGACGTGATCCTCCGAGAGACGCACCCACAGAGTTGGTGACGTCTTCTTGTCGTCGCCGTCCCACCACTTGATCAAGAGGTGGTCCTTGTAGGGCGACGCCTCCGGGTTGAAGCGCAGGTCGTTGTTGATCGGAGCAATCGATCCATTGGTCTTCGGCTGACCGACGATCAGGGGCGAGATCTTGTCCTGGAGAAGCTCGGTCATCGACTCCACGTAGTCCTTCGCCGGCTGAGCGACGTCGACGTCGTACTGCTTCTTGTGCTCCTGGAACCATTCGCGATTCTGGGATCCGAGCTGCGTGAGAAACGACAGACCGCTGGGTGGGAATCCGGTAAATGCCACACACGGATCGTAGAGTCTGGCCAATGGTGCCGTCTCCCAAGAATCTCACCCCTGCGATCATCGATGACCCAGCGGAGGTCACCGCCCACTGGCTCAACACGGTTCTCGATCACAACGGCCACGGTGCTGCCATTCGGTCGATTCACCGTGAAGCAGTGGGCACCGGACAGATGGCCCACAACGAGCGCTACCGGTTCACGTTCGAAGGTGACAGGGGCGACGCCCCCGAGTCCGTGGTTATCAAGTTCCCGTCGCCCAGCGAGGAGAGCCGAGCGGCCGGTGCCTCCGGCGGCTATCGCAACGAGGTGCGCTTCTACACCGACCTCGCTGACGACCTTTCGATCGTGGTGCCCGATTGCCTCTACGGCGCGGTGTCCGACGACTCGACCTCGTTCACACTCGTGCTCGAAGATCTCGCCCCCGCGAAGCAGGGCGACCAGATCGAGGGAGCGGGCGACGACCAGATCCTGCTCGCAGTCGAGAACCTGGCGGGCCTCCACGCCCCGCGCTGGGACGATCCCACGCTGGCAGACATCGGGTGGCTCCAGTCGAGCGGCGGCGAGGCGGTCGCCTACGTCGAGATGTTCACTCCGATCTTCATCGATCGCTACAAGGATCGGCTGAGCGAACGAGCCCGACGCGTGTTCGAGGCGTTCGGCGCACGGTCCGCCGCGTGGGTCGAACGCGAGCCGAGCGTCCACACCCTGGTTCACGGCGACTACCGACTCGACAATCTGATGTTCGCGAGCACCTCGGGCGGGGCGCCGGTGAGTGCTGTCGACTGGCAGACCATCGGTCTGGGCTGCGGCCTGCGCGACGTCGCCTATCTGCTCGGCAACTCGTCAGAGCCTGATGATCGCCGTCGCCACGAGCCTGAGGCGCTTGAGCGCTATCGCCTCGCGATGGCCGGTCTGGGCGTCGACCTCCCAGCCGACGAAGTGATGGCGATGTACCGCCATGGCACGTTCCAGGGTCCGTTCATCACGATGCTCGGTTCGATCGCCGTTGGTCAGACCGACCGTGGCGACGACATGTTCATGGCCATGGCCGAACGCTCAGCGGCCCAGATCGACGACCACGACGC
>Ga0055584_100007097_pt1 | contig 10991 bp, 6 predicted proteins | sample OSDHelmetaG_FD_58716 | JGI IMG/M metagenome (GOLD analysis project Ga0055584, IMG submission 58716) | Pelagic marine sediment microbial communities from the LTER site Helgoland, North Sea, for post-phytoplankton bloom and carbon turnover... | ecosystem: Environmental > Aquatic > Marine >...
GATGCTGCACGAAATCGTAGCTCCAGACATGATCTTTGTAAGCGGGTCGAAGTCGCACGCCAGCCCGATTCTCCGTCAGAAACTGTCCGAAGAAGTCGACTTCCACGCGTCCCCGAGATTCGAACTCTTCCTGACCGACGTCGATCACTGAGCCGTAAAGATGGGCTCCAAGCCGCGACCGACGGACGTCGATTTCGATAGCCGATTCTCCCTGGTCTTCTTCCGACGGCACCCACAAAGTGAACGACCCGGGTATGGTCCGCGAAGATGCGTAATACATGTTGGCCCAAAGTGACCCGTAAGGTTCAATCCGCAGCGTTTCCTCCTCCGCGGAAAAGACGACCGACGGAATCAACGACTGCTGGGAGTTGGTATTGACAATTCGATCCCGACCCGGGAGTTGTTCGGTCAGGATGACAACATCCGCTGTTGGTAACGGAGGTGGATCGCCAGCGAATAAGCAATTGATGACTGCGTACACTTGCAAAATCAGCACAAATACAATGATTCGGCTGATCAGTGATAACCGACCTGCAGCAACGAAGTGATCCATATTGTAGGAGCATTCAGGCACGAATGGCGCGTTGAAGGGGCGCGATTTGTACTTCTATTTGAGGATTCGAGCAAGCGGAATTTTACGAAGGCCAATCCCTTTGATGATATTATGTGGAGCTTCACCGGAAAATACGCATGTATCTACCAGGTCTTAATGGCATAGGCCTGTGAGAAAGACAAAAATGTGATTTTGCCTGAATCTGTCGGAAGAGCGATGTTCATCTTGCCCTTTCTATTCGTGAAACGATAACATATAAACATGCGGCAATGCGTCATTGCTGCCTGCCTGACTTGTTCCTGCGATCTGGCACGAAGCCACCCGCCAAATACTCCACCTCGCCAATCAGTGGTCGCCTATGTCCCGCCTGAGATTCAACTTTTTGTTGATCACATTTGGTCTTATTGCAACACTAATCTCCAGTAGTAATTCGATCATTCACGCTGAAGAACCGCTGCATGTGCGCATCGATCAGTTGATTGGACAGACAACGGTGTCTCCGACTGCCGAAATCGTGGGAGATCACGAATTTCTCCGTCGCGTTTCGATTGATCTGACCGGCATGCCACCCTTCATTGATGAGTTGAAATCATTTCTGGCGAATGAGAGCCCTCGCAAACGTGAAGCGTTAGTCGATCGACTGTTGTCTGAACCCGAATATGTTCGTCATTTGACGACTTCACTCGACATTATGTTGATGGAGCGACGAGTGAACCAACACGTCAAACAGGAAGAGTGGCTGGACTGGCTACACTCCTCGGTGAGTCAAAACAAGCCGTGGAACGAACTGGCCAGGGAGATTCTTTCCTCCGATGGCGTCAACTCGGAACAGCGAGCCCCCGTTCGATTTTACCTCGACCGTGGGAGTGAACCGAATCTCCTGACACGCGACGTTGCCAGAATCTTTTTCGGTCGCGATTTACAGTGTGCCCAATGTCACGATCATCCCATCATCGATGATTACAAGCAGGCCGATTATCATGGACTGTATGCATTTCTCGCTGGCAGCTATGAGTTCAAAGGGAAAGACAAAAAATCGTACTTCGCTGAAAAGGCGGGTGGCGAGGAAGTCTTTTCCTCAGTCTTTCTGCCGGACTTCGAAAGTGAAACCGCTCCCAAGTTGCCTCTCGGGCCCGAGATTTCCGAACCGAAATTTTATCCAGGAGATGAATATAAAATGGAACCAGCCAAGACAGGACAACCCGTACTGTATTATTCCCGCCGTGCGAAGTTAGCGGAACTGGCGACTTCCGGAAATAACCGAGCGTTCAATGAAAACATTGCCAATCGTTTGTGGGCTCACATGATGGGGCGTGGCCTGGTCCATCCTGTCGATCTGCATCATACTGCGAATCCCCCCTCTCATCCCGAGTTGCTGCAGTTGTTGGGTGAAGAGATGGCCCGTATGAATTTCGACATTCGCGCGTTTCTTAGACAGATTGCACTCTCCAAAGTGTATCAACGGTCGATTGATCTTCCTGCAGAATTAGTCATAAAATCCAACGAATTCTCAGGTCGGATTGCGAAACTCGAACAGGAAGTCTCCGAGCTTCAGGCGAAGACTGAAGCCGCCGACGATCTACATTCAAAACACGCAACCGTCTGGAACGAATCCGTCGAAGCATTGAAATCTGTCAAGATAGAGCTTCGCGAAGCTCGCAAAAAAGCAGCGGAGCTGAGAAAACCTTACGAAGCTGCTAAGAAAGCACTCACAGACGCTCGGGCGAACCTCGAACCGCAACTCGATCTGATCGCCAAATATAAGACAATTACAAAACCGATCGAAGAGGCATTGCTGGTACTCGAATCAGACAAAGGGTTGGTCCAAGCTGTTGCTCCCATCAAGGCCAAAATCGACGCACTGGAAACAAAAGCAGCGCCCCTCCGCAAGGTAGTCGCGGATAAAGAAACTGCATTACAGAAACCACAAGAGGCACTGTATGCTCAGTGGAAAGTGATCGATGAGATTAGAATCCGGTTCATACCTTTTGAAGAGATGGCATTCGCACGTCAGGTCGAATTAACGGCGACTCGTCAGGCCTCACTCGATCTATGGAATAAGTTGTTTCGTCGAAGGGCACAACTGGAAACTACCAAGCAATTTGTTGCTTTCGGTCCCGCCGAAACCTCCGCTATCGTGGCTTCCCGGAAGCACGAACAGGCCATCGCAAAATACCAACAAGCGACAGCTTCTGTCGAGCAATACTCGAAGTTGTTTAATGAGAAACAACAGTCTTGGCAGACGGTTTCCAAGCAGCACAGTCTGGCGACTCAACAATTAGCCACAGCAGAGGCTGATCAGGAGAATTTGCCGACAGCTGTCAAAAGTCTGGAAGCAATCCGGGAAAATATCGCCGATGCCATGGCGTCTCTGGACTCCGAGATCGAATTGGCTCAACTCGTCATCCTCTTTGAAACCAAGGCTGAGGCTTATCAATCAAAACTCGGCGCTGCCGAGAAAACTGCCCGTGAAATGAAGACGCGTCTGAAAAAATTAGAGCCGGCATTCGAACTTGCGAAGCAGGTATTCATCGCTGCAGAAGTCGAGATGCAAACGAGACTAAAAATAAAAAAACAAATATCTCAGGAGATGCAACTCGCTAAAGCGGAAGCTGAAAAAACTCAGGATGTCGCGGAGGCACTCCAGCAGGAATTGACAGAAGATTGGTCGTCACAATTCGCTATCGCTCCGCTGAAGCCGATGATGCCGGAACAGTTTGCCTGGTCGGTCCTGCAAGTAACCGGCGTTCGGCAACGAACTCTCGATTCCGCACGTGTGGAACTGGAGAAAACTAATCCTTTGTCGAAAGAAGACAAACAGAATCCGGCAATCATTGCTCAACGTGAGATCGAAATTGAAGAACTGACCTACCAGAAGCTGAATGGGAGTGTTCAGGCATTCGTAAATGTCTATAGCGCGGGAGACGGGCAGAATCAATATGACTTCTTCGCGACGGTCGATCAGGCATTATTCGCAGCAAATGGTGATTCTATCATCAGTTGGGTGAATCCCTCTTCCGGGAATGTCACTCAACGAATGTTGCAAACTGACGACTTGGCAGCGGGAGCAAATGATTTGTATTTGACGTATCTTATGCGGCTACCGACTGCCGAGGAAACCAACGCGGTTGTGGAGTACATTCAATCTCGACCAGAAGAAAAACAGGCATGTATCACTGAGATTGCCTGGGCGTTGTTGAACTCCGCAGAATTCCGATTCAATCACTGAAGTAACCCAACCTCGAAAGGGGTGCAAAATGGCTATTAACTATTCTTGCAAAACAAGCGGCCACACGATGGCTCGCCGGTCATTCCTGGGAGGTATGCTCACCGGAGCAGGTGCCGTTGTCGGTGGGTTGGGAGCCTTCACCGCTCCAAAGGTCTACGCCAAACTCAATCGAGATCAAAAGCGAATCGTCGTTTTTAATATGCATGGCGGTCTGAGTCAGTTGGAGAGTTGGGATCCCAAACCGGGAACTGATACCGGCGGTCCCACCCGCGCCATTTCTACCAGCGTGCCGGGAATCCAGATCGCAGATACACTGCCCCATACCGCCAAGCAAATGCACAATTTGTGTCTGGTCCGAAGTGTGAACACCCGGAATGGCGATCATGGAAAAGGTCGGTACATGATGCTGACCGGACGTCGACAAACTCCCGCCGCCGACTTTCCGGAAATTGGTGCTGTCGCAGCCAAAACATTAAATCCTCTCCAAAGCTCGTTGCCGGGCCATATTCGTATCACTCCGGGAGGAAGTGGCGGGCGTGGTAATGATTCCGCCTATCTTGGGCCTAAATATGCGAGCATTTCTCTGGATGGTGGCAAACCGCCGCAGAACACAACCTTGCCCAAAAATCTCACCGAACTCGGAGACTCGGAACGAAATCGATTCCGTCAATTTGCCAACACCAGTTTTCTAGAACGTCGACGAACAGCGATGACGGATGCCTTCACCTACAGTTACGAGCAAGCCGCCCAGTTGATGAAGCAGCGTGAGATCTTTGATGTTTCCAAAGAGTCGGAAAAAGATGTTGCCCGTTACGGTAAACACGACTTCGGTCGTCACTGTTTGCTGGCGCGTCGCCTGTTGGAGAACAATATCTGCTTCGTGCAAGTCTCCCATTCCAACTACGACACTCACAACGAAAATTTCAATTTCCATCTCGAACAGCTCGAAGAGTTTGATTCGCCTTTCGCAACATTTGTCAGCGATCTGGCTGATCGAGGAATGCTCGAATCGACGTTGATCGTGGTATTGTCCGAATTCGGTCGCACACCCCGGATTAATGATCGGTACGGTCGCGATCACTGGGGAAACGCCTGGTCAGTAACTCTCGGAGGATGCGGAATAGCCAGCGGAGCGGCATTCGGGAAAACCAATGAAAATGGCACCAAGGTCACGGATGGTGAAATCGATCACCGTCACCTCTTTCACACTTATCTGGCTGCTGTCGGTGTCGATCCGACCGGAAGCTTTAACATTGGTGGACGCGATATGTTGATGGCGGATCCCGAAGGTCATGCAATCAAGGAGATTCTTGTTTAATGGTAGATTCTCCACCCAACCGTAACATCAAGCAGGCTCACGTAATACATCAGTGGAAACACGGCAGCCCATTGATTGACTGTCGCTTTGATCCGTCAGGACGGTTTGTTTTCGCCAGTTCGGAAGACAACTCAGTGCAGCGGTGGGATCTCTCCGACGATTCGAAGTTTTCACTGCTTGCTCATGATAGCTGGGTATTTTCCATTGAACATAGCCTCGATAGTCGTTGGACGATCACGGGAGGAGGAGACGGTCGATTGGTCTGGTGGCAGACCGCTTCTGAAGAATCAAAACCGGCTCGGACTATCGAAGCACATCAGGGGTGGATTCGATCGCTGGCCGTCAGTCCTGATGGAAAACGACTCGCTTCAGCGGGAAACGATAAAGTGATTCGTTTGTGGGATATCGAAAACGGGACGTTACAGGAGGAACTTCCGGGCCACGAGCGACACCTTTACTGCATCCGATTTCACCCGACCGATTCCAATATCCTGCTTTCGGGTGATATTTTGGCGTCATTGAAACAATGGGATCTCTCCACGCTAAGAGTCACACGCGACTTCGACTGCAAATCATTACACACTTACAATACCGGACAAAAAGTGGATTTCGGCGGCGTGCGTGCGATTGCGGTCTCTCTCGATGGTAAGTATCTCGCGGCGGGAGGTTTGCACAAAGCCTCCAACCCTCTCGGCTCCGTACATGAACCGTTGGATTTGATCTTCGACTGGGAATCGGGGAAATTGTTGCAATCGTGTGTCTCTGAAAAAATCCGGAGCGTCATCTGGCGACAACTTTTTATCGATCAGAATACAGTGATGGCGGTTTCGGGCGGAACGAGCGGTGGCTTTCTCCATTTCTGGACACCGGCCTCTGCGAAAGAAATTCATCAGTTCAAACTGCCAAAACATGCTCGCGGCATGGATTTACATTTCGACGGTTTGCAGGTGGCGACGACACACTCCGATGGTCAGTTGCGGATTACCAGACTGGTTGCGAAAGAGGATTAAGCATAGATTCTCTAATGAAACTGGTAACTCCAGTAGAAAATATACTCTTTTGCCTTCGGTTCCGTAGGCCCTTCTCGATAGTCTCTTGCTTGTCCCTCGCTTCTCATGCCACTTGTTTTATAGTGTCTGCGCTGAGCCCTCTCTTGGCTCTCGCTTAGCTAGAAGCGGTTCTCATTGATTAGTGGGGGGAACTCAGGAGCGAATCTGGGGACCCTGAACCGACTCTTCCGATCCGCGAAATCGGCTTCTGCAATTCCCGGATTTTGGCTCACTGTTTCGGCTCTCAACAGGGACTTAGCCCTGTAGAACGAATGTGAAACACCGCTCCATATTACAGAATAGCAACCTACCAAAATGACCAGGATATTCCACACACTACTGGCCCTGCTTGCCTCAGCATCCGACCGCGAACTGGCCAAGTATGTCCAGTTCGTGAAAGAAGAGAACAAGATTGTGAGGTCCCGCGTGAAGGGTCAGGTTCACACCAAGCCGGACGAACGGGAGCAACTGCTGAAGTTCGGTAAGCTCTCGGTCGTGCTGTAGAAGAGTTGATCACCATCGTCACGCCAAATACCTTCTACAAATGGATGCGGGACCAGAACAACAAGAAAGCCACACCGAATCCCAAAGGCGGACAGCGGAAACCAAGAGAGTTGAGAGAACTGGTCATTCACATCGCCAAAACCACGGGGTTTGGATACACACGCATCATTGGTGAGCTTCGTAAAATGGGGATCAAAAAGATCAGTCGTCAGACGGTCCGCAATATCCTCAAAGAGGAAGGCATCTCTCCGGGACCAGATCGAACATCTGATTCGTGGAAGGAGTTCATTGACAGGCACAGGGAGACTCTGTGGGCCTGTGACTTCTTTAGCGTGAAGACCGTGACCAAACGTGGTTTTCAGGAGATGTATGTCCTGGTCTGGCTGTGCATGTCGTCACGGGAAGTGATCGTGTCAACGTCCACCGAACACCCGAACACCCGAATTCCGCATGGGTGGTGGAACAGACTAAGCGGTTCCTCGATGAAACGGCGGGAAGAGATGAGAAAGCGGCTCCTGTTCGTCGGGACCACCGTCTTACTTCCATTTGCTTCCCTCGCTCGAAAAGCCCCAACCGATCCTATGGATGGGATGGCGACACTCCTTTCAAAATCAGAAGCCTGGGAAAACGTCTTTGTCAAAGCGTGTCGAATGCCGTATTATGTCAGGCTTAATAGAGATGGCCTGCCTAGGGATTACCTTCCAACCTTGTCGTGAGTTTTCCATGCGAATATTGACGTTCGCGTTTATCCTTTTTTTTCTGACGTTTCCGGTCCGCGCGGAAGAATCGACGTCGAAGCTCTTTGTGAGGCAGGTCAAACCGCTGCTGGCGAAATATTGTGCCGAATGTCACGGTCCGGAGACGCAGGAGGGAGAGATTCGTTTCGACCTGATGCCGACCGATCCGCTGACGGCGGAAAACCCCGAACGCTGGCACGATGTGTTTAATCAAATGAGCGCTGGAGAAATGCCCCCCAAAGATTCCGATCAGCCAAGTCCAGAGGAACGTCAAATCGTCTCGGACTGGTTACAACGTTTTCTGCGAGAGGCGGCTGCCGCCAAACGCTATCGCGATGGTCGAGTGGTAACACGTCGCTTAACGCGATACGAATACACCAACACCATGTGTGACCTGCTCCAGGTCGATCTCGACTATGCCCGTGACCTGCCGCCCGAACCTGCTTCATCAGAGGGTTTCCGAAATAACAGCTCCTCTCTGGAGATGTCCCCCACGCAAATTGAAATCTACTTGAAAACCGGCCGCAGGGGATTGGCGGAAGCGATCGTGACGGATGAGCCAGCGAAAGTTTATGAGTTTGCTCAAAGCGAGACCGCGCTGGGGCTTTTACCCAATCGAAAAATTGCCGGCCATCAACCGGTCCAACCCGAATTTATCCTCGACCTGAAAGAGTTTCCCCGACACGGCAAGTTTGAACTGAAATTGACTGTTGAATCATCTATTCCTGAGGGGAGGGCAGTGCCGCGAATTCATGTCACTCTGGGACATGTGCCGGGGATCATCCATGTCCCGCGCGGCATCATCGGTGACGCCGATGTTCGGGAAGGCGTGCAGACGCTGACCTTCACCGGGCGCATGGAAGATTTTCCACAACCGGGCCCGATCGCGTTCGGGAATTCCGGATTCAAGGGGATGATCGTGATGGTCGATTTTCGCGACGCAGAGGGCCGCGAATTACGCCACGACGATCGCCGGTACGTACAACCGCAATCGAAACAAAAGAAGGGGAAGATCGCGTTTCAACCATTACAAGCTCCCAAGCCGCCGACTCCCTTCGGATCGCGGCTGGAACTTCGCGTGGTGTCCGCCGAGTTCCGAGCGCCTGTTTATCAAAGTTGGCCGCCGAAGAGTCATACGGCAATCCTGTCCGGTTCGGGTTCGCCCAAAGACGAATCACGCAAAATCCGCAACATACTCGGACCGTTTATGACGCGTGCCTATCGTCGACCGGTGACCTCCGCAGAAGTCGAACAGACGGCACAGCTGTTCGAGGCAATTCGACCACAGTACGACTCATTTGAGGAGGCTGTCCGCGAGACGTTGGCGTCCGTGCTGGTTTCACCTCACTTCCTGTATATCGTGGAACAACGTGACGAGGCCGGGCAGTCGCAACCCTTAAACGACTACGAACTGGCGTCCCGTCTGTCGTACTTTCTCTGGAGCAGTATGCCAGATGAGAGACTGTTTCAGCTCGCCTCGCAACAGAAACTGCATCGTCCCGAAGTTCTCAGCAGTGAAGTGGAACGGATGCTGAACGACTCTCGTTCCACAGAGTTCGTCAAACACTTCGTCGATCAGTGGCTCGATCTGGATGCGTTGAATCGTGTCGCCGTGAACCCTGAGTTTTATCCCGACTTCGACAACGACCTGAAGTCACAGATGAGGCTAGAGACTCATCACTACTTTGCCCGCGTGCTGAAAGAGAACCGAAATGCGTTGGAGCTGCTCGATTCTGATTGGGCAATGCTGAATTATTCGCTCGCTCAACATTATGGTCTAAAGGGCCCGCGCTCTTCGAAATTCGTGCCGGTCTCGCTCAGCCCCGACAATCCACGCGGCGGGTTACTGACCCAAGGTGCGTACCTGCTGGCGAATTCCAACGGCGAAGATTCACATCCGATTAAACGGGCCGTCTGGATTCTGGATCGTTTGCTCGATTCTCCTCCCGCTCCACCGCCGCCTGATGTCCCGGAACTCGATGCGGAACGCCCCGACCTTGCCAAGTTGACGCTGAAAGAGCAACTCGCCGTCCATCGGGAGAAAGAATCGTGTAACGCCTGTCATCGCGGCATCGATCCGTGGGGCATTCCGCTGGAGAACTTTGATGCGGTGGGGCGTTGGAGAACGAAGATCCCCCAACATCGCAAACGTCCCGCCGTCGAAGTTGATGCCGCCAGCGAGCTTCCCAACGGCACGAGGATCGGCGGAATCGAGAAATTACAGCGTTATCTGGTCGAGCAGCGGAACGAATGGTTCGCACGGGCTATTGTCAAGCGCTTGATGACGTACGGGTTAGGGCGATCGCTGGACCTGGGAGACCGGGAATCGGTCGAAAATCTCAAATCGGAGTTCATTGATGCCGAATATCGGCTAAAATCACTGATACTGGCGTTCATACTTTCAGAGTCCTTTCAAACAAAGTAGTTGCGCCGACAGAGGCAAACTATTCACAGAGATTCCATTATGAGCAAATCTTGGCACATCAATCGACGCACCGCACTCAAAGCCGCAGGAGTCAGTCTCGCGTTACCGTGGCTGGAGGCGATGGGAGCACCGAAGGCCACGGTCGGCAAAGAACTTCCCCGCCGCATGTGTGCGATCATGTTCCCGTTTGGAATCGCGATGCCCAAGGAGAATGCCGAGGATCGCGCATGGGGATGGTTCCCGACTGGAGCGGGACAAGAATATCAACTCTCGAATGTCCTGAAACCGCTCGAACCCTTGATGGATGATGTCAGTATCTTTCAGGGACTGTCTCACCCTCGCTGTCGCGCGATGAACGGTCACGATACGGGAGACACTTTCCTCACGGCGAATAATTTGGCTCCCGTCACCTATCAAAATACAATCTCACTCGATCAACTGGTCGCGAAACAGATCGGACAGGAAACACGTTTGCCGTCGTTGACGCTCTCCACCGATGGGGGAGTCGGTCCGCGGACTCGAACCACCACGCTCTCGTACACCGAAAAAGGGCAACCGATCCCAGCGCTCTCCGATCCGAAACAGATCTTCGACCGGCTTTTCGGTCAGACCGCCAACAGCAAACAGGATCGCCGACAACTCGAATCTTCTGCCAGTATTCTCGACCTCGTGCGGGATCAATCGAAATCGTTACAGAGGAATCTGGGAGTCGCGGATCGCCGCAAGCTCTCAGAATACGAAACGTCCATTCGACAGGTCGAAAAGAATCTCGAACGTTCGCGGAGTTGGCTCGACGTTCCGTTGCCCTCAGTCGACAAAGATTCGTTGGCTCTCGAAGCCGACGAAAACGCTCCCAAAGAGTATCTGAAAACGATCTACGATTTGCAGTTCCTCGCGTTCCAGACCGACCTGACGCGTATTTCAACCTATCAGATCGGAAGTTACGGTCCGTCACGCGCCAGGAAATTCCCCGGCGTGCTGGGTCTGAAAGCCGACTGGCATGGTTTGGCTCATGGTGCGAACAAAAAAGGTGGCGCGGAGAATCTGGGCCGCTTCGATCAGTTCCTCGCCGAGAATCTCGCTCGCTTCCTGACACGACTGAAAGAGGCACCGGAAGGGGATGGCAATCTTCTCGATCGGACTCTCGTCCTGTACGGCAGCAGCAACAGCCGCACA
>Ga0055584_100007099_pt1 | contig 10987 bp, 8 predicted proteins | sample OSDHelmetaG_FD_58716 | JGI IMG/M metagenome (GOLD analysis project Ga0055584, IMG submission 58716) | Pelagic marine sediment microbial communities from the LTER site Helgoland, North Sea, for post-phytoplankton bloom and carbon turnover... | ecosystem: Environmental > Aquatic > Marine >...
GGGCTCCGTGATCCGCACCTACCCGGCCGCCGGCTCCGTCGTCGCTCGAGGTGAGTTGGTACGCCTGCGTAGCGAGGGCCAGCACGATGAGTGACGTGACCTGTTCTCTGCGTGCGGTGGAAGAGGTCCTCCGGACTGCCGACCTCCTGACGGAGATCCGCGGATCGGAGGACATTGTCGTCCGGGGCGTCTCGCAGGACTCGCGCACAACTGAAGCCGACGAGCTTTTTCTGGCCTGGAAGGGAACGGAACGCGACGCACACGATTATGTCGCCGGTGCCGTCTCCCGTGGAGCGTTGGCCGCAGTGGTTGAGCGTCCTGTGGACGTGAACGTGCCTCAGCTGGTAGTCCGTGACGGGCGACGCGCTGCTGCACTCGCTGCCAATGTCGTATTGGGGTCGCCGAGCCGTGGAATGACGGTCGTGGGCGTGACCGGCACGAACGGAAAGACGACGACATCTCTGCTGGTGCGGCACCTCGTCGCTCCGGAACGGACGACAGCGGTGATCGGAACTCTCGGGCTTCTTGCGGTGGGCGGTGTTCGCCCCGGCACAGAGGGCCTTACCACGCCGGGGCCGGTTCAGCTCACCGAGTGGCTCCGTGACCTTGCCGATGTCGGCTACGAGGCCGTGGTGGTCGAGGCATCATCGCACGCGCTCGAGCAGCACCGCCTTGATGGAATCTCCTTCGATATCGCGGTATTCACGAATCTCACGCAGGACCACCTCGACTACCACGGAGATATGGCCGCGTACCGCGCGGCCAAGCTCGGGCTCCTGGACCTCATCTCCGGCGAGGGCACGCTGGTCGTGAACGCGGACGACGACGCGTGGCAGGCACTTGAGTGCGGTGGGCGGCGCCTGGTCACCTATGGACTCCAGAGCACTGCGGACGTCGAGGCGCATGACATCCAACTGGATTCAACGGGGAGCAACTTTACGATCGTCGCAGGTCACGAAGAAGCGAGGGTTCGTCTGCCGCTCGTCGGTCGCTTCAACGTCGAAAATGCATTGGCTGCGGCTGCGGCTGCGATGGCTGTGGGTCTTTCGCTCACCGTGGTCGCAGAGCGCCTCGGCACTGCTCCGCAGGTCTCGGGCCGACTGGAGTCGGTGGTGAGCGAACCGTTCGGGGTTCTGATCGACTTTGCGCACACGCCGGCCGCGCTGGAAGGCGCGCTCGGAGCCCTGCGTCCGCTCACCGACGGCCGCCTCATCGTGCTCTTCGGTGCGGGCGGAGATCGTGATCGTACCAAGCGCAGACCGATGGCCGAGGCCGTCGCTCGTGTGGCTGACATCGCCGTTCTGACGTCCGATAACCCAAGGACCGAGGACCCCGACGCCATCATCGATGACCTGGTCGAGGGCATGGGCTCGACAGAGTTCATCCGCATGACCGAACGTCGGGCCGCGATCGGTGCAGCTCTCGAGGTCGCTCGGCCGGGTGACACTGTTCTGCTGGCAGGCAAGGGGCACGAGAACTATCAGGTCCTCGGGACCACGAAGCATCCCTTCGACGAGGCTGCAATCGTTCGTGACTCCCTCCGCGACCTGGGAGTCCTCTGATGGCCTTCCTCTGGAATGACGCGACGGTGCGCCAGGCGCTCGGTATGCGCGTGGATCTGGCGCAGGACGGCGTCGAGTACGGGGGCGTCTCCACCGATTCGCGGTCGGTATCCGAGGGTGATGTCTACGTGGCCTTGGTCGGTGACCGGTTCGACGGACATGACTTCGTCGCGGACGCGTTCTCGAAGGGAGCCGCAGCCGCTGTCGTATCCCGACCCGCGGCTGGTGATCCAGCGGGTCGGCTGTATCCCGTAGACGACACACTCGTCGCCCTTGGCCGTCTAGCCGCTTGGCGTCGACAAAAGCTGGACGCTCCTGTGGTGGCCATCACCGGTTCGTCCGGCAAGACGACCACAAAGGAAATGACCGCCGCCGCGCTCAGCGAGACGTACCGTGTGCACGCCACGACCGGGAATCTGAACAACCGGATCGGCATGCCGCTCACGCTACTCGCAACTCCGGAAGATGTCGAAGCCGTCGTCCTCGAACTCGGGACGAACGAGCCGGGTGAGATCGCCACGCTCGTTCAGGTGGCTCGCCCAGACATCGCGGTGATCACGACGGTCGGGGAGAGTCACCTCGAGAAGCTTGGCTCGCTCGAGGGTGTGCTCAGCGAGAAGCTCGACATCCTGCGTGGTATGGTCGACGGTGGACGCTGTGTCGTCGGTGACGAGCCTTCGGTTCTCGCCGATCGTGCGCATGCGATCTGCTCCACCGTGAAGGTGGTGGGTTGGAGCGAGCGGGTGGATGTCGACGCGCGCGCCGGCAATGCCGAGGTCGACGTCTTCGGGCGGTACAGCTTCGACTGGCGCGGCCAGCGTGTGACGGCGCCGATGGCGGGACGCCACGCAGTCTCCAACGCGCTTCTCGCGCTCACCGTAGCAGATCTACTGGACGTGGCGCCGAAGGACGCCGTCCGCGGCCTTGGCTCGGCCCGCATGGGGTCGATGCGCGGTGAGTTTCAGCGCATTGGGGATCTCACTCTGATCGTGGACTGCTACAACGCGAATCCGCAGAGTGTGCGCGCTTCGCTCGACGTACTGGAAGATCAGGCGATGACCGGGCGTAAGGTGGCGATCCTCGGATCGATGCTGGAGCTGGGCGACGCGGGCCCCGAACTGCATGCGGACGTGTTCGCCGATGCCGTGGCAAGGGACATCGACATCATCGTCGCGATCGGTGCGTTCGCCGACGCCGCAACGCGGGCGGGCTTTCGGGACGATCGGGTGGTCAGTGGAGACGACTGGCAGGCCGCATACCCTGCGCTCATCGAGCGACTGGAGGGTGGCGAGGTCGTCCTTCTGAAGGCGTCTCGGGGGATCGCGCTCGAGAAGATCCTCCCGCGGCTCCACGCCGACTTCGGCACGACCGTCGAGCCGGTGGAGGACTGATGCTCGCACATCTGCTCCCCGGTCTGACCGGTGTGTTTTCACCGCTCAACGTCTTTGTCTACATCTCGTTCCGGACGGCGGGCGCGGTCGTGACATCGCTGATCATCGCGTTCGTATTCGGACCCGTTGTCATCCATCGTCTGCGACTCGCGAACATCGGGCAGGTCGTACGTGAGGTCGGTCCTGAAACGCACCTGGCGAAGTCCGGGACGCCCACGATGGGCGGACTGATCATCATTCTGGCCACGACGGTGTCGACGCTTCTCTGGGCCCGACTCGACAACCCGTACACGATCCTCGCCCTCGTCGCTTTGCTGTGGATGGGTGTGATCGGATTTCTCGACGACTACCTGAAGGTGGTTCAGGGTAAAACGCGCGGGCTGGTCGCACGCTACAAGATGGTGGGGCAGTGGACCTTCGGCCTCGCACTTGGCGCGTTCCTGGTCTGGAATCCGATCTCGGAGCACCCGACCACGTGGACGACCGTCCCGTTCTTTGCGGATTTCGCCGCCGTATTCACCGTGCCCGCCTTCATCGTCTTTACCGGGATCGTTGTCTCAGGATCGTCGAACGCGGTCAATCTCACGGACGGACTCGATGGTCTGGCAGCTGGACTGACGGCGATCTCTTCGGCCACCCTGGGCATTTTCGCCTACATCGCAGGCCGTGTCGACACGTCTCAATACCTCGGCTTCTTCTACCTGGAAGGCGCTGGCGAGTTGACGATCTTCGCGTTCGCGCTCGCTGGTGGTGCGTTGGGCTTTCTCTGGTTCAACGCGCACCCGGCCGAAGTCTTCATGGGTGATACCGGTTCGCTGGCTCTCGGAGGGGCACTCGGCGTCATGGCGATCCTCCTGAAAGCCGAATTCCTCCTCGTGATCGTGGGTGGCGTGTTCGTGCTGGAAACGCTGTCCGTGATCGTGCAGAGAGGGTGGTTCAAGTACACGAAGCGGCGGTTCGGAGAGGGGAGGCGCGTCTTCAGGATGGCCCCCGTTCACCACCACTTCGAGAAGCTCGGTTGGTCCGAGAGCACGGTCGTGATCCGCTTCTGGATCCTCGGCGTCCTGTTCGCGATGGTCGCGTTCAGCACGTTGAAGATCCGGTGAGCGGATACCATGCGGCCGTGCGATTCGGGGATGTCGTTTGATGGATCTGTCTGGAATGAACGTGGCTGTCATAGGCCTTGGTGCGAGCGGAATCGCCGCCGCCCGGTTGGCCGCTGAAAAAGGAGGAGACGTCTATGTCTCGGATTCGCGCACGGATGATGCAGTTGCAGCTCGTAGAGCCAAGCTCGGAGATGGAACCCACGTCGAGCTTGGAGGACACGATGTCGATCGAATGGTCGATGCCGACCTCGTCGTTGCCAGCCCCGGCATCTCTCCCGACGCACCGGTGCTCCGGGAACTCGCTGAACGAGGAGTTTGCTGGATATCAGAGCCCGAGTTCGCCTGTCGGTTCTTCTCTGGTGCACTGATCGGGATCACCGGTACCAATGGGAAGACCACGACGACGCTCTTGGTGGATCATTTTCTCCGCGCCTCGGGCATCCGATCCGCGGCGGGCGGGAATGTCGGGGGAGGGCTCGCCCCTGCTGCGTCGGATCTTGCCCGCCTGGATGATCCGCCCGACTGGATCGTACTCGAGATGAGTTCGTTCCAGCTGGCTCGTGTAGAGACGTTCCAGCCGGATATCGGCGTCGTGACGAACCTCTCGCCCGATCACCTTGACCGCTACGACTCGGTCGATTCGTACTACGCCGACAAGGCGAGACTCTTCGACAACGCCACAGAGGAGAGCCTCTGGGTTCTCCCCGCAGGCGACGAAGAGGTCGAGCGGTTAGCAGCAGGCGCGAGGGGGCGGCGATACACCTTCGGTGAGGGGGCGGGTAGCAGCGCGTTTGTCGCCGATGGCGAACTGATTCTGCGTTTCGAGGGTGAGATCGAGCCGCTCCTGCCGCGGTCCGACTTGCCGCTGCTCGGCGCACACAACGTGGCGAACGCACTCACCGCAGCGCTCACGGCGCGACTCGCTGGCGCGGCACCAGGTGGGATCACCGCCGGACTTGGCTCCGCCAGAGCTCTGCCGCATCGTCTGGAACTCGTTTCAGACCACGCAGGCGTGCTCTGGATCAACGACTCGAAGGCCACGAACGTTGCGGCGACCAGCAGCGCACTGACCAGTCTCGACCGCCCTGTCGTCCTCCTACTCGGCGGGAAGGACAAGGGTGAGGATTTCGGTCAGCTCGCCGGTGCGGTTCGCAGCCATGTGCGCGTCGTCATCGGGTACGGTGAAGCAGGGCCGCGTGCGACACGGGAATTGAGCGCTGCACTCGGTGTTGACGTCGAAGCCGCTACGGACGTCTGCGATCCTTCAACGACGACGCCGTCGTTGCGTCTGGTCGAGGGTTCTCTCGAGGATGTCATGGCTTGTGCACTCTTCGTGGCCGAGCCGGGCAATGCCGTCCTCTTGTCACCGGCATGCTCGAGCTTCGATATGTACGAGAGCTACGAGCACCGGGGCCGGCATTTCACGCGCCTGGCGCAGGCGGTCGCGTGAGGGTGCGACCCATAGATATCGCCCCGGTCGGGCCGGCGGGGCTCCCGGATTCGGGGCTGGGGCGTGGATGGGAAGCTGCGGCCGTCATGGGCCTTACGATTCTCGTGCTCACGTTCGGGCTGGTGACGCTGTACAGCGCGTCCTCAGTGTTCGCCCTCAGCCAGGGCCTGTCGGACACGTTCTACGTGACGCGGCAGGGTGCCGGGGCCCTGTTCGGGCTGGCGTGTCTCCTGCTTTGCGCCTGGATGCCCTACCGATATTGGGAACTCTTCGCCTGGCCCCTGGTTTTCGTCAGCGTAGGCATGCTCGTGCTTTGTATCCTTCCCTGGACGACGGGGATCGCCCCGGAGATCAACGGGGCTCGCCGGTGGCTGAGGGTCGGTGTGACCATCCAGCCGTCGGAAGTCGCGAAGATCGCGATCATTGTCTGGTCGTCCACCATGGCCGTCCGGAAGGCTCCGTACTTTTCGTCGCTCACCCGCGGCCTGGCTCCATTCCTAGCGGTGTGGGGCCTCGTGATCGGACTCGTCCTCAGGGCGCCTGATCTTTCGACGGCGCTCGTGATTGCAATGCTCGGCGCTGTCATCGTTTTCGCTGCGGGCGCGCGCGTTGCCCACTTCGTATTCCTTGGCGCACTCGTCTCGCCGCTGCTCTACCTGCTGCTCTTCGCGGGGTACCGTCGCCAGCGGATCGAGGTCTTTCTTCAGCAGCTCTCCGATCCGACCGGCGCGGGCTACCAGGTGTTGCAGTCTCTGATCGGCTTTGGCTCGGGCGGCGTATCGGGTGTGGGCTTCGGGGAGGGACAGCAAAAGCACGGATTTCTGCCCGAGGCGCACAACGACTTCATCTTCGCCATGATCGGTGAGGAGTGGGGTTTCCTGGGCGTCGTCGTGGTCGTGTGTGTGTACAGTGCTCTGGTGCTGGTCGGCTTCCGAATCGCCAGCCGCGCTCCGGATCTCTTCGGTGAACTGCTGGCTATTGGCTGCACGAGCCTGATCGCGGTTCAGGCGGTGCTCCACATGGCGGTCGGGCTCGCGCTCGCACCGGCCACTGGACTCGCGCTGCCGCTGATCTCGTATGGCCGTTCGAATCTGATCATCACCTTGGTCGCGCTGGGGATCCTGATCTCTATCGCCCGAGCGGCGCCGGGTGGAAAGGCAGCTCATGTATGACGCAAGGCCGACTTCGGGGCCCCTAGTGGTCGTGTCTGGGGGAGGCACGGGTGGGCATCTTTACCCGGCTCTCGCGATCGCAGATGCGCTCCGCGAGGCTCGCCCCGACGTGCATGTCGTCTTCATAGGCGCGAAGCGGGGACTCGAGGCCAGGGTCCTACCAGAACGGGCCGAGGCCCATCTTCTGCTGCCCGTGCACGGGATCGACCGGAGCCGTCCCACGAGCGTCGTGCGCGCCCTGGCCGGCCTCGCCGTCGGCCTCCTCCGCGTGATCGGCCTCTTTCTTCGAACGCGCCCTGAGGTAGTGGTTGTGACGGGCGGGTACGCTGGTGCGGCTGCTGGCATTGCTGCAGGCATCATGGGGATCCCACTGGTGCTACAGGAGCAGAACTCTGTGCCCGGAGCGGTGACCAAGCTGCTTACACGTTTCGCCGTGCGCGTACACGTCGCCTACCCGGAGGCGATCGGTCGCCTCCCGGTCGGCGCACAATGCTGCGTGGTGAGTGGGAATCCCGTGCGGTCGCGCTCGGGCATGGATCGTTCCGAAGCGCGCCGAGCCTTCGGCGTCCCCGAAGACGTGACGCTGACGTTCGTCACAGGTGGAAGCCAGGGCTCGCTGGCTCTCAACGCGGGTCTGACGGCTTACGTAACCGAGGTGTCCCGTGGTGAAATTGAGCGGCCGGACATGCTTCACTTCCTCTGGTCGACCGGTCGACGTCATTTCCCAGGTGTTCAGAACGCTCTGGAACATGTGGGCGAGCCCGAGTGGATCCATGCATTCCCGTACATCGAGGATATGCCCGGGGCTCTCGCCGCGGCGGACCTCGCCGTGAGCCGGGCGGGCGCGATGACGACCGCCGAACTCATGAACCAGGGCCTCCCGGCAGTTCTGGTGCCGCTACCCACGGCGGCGGAGGACCATCAGACGCACAACGCACGCGCACTCGAGGCTGCTGGCGCGGCACGGGTTGTGCCTCAGGACGAACTCTCTCCTGCGCGTCTGGCTGCGGAACTGGCGTCGATGACTGCGGACACGAACGCACTTCAGGCCATGAGTGAGCGCGCGTCCGAGCGGGCGCACCCCAGGGCTACGGAGGAGATTGCAGGGGACGTCGCCACGCTGCTGCCTCCGACTCGGAGAGCCGCTTGAAGGCCCGCCTCGACCTGCCCGCTCTCGCTGCGGAACGACCGGTGCACTTCATGGGCGTTGGTGGAGCAGGGATGTACCCGCTTGCCGAGCTCCTTCTTCGGAGTGGTGGCAAGGTGAGTGGGTGCGATACCAAGGACAGTGGGGCACTCCATGATCTCAAGGCACTGGGCGCCGAGGTGTACGTCGGGCATGATGGCGCCCATGTCGCCGAGGCCGCGGCCCTCGTAGTTACAGCGGCCGTCCCGGCTGACCACCCGGAAATTCTGGCCGCGAAGCGGGCCGGGATGATCGTGATGAAGCGCGCGGAGGCGCTCGGAACCTGGGTTGCTCAAGGACGCGTCGTGGGTATCGCCGGTACGCACGGAAAGACCACGACAACCGCGATGACGACCGAGGTTCTCGCCGAAGCCGGCATGGATCCCACTGGTTTGGTAGGTGGACGCGTAACTGAATGGGGCGGGAACCTCCGCTACGGAGCAAGCGATATTTTCGTCGTTGAGGCGGACGAGTACGACCGCTCGTTTCTCACGCTGTCCCCTGACGTGGCGGTCATCACCAACCTCGAAGCCGACCACCTCGATATCTACGGCGATCTCGACGGTGTCCGGAGAGGATTCCGCGACTTCCTTGCGGGAGTGCGGGGTGGCGGCCGCGTGGTCGTTTGCGCTGATGATCATGGGGCCTCATCGCTGCTCCCCGCGATCGGGGCCAGCGGCTACACGTACGGAACGTCGGCGGGTTCCATGCTCCGCGCGACCGATCTACGCGTCGAGGAAGGAGTGACGCATGCCCGGGTCTGGGAGGAGGGGCACGACGTCGGTGACGTGAGCCTTCCGATGGGTGGTCGTCACAATCTGCTCAACGCTCTGGCTGCTGCTGCTGCATCACGTGCCTTGGGCGCGGCGTGGAGTGACATCATCCGGGCACTCGCCGACTTTCGCGGCGTCGGGCGTCGTTTCCAGCTGGTCGGTGAGGCACGGGGCGTGATTGTGATCGACGATTACGCACACCACCCGACAGAGGTGGCTGCCGCGCTGCAGGCGGCCCGTGGCATGTACGAGGGTCGTCGCCTGGTTGCGGTCTTCCAGCCGCATCTCTATTCACGCACACGCGACTTCGTCCGCGGATTCGGCGAGGCGCTCGCAATTGCGGATAAGGTCTGGTTGACCGACATCTTTCCTGCGCGCGAAGCCCCGATTCCGGGCGTGGACGGTCACACGCTGCTGACGTCCGTGACCGAAGCAGGCGCGTTTGACACATCATATGTACCTTATCTTGACGACCTTCCTGCAGCCGTGGCGGCTGATCTCGAAGAGGGCGATGTGGTTTTGACGCTGGGGGCCGGTTCGATCGAGCGCACCGGGGCCTCGCTCCTTGATGAGATCAAGGAGCCTGCCCGTGCTTAGCCCGACTATGAATCGGCAGTTCAAGATCCTCGCGGTAACAGCGGCCATCGGCCCGCTGGTGTTCTGGGGACCGGGTGTGATCGAGGCTGCGAGTGGCCTCGAGGTGTTTGCGGTACGAGAGGTCGAAGTCACCGGAATCAAGATCCTCACGGAAGAAGCGGTCGTGGGTCGGCTTGCTCTGGGTTCGTTCGCCTCCGTCTGGGGCGACGCCGAGGTGTGGCGTGAGCGGATCATAGCCGACCCGATGGTGCGGACCGTCGATATCCGGCGCCGCATTCCAAGCGGACTCCTGATTCAAGTCGAGGAACGGACTCCGATCGCACTCGCAGGCACACCGCTGCTTGAGGCAGTCGACGCGGAAGGCTACCGGCTACCGATCGACCCGACGCTCTACCGTCTAGATCTGCCCATCATCAGCTCGAAACAGAGGGTGCCGGAGGATGCGGTGCTCCTCCCGGAAGACATCCGCGCGCTGGCTACCGAGGTCGAGCACCTCACGGCGACGCACCAGGAGTTCGCTCGCCAGATCTCGACGATCCGCTGGCATTCTGACGGGGTGGTTGCGGTTCGGCTTCTTCCGCTTAAGGGCCACGATGTGGACTTCATCATGCCGGTTCACACCACAGGGGTCCGAATCCGGGAAGGTGAATCCGCGCTGAGCCATGCGATGCGAGAAGCGGCTGGCCGACCGCCTGCGGAAGTCGACCTGCGCTTCTCGGAGCAGGTGGTCATTCGGCGCTATTCGAGTAGTGCACCCGCTCCAATTTTCACGGCCGGGGGCCGATGACATGCGTTCGAACCTGATCGCTGGACTCGACATCGGAAGCACGAACACCTGCGCTGTGATCGGTGAGGTCGTGGGAGACCCACGCTGTCCCGGTCTCATCATTCTTGGGGTAGGGCAGGCGCAGACCGCAGGACTGCGTGGTGACTTCGTCATCAACATCGACGAGATGACCGAGTCCGTTCGCAACGCCGTCAATGAGGCCGAACTCATGGCCGGCGCTACAGTGGATCGGGTCTACGCGGGCATCGGTGGTGACCACGTCCGGGCCACGAACTCGATGGGTGTCGTCGCGATCTCCGAAGATGAAGTCACGGACGACGACGTGGAGCGCGCACACATCGTGGCTCGTGCAGTCGCGCTCCCGCCCGACCGCGAGATGGTGCACGCGATCCCGCAGGAGTATCGGGTCGATCACCAGGCAGGAATCAAAGATCCGATCGGTATGTCCGGCGTCCGCCTGGAGAGCGAGGTGTTTCTGGTCACCTGCCAGGTCACCGCCTCGGCAAATATCACGAAGGCCGTGAACCGAGCTGGATACCGGGTCCAAGAGCTGGTACTTGAGCCTCTGGCCGGTGCGCGCGCCGTCCTGACGGAAGACGAAAAGGAAGTCGGCGTCGCGATGGTCGAGATCGGTGCTCAGACGACGAATGTCGCGGCGTACTACGAGGGCAAGATCCACCACGTGGCGATCCTGCCCTTCGGTGGTGCCACGCTGACACAGGATCTCATGCGTGGGTTGGCGGTGCCGTACAAAGAGGCGCAACGAGCCAAGGAACATCATGCGCATGCCTTTGCGCAGATGGTCGACCCCCGGGAAACTGTTGATCTCCCTGGTCCGTCGCCCAACCAGATGCGCTCGGTCGCCTGCGAACTGATCGCGCACATCGTCGAGCAGCGCCTCGACGAGATGTTCGGAATCATCCAGGGCGAACTCCAGGACCACGGAGCGCTCGACAAGCTCGG
>Ga0055584_100007100_pt1 | contig 10987 bp, 8 predicted proteins | sample OSDHelmetaG_FD_58716 | JGI IMG/M metagenome (GOLD analysis project Ga0055584, IMG submission 58716) | Pelagic marine sediment microbial communities from the LTER site Helgoland, North Sea, for post-phytoplankton bloom and carbon turnover... | ecosystem: Environmental > Aquatic > Marine >...
GGGCTCGAATGAGTCAATTCAAACTCTCGTACCTCTTGCTCAAGGGCTTCGAGTTCCTTGGTGATTGCCGACTGTTGCTTGGCGATTTCCTCAAATTCCAAAAGTTCTCGTTCGATATCTTCTGGTTGTGGGTTATCAACTGCCTGTTCGGCCACTCGCTCGTACAACTGAACTTGTTTCTCGTGCAAATTACCGAACGCGACAAGATGTTGCTTACGGATATTTCGTTCTTCGGCATCTGTCCATTGCGGCAACGGAAGCCCTTTTTCGATCGCTTCGGGAATACTGATCAGGTTTTTCAATCCACCTTCTTTGGGCTTGTCATCAACCATTACATGAAATTGACTCGCAAAAATCAGCACGCCAATCCCGGACAGCATCCCTTTGATGACCGCCGGAGAGACCGCTCGAAACCATTGACCGAGCTTCATGATCCCCGCGAGTAGCTGAAACATGCCTCCAATCAAAACGACGGTTCCCAACATTTCGAGACCATGTTCCTGAACCACGGAATAGACAATGACGGTCAATCCCGCGGCTGGACCGGAGACTTGCAGAGGAGCACCCGCGATCAGTCCGACGACCAACCCACCGATAATACCCGTGATTAACCCCGCAGAAACTGGAACCCCTGAAGCGATGGCAATTCCCATACACAGAGGGAGCGCTACAAGAAATACGACAACAGAAGCTGGAAAATCCTTCTTCAGTTTAGAGAGAAGATCGTCTGAATCACTGTTGCCGCTGGAATCAGTCATATCGCAAACATCCTCGTAATCACAATATTAGTATTGATTTTCTTCGACTGTCAGTACGCATTCTAATCTGACAATATCAGCAACGACCGCAGATTGAAACAATGTTCCAAGGAACGATTGAATTCCTCCATCATTCGCCGCGCAATGAATTCAGGACTGGTAATCTTACCGCCTGAATTACGGCAACAACTGAAGAGAGCATGCCGGCAACGAAAACACCGACCAGCAAATAAATTAATGAGATCCAGGGAACATTTGCCCCCACACTGACGAGATGCGGCATCATTGATAATAATGCTGCTGCTGTTCCGCTCATTAGCCCCCACAGCAGCAGAAATGCGTTCTCAAATAGGACCAAACGCATGACCGATCGATTTTGAAATCCGACTGCTCGTAAGAGGGCCAATTCTCCCTCTCTTTCGACAATGTTTCGGAGCATCACTGTGCCGAGGCCGATGGTACCCAATAGTAGTCCCAAGCCGCCCAAGGTCTGGAATGTCTTCAAATATGTATTCTGTACTTTAAGCAATGCATCCAATCGATCTGCAACTCGGTTGGTATCGAATCCATATTGATTGAGTCCCGTTTCCAGGTAGTTACTGACGAGGTCTGCGTCAGTGTTCGAAAATTCCTGGCTGGCATCTTTTGAACCACCAATCAGGAACCATTCATAGCCTTCACGATTAGGGAATAGAGTCAGGAAATCTTCCTCGGACGCGACCAAGACTCCCTGGAAGATGGACCCGGTAAACGCACCCACAATCTCTAACCAGGCTTCGGGATGCTCTGCATTGGGAACAGGAATGCGGTCTCCAATCCCCTTGTGGAGAGAATATTGCAACGTATTCAGATCTCCGAAGACCGGGTAGACAGGAAGTCCCCCTTCATCAGGAGGAAGTTCCTGTTCAAGGAGAGTCCAAGGCTGATCAACGCTGACTCCCGAGAAAGTAAAGCCGCCCCGTTCTCGCATCAATTTCGTTGCCCCCAGAACCGTCGGGAGCGTCGTTTGATAGGGGTTCAAACAACTGGCATCCTCACCGGGCTTTCGCCGGAACGGGATGATCTGGGTATTTGCCAAGATCGCTTCAATTTCTGGTGAGTCTTCCAACTCTGGATTTTGTATGAACTCGAGTGCTTTGTTCCGTCCTGAAACTGAGTTGAGATCGTCGATAATCGGTTGTGTTGACTCTGCAACTAAACGGAAACCGCCGTTACCAGAATACAGGTCTGGTCCTTCTGCTGCCGGGTTTTTCTGACCGGCTGCGACTGCGGCAATTACAAATGTTGCCGAACTGATTAATCCTGTGGTGAAGACTGAACGCGAACGATTTCTCGCTGCATTCCGCACGGACAAATGGGCCAGTGCCGCATTTCCGACCCCTTGAATGGCTAACTCTTGATCGCGAGCGATCCAAACAGACATTGACAACAGCGAGCAGGCTAGGCCAAGCATTCCCACCAAGAAAAACATCACCACTCTGACGGAAAGTCCGGCGAACGCTTCGACATCCGGCAAAATGCCTGTCATTGTCAAAGCGAGTAGAACAATGGCAGACCCTCCAGTCCCCCAGGCAAAATAGCGAGTTCGACTGAATGTCCCCGACTGCATGTCATCTCGAAAACTGCCACTCAACATCGAGCGGTATGATTGTCCTTTCAATTGCCGGATCGACCACAACACCGCACTGCTGGCAACGACAATCGAGATCAATGCTCCCACGGCAAGACTTTCCGGTTTAACTGCAACGCTGAGCTCGCTGGTTCCGATGGCACCGACCCAGCGAGTGGCGAGAGCCGTGATCATCGTCTTTGCATAAACAATTGACGCATAAGCTCCCAATCCGGCACCGATCAATATCACAAGAAACGATTCCAGAACGACATGGCGTCTGACCATGCGGTCGGTCCAACCAAGTGCGTTCAAAAGGCCAAGTTCGGAACTGCGACTTTCGATACCAAGACGAAAGAGCAGGCCGATCAGTATCATTGCGGAAATGATCAAAAAGAAGCTGAATGCAATGTACAAAGCGCTGAAATCGGTCGTCCCTTGTGCGGCTTGTAAGCCGAGAGCTTTCACCGGTCGAAATGTGATACCAGCAGTTTGAGGAGCAAATGCTTTCAGAATAGCGCTCTCAACTTGCTTTTCAAACAATGCCAGATCTTGTTCAGAGTCTTCGGGGGCAAATCGATACGATGTGAGATCACCATAACGGCTCTGCCATAAATTTTGAGCCGTCTTGAGTGAAACAAACGCTTTGGGAGTGGCCCGATATGGCTTCGTCATCTTTTCAGGATCGTCAGGGTCGACTCCTCCTTCCCAATATCTTTCGTCTGCTTCCGTCAAGCGGGCAAGATCCATCTCGAACGGTTGGTCCCATTCGTCGTAGGTGTCGACATCTGTGATGCCTGCGAGCTTTGGCGTCAGGCCGGGATCATCTACGGAGCCTTCTAAATTGACAATGCCTATGACTTCAAACTGGTGCTCAACCTCTGGAAGTTCCCCATGGGAACCGACGACATGCCATTTGACGGTGATCTTGCCACCAATCTCAGCTTTCAGGTTCTCAGCCAACCAACTGTTGAGAACGATTTGATCATCGTGCATTTCAACCGGCCACTGACCCGACAGCATCGATGGTGGACCAAATGGTGCCTCCTCCAGGCTTGATCGATCAATTCCGGCAATCACCGAATACATTGAGTATTGATCTGGATCGCTTTGATTGACGAATTCATTCGCGAGATAAACCAGGACCGGTGACGATTTACAGTTCAACTCGCTTGCTGCTTTTCGTGCCGCGTTCTCCGTTGCCTCATCGAGAATCATCTGTTGACTCTCCAAGGTGACATAGGATCGCTCTTCGATGGTCCGAATTTTCAATTGCAAATCTTCGAGCTTCAGGGAGTCGTGCAAGCGTTGATTCAATAATTCATTCGATTCTTGAGCCAATTCTATCTGCTGTGAATTGCCCCCTTTCTCGGAAACAAAAATCGAATTGATTCGTGACGGCATTCCATTTGGATGTTTGGGAGAACGACGCACAGCCGCTAAATCGAGATAGACCTGTAATTCTTCCAGCGAGACGTATGCATTCAGAGTCAATTTCTGTGACGGATTCAACTGAAAACGATCCGCAGTCGTCTTACCACTTAATATATGAGAGACATTAAAAGTGAGCTCTTGAGATGTCTGCTCTCGTTCACCCAAGATCGAACCGCGAGGGATCGTGGCGGGTAATTCCACAAAGAGTGATATCTCATCTCCGACTGCAACCTGCAGAGCTTCTGCGGTTTTCTGTGAGAGGATAATTTCTCTCTCTTGAGGTGCGGGAATATCCGCCTGACCAATCATCGACCAGAGGCGTTGATCGATCCCCCACAATCCGACTTGATTTGCCCGGTGTAGATTTCCCGTCTTCTCATCCTCATTTTGCAACGCAGCAGAGAGAGACAGAGCAGGAGCGATTCTTGAAAAGTAACTGTCAGAATCATTGGATAAGGCGAGGTCGTCAACAAGCTCCTCACGAAAGAATCGTGGACTGCTGATCGCATAATCGACCTCACCCAGGCGTTTCAAACTGAGTTGACTCAAACTCTCCCGGACCGAATCCCCAACAACCAGAGCGCCACCAATCACGGCAGAACCAGCAATCACTCCGAATAATACCGCGAGGTTGGTTTTCCAATAAAAGAATAAGCTTTTGATGACCAATTGGAATGCGTTCATGATGGGCTCACATCGACCAGTGTCCCGTTCTGCAAATCGAGTCGTCGTGAAAAACGGTTAGCCAGTTCCACAGAGTGTGTCACGCATAACAACATCGTTTCTTGTTCCGCAGCAAGCTCGAGCAAGAGGTCACCGATACCATCGGCTGTGACCGGATCGAGACTCCCCGTCGGTTCATCGGCCAGCAATAACGCAGGATCATTAATTAGTGATCGGCAAACCGCAACTCGCTGACGTTCTCCTCCCGAAAGCTGCCCTGGTCGATGATCCAAACGCTCGCCCAAACCGACTTTTTTGAGAAGCTCTGTTGCTCGTCCTTTTTGTTCTTGCGGATCAAGTGCTGCAGGAATGGTTGGGATTAAGACATTTTCCAACACCGTGCATTGAGGGAGTAAATGATGCTCCTGGAAGATGAAGCCGATTTCTTTGTTACGAATCGCGGCTTGTCGATCTTTGGAAAGACCTGCCACGTCTTCACCGAGCAGTTGGTAAACACCCGATGTTGGACTGTCCAGCAAACCCAGAATGTAGAGCAGGGTGCTTTTTCCGCAACCACTGGGGCCCGTGATCGAGACGGATTCTCCCTTGGAAATATTGAGTTCGATGTCACTCAGAATTTCGAGATCACCGGTTGCCGTCGGAAATGTTTTCGTCAAGTTTTGAACAGACAGGTTGCTCACGGCAGAACACCTCAAGACGGATCGTGGGAATAGTCTTCTTTGATATTATCAAAATAGACAGTCGGAATCTCAATCGATTTCATCTTCTCGCCACGCTGAAAATGGCAGCAAACCGTCTTCATCGATCCGCGTGCTAAGCGAGTGTCGTCTCGCCAGAATTCAAAGTGATAAGTGATTGACTTTACACCTTTTCGATAGACGGCCAAACGGATTTCAAGAATATCCTCGTAATGCGCGGGAGCCTCGAAGTTGCAAGATGCAGAAACGCGTGGCCAACCGATAATTGAACCATCATCGTTATGATGCATGACAGTCAAATCGCGAGAGCGGAAAAACTCATGCTCGGTTTCTTCCATATAACGATAGAACTGTGAAAAGTGCACAATCCCCGCCATATCGGTCTCTGCGAATTGCACGCGGCGACAATGAATAAACTGAGGACTCTCTGGAAATGGTTCTTTCACAATATCCCTAAATCAAACAATTCCAGCGGGTTCATGCAGCTGATTTTTCGGGGAAAAACTTATCGAGTGTCTCTTGTGTCGGTTTGGGAGTCACAAGCGAAACTATGATCATGACAATCGCAGTCAGGAAGAACATCGTCATCACCGGCATCGTATCGTAAACATTGCCGCCGATTTTGAAATCGACGGTGAATTTTTCGTTCGATCCGAATCCCGACTCTTTGAACAAATAAATCCAACTGGACGCACAAGTGATCACAGCAGCATAGGCTCCGGCTTTGGTCAGTTTTTTCCAGTAAAGAGACGCAAACACTAATGGAAACAGACTGGCGTATCCGCTGAAACACCAGATGCCCAGAGTGAATACTCGTCGTGGTTCAAACAAGCTGAAGACATACACCACCGCAACAATGGCAATGATAAACGCTCGCGCGATCAAAATGGTTTGTTTCTCGCTGTAGCGTCCCTTGCCGCCGTAATGGACGACGATGTCTTCTGTGAACATCGTTCCCAGACAAAGAAACTGACTATCCAGCGAAGACATGATGGCCGCCAAAACTCCGGCTGAGAGTAGGCCTGTCATTACAGGGCCATTCAGCTTGTCCACCATAAACGGCAGGATGGCATTCGGATTTTTGGCAATGGGGGGAGGAAGAGTGATCAAGTCAGTGGTAGCCCAGAGGCCAATCAAAATACATGGGCACCAGACAATCATGATGAAAAACGGATGAGCCACGACAGGTAACTTGAAAGAACTGGCGCTTTTGGCGGTCAACCAGTGCTGGAAGAGGTGAGGGAACATCCCGACTGATAACGGTACAAAGAAGTAAGTCGCAAATTGAGTTTTGGACATATGCATTCGAGTCAGCTTATCCGCATCGATGGCAGCGCTCGCTTTTCTCAAACTGGCCATTAACGTCTCTTCACCGCCCAGTTTCATCGCGATGACATAAAACGTGACGACTCCCAGTACCATGAAAACACAGGTCTGGAAAGTATTGGCCCACGCGGTTCCCCGCATTCCACCGAAAAACACGTAGATGAGGACAACAATACAGATAATGAATGATGCGACAGATTTCGGCACACCACCATTCATGCCTTCTTCCAGGAAGCCCGGAAAGGTGCCCGCTTCAAATGTTCCACGAGTGACGGCATTGATGAACGTTCCTGATGCCATCACACCGATCAGCAAATAAGGGATGACCATCCCGACCAAAACCGGGAATAAGATCACTCCAATTTTATCGCTTTGTAAGCGATCACGGAAATATTGAATCTGAGTTGTGTAGCCATATCTTTTGCCGAGGGACCAGAGTTTGACACCGAGAATGAAGAAGCAGAGTGAATGGATAATCCCCGATGAAGAAGCCAGTAGCCCGTAGACACCAGCGCCTTCGACATAGGCCTCGCCTGTCGAGCCGACAAGGGCGAAAGCGGTCATTGTCGTTCCGAAGAGTGACATCAACAGCATGAACGGGCCAATAGAATGGCTGGCCAGCATGTAATCTTTGGAGGTCCCTTTGAAGAGACGACTGGAAAACAAACCCAGAGCCAGCAACAAGGCGATATATCCACCGATAATTCCGAGAACAATCACGCGTCACCTCCTTGCTCGGAGACTTCCGCAAGCACTTCTTCTTCAACATCGTCGGGCCAGGCAATTCGCGTTGCCATGAACCAAATCACGGAAGCACTGAAGGAAATGCACATGTGATAAAACAACGTGACCGGAATGAATCCGAAGACCAGATTGGAGTTATCCCAGTTCCAATTATCTTGATGCAGAATCATCAACAAGATCACTAAGCCGGCAATGATGAGCCGTCCTTGTTTCAGTTGGTTCGACATTTGAAAGTCCGAATAGATTTGGTGTGTGGTCACAATAACGAAGGCGGGGCTTGAGGTCATGAAAGACTTCAAGTCGTGACAGTGTAACAGCTTCCCATTTCTCACGAAACGATCAATTGGTAGAGATTTTTGATCTCTTTTCCCTCAAGCTCGCAACTGTTCCGACAGAGATGGACGGCGAGATGCGGGATCTTGGCGATAATAGCTCTGGAGAGCCCGATAGAAATCAGGATATTCGTCTTGTAAGTCGAGTGGGGCGGAAAAGAAGGCTTCGGTACTGACTGCGAAGAATTCTCCCGGATTGGTCAATCCGTAGCGACGAATGACGGATGGCTCACGACGACGTACCCGCGATTTGAGCTCCTGATACCCCTGAGTCATCGCTTGATTCCACGCTACATAGTCCGCTTCAGTATCAAGTGGAGGCGTGCCGTCCACGAAACGGCCATTGATCATGTCGAGCTGGTGCGCAAATTCATGATAAACCAGATTCTCCGAGTCCAGATTCTGTGCTCCCTCAAGAGAATGCTTCCACGAGAGAATCACAGGTCCGCGCCACCATGCTTCACCCATTCTGGCCGATCCATTGTCATTCACAATTCCTGTCTGGGATTGTGTGCTATTGGGAGCACGATACGCATCAGGATACACGAGAATGGAGAGAACATGGTCAAAGTAGGCCATTTCAAGACCGGCGACCAACATCCCGACCTGAGCAGAAATGAGGACTTTGACTTGTTCGGTTAGTTCCAATCCCCCGCAGCCTTCCCAGTTTTTCTCTCTTATGAAAATCTGGATGTAACTTTGAATTGACGCCCGTTCTTCCGTTGAGATTCTCGACCATTCCGAAAAATCCGACTCTAAAATGTCTGTCCACTCCTTCGGAAAGGGTAGGGCTCGCCATTTTCGACGTTTTCGTTCAGTCCACCAGTTCCACATTCTGAAATAATCCTTCAAGGACGCATCAACGACTTCGGATCCGTAAATTATAGAGTCAATAAATGATTTCAGATCCGGGTTTCTGCAGTCAATACCGGCCTTATCCTATTGGATAGTATCGATTTAGGGTAGATCAGATCAGATTCCTTCACGCGCAAAGAAAATGATGAAATATATCGATTTTGCCGAAAGTGAGAGCCTGAAACTGTCGATAGGATCTGTGTCAGAGGGTTTGGTTTCGACTAGCTCGTGAATCGGTCCACACCCTGAAACTTATTTTAACTCGAGCTCTGTCAAGGATGATGACATGAAACTCAAAAAGATGGCTCTGCTTGGATGCTTACTGTTCCCCAGTCTGTTTACTGGCTGCGGAATGGCACCTTATGCGATAATTCCTTTCGGTTACACAGGTCTTGTCGGCAGTATGCAGACCAATATGGGAGGCCAAACTTTGCCTTCCTCTTATTACCTGCGAGACGATGTCCAGTACTACCCAGCAGGCCCTGAAGAACAGCTTCCAAACTTGAAGCGTGCTCTTCGTCAATACAATCTGGAACAAGATGCTGCTTTGGATGCTCAGTGAACCTGCTTGGCGAGTCGTTTGGTAAGTCGTCCAAGTGCAGGACTGATGTCATCCGGCTCCAAGTGGACATTCAGCAAGCTGAATGCATCTTGGTGTGCTAAAGATGCATTCAAAGCTTGATCGAGATCCTCTTCAGTAAAGACCTCAAAACCCCATCCTCCTCCCAGAAGATCGGGCATGCGTTGATAGTTCCAGTTGGGAATATCATTGAATGGTCCCTCCTGAATAAATCGTTCGGTCGTGTACCCCTTGTTGTTTAAGACAATCACGATGGGGTTAAATTCATGGCGTAATGATGTTGAGAGTTCGAGACATGTCATCTGGAAGGCTCCGTCTCCCACGAGCACAAGGGGGCGGAGACTCTTCCGGGCGACCTGAACCCCCAACGCCGCAGGTATGGCAAATCCCATCGACGTGTAATACGCCGGGCTAATGAATTCGGTATGTTGACTAATTGTCAGATCACTCGCTCCGAAGAGACAGTCTCCCACATCGGCGACAACAACCATCTCTTCGTCGAGCAGGTCATCCACTCTCTGAAACAGTCGCTTCGACGTGACATTCTTGTCGGGAACCACGACAAAAGCTTCTCGCGTACGTTTCAGATCGTCTTCAATCTTACGCTTTGCCACTTTCATTGTGGTTTTCCCCAACCCTTTGATGAAGTCGCTGAGGATCACCTCATGAAAATGATGGTGTCGGATGCGCAGCTTTTCGCTGGTCGCATAGACGCATCGTCCAGGATCCAGTTTGGCCGTATAGATGCCGAGGTTAATGTCGGTCATAAATGTGCCAAGGAGAATGACGCAATCGCTCTCTTCCACATATTTACGGACTGATTCTCGCCCCATTGCTCCTTCATAGACACCGATATAAAGCGGATGTTTTTCGCTGATCACCGACTTGCCCAGCAATGTGGCAGCGATCGGTATTTGGTGTTTTTCCGCAAATTTGAGCACCTGTTCCCGTAATTTGAAACGATGTATCTCGACTCCCGCAAGAATCACCGGTTTCTTCGCCGCCTGAATCATTTCGGAGGCTTCGGCGATCGCCTCTTTCAACGCATCCTTGTGACTTTTGATATCAGGTTCGATGGTGATATGAGGATGCACCATTTTCGCGTGAACCATGTCGCGAGGAATTTCCAGGTAGACGGGTCGCTTGTACCTCATGGCGGCATCGAGACAGCGGTCGATTTCTCGAAATGCCGTTAACGGATCGTCGAGCACGGCAGATGCAATTGTAATTTTCTCAAACACTTCGCGCTGCGTGCTGAAATCTTTGACGCGATGGTGGAGCAGAGGATCAGATTCCCGCTCAGCCAGTCCGGGAGAACCGCTAATCACAATGACGGGAGATTTCTCCGCATACGCTCCTGCGATCGAGTTGCATGTCGACAATCCACCGACACAATAGGTCACACAGACGGCACCAATTCCATTGATCCGAGCATAAGCGTCCGCCGCATATCCGGCAGAGTCTTCGCGCGTTGTTCCGATCACGCGAATGGGACTCTCTTCGAGCATTCCATAGAAGCCCAGCACAAAGTCTCCGGGAATCCCGAAGATGTCGTCCAGGCCGTAATCCATCAGCCTTTGAATGAGGTATCCACCGATGGTGTCCGTCGCAAGCTTGCTCTTCTTACTGGATGCTGAAGAGTTTTTCTTTTGGACCATTGCCTGCCTCCTGATCTGGCGGAATATCGAACTTCAAAGAATTCTTGTCGTCTCATCGTGAGAACATATTATACCGGCAGTCGGTTCAGCGGGACAAACTCGTATCGTGAATTGTTTCTCTAAATCGTTTCTTTCACGTGACATATGTCTGTTTTATCGTTTGTGAATCGCCGCAAGAGTGTCCTGTCCATTTCCGAACGCTCAACCGCCATTTCAAGGTGTCAAGATTTCTAGATTTTGGGACACACATGGCGATACTCTTGAGGAATCTTGGCCGATACTGTTCGATACCCTTGACTGATACTCTTC